>Ga0206679_10001483_pt1 | contig 19395 bp, 14 predicted proteins | sample M110012015metaG_FD_155464 | JGI IMG/M metagenome (GOLD analysis project Ga0206679, IMG submission 155464) | Ammonia-oxidizing marine archaeal communities from Monterey Bay, California, United States - M1 100m 12015 | ecosystem: Environmental > Aquatic > Marine > Intertidal zone | place: USA... | reverse complement strand
TAGGTTAAAATCTATATTTTTACAAATCATAAATTTATTAGAATGAATATTACAATTTTAGGAAGTGGAACATCTCAGGGAGTACCCGTTATTGCTTGTAATTGTGATGTTTGTAAATCAGAAAATCTGAAAGATAAAAGATTAAGGTCTTCTGTTTTGATAGAAGTTGATAAGCAGAAGATTGTTGTGGATACAGGTCCTGATTTTAGGCAACAAATGCTTAATGAAAAGGTAGAAAACATAGCAGCGGTATTGTTGACGCATGAACATAAAGATCATATTGCTGGATTAGATGATGTAAGAGCATTTAATCATAGATGGAAAAAAGATATGGATATTTATTGTTCTGAAAATGTAGAAATAGCACTTAAAAGAGAGTTTCATTATGTTTTTTCTGATTTTGATTATCCAGGAATTCCAAAGTTAAAATTAAATTTGTTCGAAAATAAAGAGTTTTACATAAACAAAACTAAAATTACTCCAATTCAGGTGATGCATTATAAACTACCAGTTTTTGGTTTTAGGATAAAAGATTTTGTTTATATTACGGATGTAAGTTATATTTCTGAAAAGGAAAAAGAAAAAATAAAAGGAGCTAAAGTTTTAGTTATTGATGCTCTCAGAAAGAAAGAACACATTTCTCATTTTACATTAGATCAGGCTTTGGAATTAATAAATGAAGTTAAAGTAGAAAAATCGTACTTAACTCATATTAGTCATTTTATGGGAAAACATAATGATTTACTTTTAGAATTACCTGAGAATGTTCTGCCTGCATTTGATGGATTAAAAATAGAGATGAACGAATAAGAACAAATTAGTTAAGAGTATCATTTCTTAATATATTTACTTATTATTGTGGATTAAAAACATACTTTAATGAAAAAACAATTATTACTACTTTTTATCTCCTCATTTATTTTCTTTAATCTTTTTAGTTCGGATAGTAGAACAGACGACTTTGAAATCAGATATATAAAGGAATCTATCCATATAAATACTGATTTACAACATCAATTAAGAAACAATGTAGAATGGCAATTATTTTTAGATATTCATCCAAATTGGTATGTGTATTTTAATGAAAATAATAGTTTACCTCACAGGGCTTTTGGTGAAGGGTTTTTTGTGAGTTCTATTTCAGACTTTGTAGCAAATGATCTAACAATGTTTGATGTGCCGTTTTCTGATTTAAACCTTATTTCGGAAACAAAAAATGAAAAATATTCAAATTATATTTATACTCAAACTTATAAAGGATTAGAAGTTTTAGATAGTAGATTATATGTAAAAACTAAACTTACTAATGAAGTGGTAGTCTTTGGTTTAGATGTTTTTCCTAATATTAGTTTATCTATTAATTCTACTGTTTCAAATTCTGATGCAATTTTAAGTGCGTCTTCTAATTTACCATTCTCAGTTTCGGAAAGTAGAGTAGAAGATAAGATGAAAATTTTACCGATTCCAACAAACGTAAAGTATGAATATCATTTAGTTAAAGTAGTCCATTTATCTACAAAAAATCATATTGGACCTGCGGAATATTTGTGTTATGTTGATGCAAATACAGGAGAGCTTTTAATGAGAAGAAACGAAATTAAGTTTGAAGCAATGCAATCTACAATTCATGTAGAAGGAGAGGTTTATACAACAAATCCTTTTAATCCTTCTTCAGTAGAAAATATGGTAGATTTAAAAGTTTATGATGTAAATGCTTCAACAGATTTTTTTACAGATTCATTAGGAAACGCTTCTTTAGTTTCATCTAACGGGAGTATTTATGTTAGTTTAGAAGGAAACTATTCTAAAGTAATGACTGGAGGAATTACACCTGTTATTAGTACAACTATTGGTTCTACAAATAATATTGTTTTTGATAATAGTAATTCTACAATTCAGGAAAGAACGGCTTTCTGGTCGGTTAATCAGATTCATACTCATTTCAAAAATCAATTCCCTACTTTTACACAACTTGATTATCCTATGGAAACAAATGTAGATATAGGTTTACAAGGAGGATGTAATGCGTTTTATAGTAGTGGGACTATAAACTTTTTGGAAGAAGATGGAGGTTGTCAATCTACAGCAAATATTCCAGATGTAGCATATCATGAATATGGTCATGCTATTAACGATTTCAGATATAATAGTGGAGCTGGAATGTGGAATGGAGGTTTAAATGAAGGAACAGCAGATATTTGGGCATTATCTTTAACGGAATATCCTGTTTTAGGAGAAGGATGGTTGCTGAATGACCCAAATAGTAATGTTAGAGAGTATGATTCTGTAATTAAAGTATATCCTCAGGATTTGGTGGGTGAGGTACATGCTGATGGAGAAATTATTTGTGGTGCATTTTGGGATACTTATCTGAATTTAGGAAATATGCAACAAACATTAGATTTATTCACTGATTTATATGATGGGGGACCTGATGGTCCTAATGGTACTGAAGGAATTATATATACAGATATTTTAGTTGAGTTTTTATATTCTGATGATAATGATGGAAATATTTTTAATGGTACGCCAAACGATTTAGCAATTATTGATGCTTTTGCTAAACATGGTATTACTTTACTTTCTAATGCAGTTTTAACTCATACCGAACTTGATGAGTCCTTACAATCTGTAAATATTGATGTAGATGCAAACATCATATTAACCTACCCTTGGGCTTTGGATCATGCATATTGTTACTATAAAGTAAATAACTCTAATCTTTGGGATAGTATTCCTTTGTCTGTAGTTTCAGGAAATGATTATTCGGCTCAGATACCAATGCAAAATAGTGGTACTGTTGTTGCTTATTATTTATCTTTAACAGATGTATACGGAAAGAAGGCTGCAGTTACTCCATTTTCTGCACATTTAGATAAACATGCAAATTTACCTTACTTTATTTTGGTTGGTTATGAATTGGAAGAAGAACAAGATTTTGATTTTAATATTGGGTTTTGGGATGTTTCACATCTATCTGATAATGCAACTACCGGCTTATGGGAAATAGGAGTTCCGGAAGGTACTTTTTATGATAATACTGTTCCGGTTCAGACTCCTTCTCAGCATACTTTTCAGGGAGCATATTGTGCATTTACAGGAAACGATTTTACAGGAGGTAGTATTGGAGCAAATGATGTAGATGGAGGTCATACTACACTTACTTCTCCAACATATGATTTAACAGATTATACTAATCCTACTTTTGCTTATTACAGATGGTATACAAATTCTCCTCCAACAGGTGCAAATCCTAATGCTGATTGGTGGCAAGTACAAGTTACTGATGATGGTGTAAATTGGGTATATGTAGAAAATAATATGACTTCTGATAACAGATGGAGGAAATTCTCTTTCAGGGTAAAAGATTATGTAAATATTACTTCTGATTTCAGTATGAGGTTTATTGCTTCTGATAGTATAAGATTAGGACAGAATTTGGATGGTGGTAGTTTGGTAGAAGCTGCAGTTGATGATGTATATTTATATGATGAAAATATTGTTTCTTCTGTTGAAGATATCATAGCAAATATTGATGTGTTTCCGAATCCCACCAAAGGAATAGTTTATTTTGATCTGGATAAAGAATATCAGATTAAAGTTGTAAATGTTCTGGGGGAAGAAATCCTTTCAAAACAATTAAATATCACAGAAAACACAATTGATTTAACAGAATTTTCTGATGGTATTTATTACATTAAATTCTATAATGATAAATTTATAGAAACGAAAAAGATAATTTTAAAATAGAAACAAAAAAAGGGAATCGAAAGATTCCCTTTTTTTAGTTAAATTGATTAGATACTTTCTTATTTCTTGGTCCATCAGAATAATCGTAAAACCCTTCTCCTGATTTAATACCTAGTTTCCCTTCAGAAACCATATTGATTAATGTTTTACTAGGAGCATATTTTGGATTTTCAAATCCTTCATGCATCACTTCTAAAATTGAAAGACAAACATCTAAACCAATAAAATCGGCTAAATGAAGAGGTCCCATTGGATGAGACATTCCCAATATCATAACGGTATCAATTTCCTCCACACCAGAAACATTCTCCTCTAAAGTTAATATAGCTTCATTTATCATTGGCATAAGTATTCTGTTTGCAACGAATCCTGGAGCATCATTTACTTCCACAGGAGATTTCCCTAGGTTTTTACTCATCTCCATAATAGTAGTAGTGGTAATATCAGAAGTATCCTTCCCTCTTATTACCTCAACCAACTTCATGATTGGAACAGGATTCATAAAATGCATTCCTATTACTTTGTCGGCTCTGTTAGTTTTTGCAGCAATTTGTGTTATAGAAATAGAAGATGTATTTGTACCAAGAATAGTGTTCTCATCACAAATTTCATCTAGTTGTTTAAATATTTTTAGTTTTATATCTACATTTTCGGTTGCAGCTTCAATAACTAAATCTGAACCTTTTACTGCAGAAGTTAAATCTGTATTTGTTGTTATGTTTAAAAGTGTTGAATTTTTATCTTCTTCAGATATTTTTTCTTTAGATACCATTCTATCTAAGTTTTTAGTAATAGTAGCTATTGCTCTATCTAATGCATCTGTAGAAATATCAACTAAATTTACAGAATATCCACTTTGTGCAAAAGTATGTGCTATTCCATTCCCCATTGTTCCCGCTCCAATTATTGTTATATTTTTCATCTTTTAATATACTATTTTTAAATTATCAAATTTCACCCAGGCATCTTCTGTTGTATCTGTTCTGAGCATGTTTATATAAAATTTTATTGAATTATTATCAATTGCTGAGCTAACTGTTGATGTCAGATTGATATATATTTTGTTCCAATCATCTTTAGGAGACACATGAACTAAACTTCTGTTTTCAATTAAGAAAGGATAATTTACATATGCGCCAATAGTAAAAATATGGTTGCTTTTATAGTCTAATTCTAAATATACCGGAGATGCAACTTGAGGTAAGTTTTCAAACTCTTCAGTAGCACATTCGAAAATAAGATTTTCATTATCTAAAATGGCTTCTGCAAAATGGTTTCCGTTTTCGGTATTTACTACAAAATCAATATCAGATTTTAATGTAGTATCAATATTTGTTCCTACTCCTTCAAAGTTTTCATAATCTATATTCGAATTAGATGTGTAGTAAAATGCAGGAAGGATTTCTAAACTACTATCCTGAACTAAAACTACATCTTTTTCATACATCTTATAAAAACTATATCTAACTCTGGTGTTGGATATTCCATTATCTTTAATTCCTGCGAATATTTTAATGTTTGAACTATCTTTTTGTAATATTGGTATGTTTGCAGGAATAGGATAAACTCCTCTTGCTTGGTCGTTTACATAAATCCAAACATCTGTAATGTTATGCGTGTTTGATCCTTGATTTGAAGTAGTATTTAATTTAACTTCAGAAATACTAATATAAGATGGAATCTCTTGAGAAACTTCTGTTTTGTCACAAGATGAAAACATAAAAAATGACAAAATTGTTATCAGATTTATATTAACAAGAAGTTGTGTATTTTTATATAGATTAATTTTCAAAATATATGAATTTTTGTTCTTTATTTGTTTTTAATAAAAACTTCTGCGAAAATATAAATTATTATCTGTAAAACTATAAAATGAAGGACACATTTAGACATAAAGGATTAAGGAAACAATTAGTAGATGAGCTTTCAGGAAAAGGAATAAAGGATAGTAAGGTATTAGATATGATAAATGAAATCCCTAGACATTTGTTTATGGATAATGCTTTTATTCAATTTGCGTATAAAGATAAGGCATTTCCTATTGGTGCAGGGCAAACAATTTCTCAGCCTTTTACAGTAGCTTTTCAGACGGAACTTTTACAATTAAACCCATACGAAAAAGTATTAGAAGTAGGTACAGGTTCTGGATACCAAGCTGCAGTTCTGATAGGTTTGGAAGCTAATGTATATACTATAGAAAGGCAGAAAGAATTATTTGTAAAAACAAAAGAGTTTTTGCCAGATTTAGGTTATAACTGTAATTTCTATTACGGAGATGGATACAAAGGACTAGATAAGTTTTCTCCTTTTGATAAGATTATAGTAACATGTGGTGCACCTAAAATACCAGAAGATTTAATAAAACAATTGAAAGTAGGAGGTAGGATGGTTGCTCCTATTGGTAGTGGAGATGTGCAAGTTATGCACCTAATTGAGAAAATATCAGAAACAGAAAATAGAATTACAACTCATGGACGATTCTCATTTGTGCCAATGCTAAATGATAAGAGTAATGGAAGTTAAATTTATGTTTTATTCTGAACGAATAAGATAACTTTTCTTATGATTTTCAGATAATATTTTTATTTGTATTTTTGACAAATAATTAATTAAACTATGAAAAAACTTATCGGAACACTATTACTAGTATTGTTGTTTGTAACAACATCAACCGCACAAAAAGGTAAATTTACTCTTGGTGCAGATTACAATCAAAACAACCAGAATTATTATTACGGATATGACATTATGTATCCTTACGGATATTATGGTGCAGCTTATAATATTCAACCAAAAGTAGGTTATTTTATTGCAGATAATATAGAAATAGGATTGGGATATAGATCAGGAGAGCATTACAGAGAAACACAATCTATATCCTACAGCCCTAATGGTGCAGGAGAAAACTATATGTATATAAATAGTTCGGACGATACTTATAGGTCTTTAAGTCCTTATGTAAAGTATTATTTCAATTCTATGTTTATTTCTGCTCGTTTATCGTTAAATGAAACTTCTAATAATAATTTGTATCATAGCCCTATTTGGATTACCGATACTAGTGGTGTCTATTTTGTAGAAGGGGTGGATATAAACGAATATAATTATACTAATCAGGATGTTAGTGCTGAAATTTCGGTAGGATATGTTTTATCTTATAACGATAAGATATTTTTTGAGCCATCCGTATCTGTTATTAACCAGACTGGAGAAGTGGAAAGTATAGTTACCACAACAACTACTGACGGTGTAGTTACGGAAATATCAAACTATGATTTCCCAAAATCTGAATCTACACGATTTAAATTGAATATTGGGATTAGTATAAGGTTAGGAAAGTAACTAATCTAAGATATCTTTTATAATTTTACAACCAACAATTATTTCTTCCTTAGAAATGGTAAGGGGAGGAGTTATCCTGAAAGCTGTTTTGGTAAACAAAAAGTAAAATAAGATAAGACCATTTTCTAAAGATTGTTCTACTACTTTTTGTGTTAGTTCCTCAATTTCTAATTCAACTGATAATATTAATCCTTCTCCTCTAATTTCTTTTATTTTAGGGTGATTTAAATGCGTTCGGAAAAGTTGTTCTTTTTCTTCTACTTCCTTCATAATATCAGAAGTAAGTAAATATTGTAAGCAAGCCAAGCTAGCCGCACAATTTATGGGATGACCACCAAAGGTAGTAATATGCCCAAGTTTTGGTTCGAAAGTTAATAGATTCATCAGTTCCCAAGAGGAGATAAAAGCACCAATTGGCATTCCTGCTCCCATTCCTTTTGCAATACATAAAATATCAGGAATTACATCATATTTCTCAAAACCGAAAAGAGTTCCTAATCTCCCATAACAAGTTTGTATTTCATCAAAAATAAGGAGTGTTCCTGTTTCATTACATTTCTCTCTTACTTTCTGCAAGAAGTTATTTGTTGGAGTTATAAAGCCTGTTCCACCTTGTATTACTTCAATAACAACTGCTGCAGTTTGTTTTGTTATATTTTCTAGAGAGCTTTCATCATTATAAATTATCTGATTACAATTGGGTAACAGAGGACGGTATTTTGCTTTATGTTCCTCATTTCCCATAATGGAAAGTGCACCTTGCGTAGAACCATGGTAAGAATCTTTACAAGAGATAATCTCTGTTCTTGCAGTTGCTCTTTTAGCCAATTTCATAGCTCCTTCAATTGCTTCTGTTCCTGAATTTACAAAATAAGTAGTACTTAAATTTTCAGGGAGATTATCGGTAAGTAGTTGGGCTAATTTATATTGTGGAGATTGAACATATTCTCCATAAACCATTACATGCGAGTATTTATCCAATTGATCTTCTACAGCATTTGTTATAATAGGGTTGGAGTGGCCTAAAGTATTGGCAGAAACTCCTGCTACAAAATCTAAATAGACTTTACCATTTACATCATAAATATAACTTCCTTTAGCCGATTCTATTTCCAAACAAGAAGGAAAGGGAAAAGTTTGCGCTTGGTGTTTTTTAAAGATGTCTTTTGAAGAAGACATTATTTACGGCTAATTGCTTTTTTAGCCGACTCAATAATTTCTTTTGATGTAAGTCCGTATTTTTCCATCAGTTTCATAGGAGGTCCACTTTCTCCATAACTATCATTCATGGCAACCATTTCTATAGGTGTTGCTAGTTCTCTACTTAATAGCTGAGCGATACTATCGCCTAATCCACCATTCATTTGGTGTTCTTCTGCAGTAACAACACATTTAGTTTTCTTTACAGACTCTAAAATTGCATTATTGTCTAAAGGCTTTATAGTGTGTATGTTTATTACTTCTGCTGAAATCCCTTGTTTTTCTAATTCTATCTGAGCTTCCAAAGCTTGCCATACTAAGTGTCCGGTAGCAAAAATACTTACATCAGTTCCTTCTTTTAAATGTAAAGCTTCACCAATTTTAAAGTCTTGATTTTCTGGAGTAAAGTTAGGAACTTTTGGTCTTCCGAATCTTAAATATACTGGACCTTCATAATCTGCAATAGCAATTGTAGCAGCTTTAGTTTGGTTATAATCACAAGGGTTTATAACAACCATTCCAGGTAACATCTTCATCATACCAATATCTTCTAAAGTTTGGTGTGTTGCTCCATCTTCACCAAGTGTAAGCCCTGCATGAGAAGCACAAATTTTTACATTTTTATCAGAGTAGGATACAGCTTGTCTTATTTGGTCATAAACCCTTGCAGTTGAAAAATTAGCAAAAGTACCTGTAAAAGGAATTTTCCCTCCAACAGTAAGTCCTGCAGCCATACCAATCATATTTGCTTCTGCAATACCTACCTGAAAAAATCTGTCTGGATGGTTTTCTGCAAAATCTCCCATTTTAAGAGATCCTATTAAGTCAGCACAAAGTGCAACTACATTTTCGTTTGTTTTACCAAGATGTGTTAATCCTGCTCCAAATCCTGATCTTGTGTCTTTCATTTCCATAATAAATGTCTGTATTTTTTTAGTAATCTCCTAAAGTTTCTTCATTCTGATTTAAAGCAATTTGTAATTGCTCATCATTTGGTGCAGAACCATGCCATTTGTGTGATCCCATCATGTAATCTATACCATTACCCATTTCAGTATATAATATAATTATAATAGGTTTTCCTTTTTTAGTTTCTGATTTTGCTGCATTAATTACATTTAACACAGATTCTATATCGTTTCCTCTTTCTTCTTCAAAAACCATCCAACCAAAAGATTCAAATTTAGCTTTTAAATCTCCTAATGAAAGTACATCATCTAAAGTTCCGTCAATTTGTTTTTGGTTATAGTCCACCGTAGCAATAATATTATCAATATTATTAGCTGCAGCATACATGATAGCTTCCCAATTTTGTCCTTCTTGTAGTTCTCCATCACCATGTAGTGTGTAAACAATAGAATTGTCGTTATTTAGTTTTTTTGCTTGGCAAGTTCCCATAGCAACAGAAAGGCCTTGACCTAAACTACCAGAAGCCATTCGTATTCCTTCTAATCCTTCATGTGTTGCTGGGTGTCCTTGTAATCTGCTATCTAATTTTCGGAAAGTAGCTAGTTCAGAAACCGGAAAATAACCACTTCTGGCAAGTACTGAGTACCAAACCGGAGAAATATGTCCGTTGGATAGATAGAATATATCTTCACCAATTCCATCCATTTTAAAATCTGTGTTATGGTTCATTACTTCAAAATAAAGCGCTACCATAAATTCTGCACAACCTAAAGACCCTCCAGGGTGTCCGGAACTATTAGCATGTACCATTCTTACAATATCTCTTCTTACCTGAGTAGTTATGTTCTCTAACTTTAGGATATCTGTCATTTTATATATTTTAAATGTATTGCAAATATAATTCCTGATTAAATTACATGAGCTGAAAATTGTGAGCCTTATCTCTTTAATTTATTAACGCTTTGTTGATAATTAGTATTACTTAGTTTTGTGATAATAATTACTCCATATTTATTTATATTTGCCGACCTAAAAAACAAAACTTATGGCATTACAATGTGGTATAGTTGGTTTACCAAATGTTGGAAAATCTACTCTTTTTAATTGTTTATCAAAAGCAAAAGCACAATCGGCAAATTATCCTTTTTGTACTATTGAACCTAATATTGGAATTATTACAGTTCCGGACAATAGAATGGATAGGTTAGCAGAATTGGTAAGTCCTGAAAAGGTGCAGCCAACTACAGTTGAAATAGTAGATATTGCAGGACTTGTAAAGGGTGCTAGTAAAGGTGAAGGTTTAGGAAATAAATTTTTGGCAAACATCCGTGAAACAAATGCTATTATTCATGTTTTAAGATGTTTTGAGGATGATAATATTGTACATGTAGATGGAAGTGTAGATCCTGTAAGAGATAAAGAAACTATTGATTTTGAATTACAAATAAAAGATTTAGAAACAATAATAAAAATAAGAGATAAAAATATCAGAACTGCAAAATCGGGTAATAAAGATGCACAAAAAATTGTATCAAGTTTGGAGAAATATATCACGCATTTAGAAAGTGGACAATCTGCAAGGTCGTTAGATGCTACGGAAAGTGATTTGGAGGTTATTTCAGATTTACATTTATTAACTGCAAAGCCTATTTTATATGTTTGTAATGTAGATGAAAACGCTATGAAATCCGGTAATAAACATGTAGATGCAGTTAGAGAATTAGTAAAAACGGAAGATGCTGAAATCTTATTAATTGCAACTGCAATTGAATCAGAAATAGCAGAATTAGATGATTTTGAAGAACAACAAATGTTTCTGGAGGAAATGGGACTAGAAAAACCAGGAGTACATCATCTTATTCAGTCAACTTACAAATTACTTAATTTACAAACTTATTTTACTGCAGGAGTAAAAGAGGTTAGAGCTTGGACTATTACAAAAGGAATGAAAGCTCCTCAGGCTGCTGGGGTTATTCACACAGATTTTGAGAATGGATTTATCCGTGCAGAAGTAATTTCATATAATGATTTCTCTACATTAGAATCAGAACTTGCATGTAAAGAAGCGGGGAAAATGAAAGTTCAAGGAAAGGATTATATTGTAGAAGATGGAGATGTAATGCATTTCCTTTTTAACGTATAATTCAGTTTCTTTTCATGGTTGAAAAGCTGTTGATAACACAATTTCAAATCTAGTTAAAATTTACAAATAAAAATAGGAGTATGTTATATTTGCTATCTACTTTTTTAAAGAGGTAATAAATAATAATATACTTAAATGGCAGAACAAGAATATACAGAAGACAGTATTAGGTCGTTAGATTGGAAAGAGCACATCCGACTAAGACCTGGTATGTATATTGGTAAAATGGGTAATGGTTCGTCACCAGATGATGGAGTGTATATTTTACTGAAAGAAGTTATTGACAATTCCATTGATGAGTTTGTAATGGGTAACGGAAAAACTATTGAAGTTTCTGTAAAAAATAATAAAGTTTCTGTTCGAGATTTTGGTAGAGGAATTCCGCTTGGAAAGGTGATAGATTGCGTGTCGAAAATAAACACAGGAGCAAAATACGACTCCAAAGTATTTAAGAAATCTGTTGGATTAAATGGAGTAGGAACAAAAGCAGCTAATGCTTTATCATCTTATTTTTGTATTCGCTCCATCAGAGATGGAAAAAGTAAGTTTGCTGAATTTGAGCAGGGAGTTGTTGCAAATGATGAGGAGATTCAAGAAAACACATCCAGAAGAGGAACCAAAGTAACTTTTATTCCAGATGAAGAACTTTTTGGTAAATACCGTTTTATAAACGAGTATATTGAAAAAATGATGTGGAATTATTGTTATCTAAATCCAGGACTTACAATAATTTATAATGGGGAGAAATTTTATTCAGAAAACGGACTTTTTGATTTATTAGACCAAAACACGGAAGCTGAAATGCTATACCCGATTATTCATTTAAGAGGGGAGGATATTGAGGTAGCAATTACGCATTGTAAGAACCAATATTCTGAGCAATATTATTCTTTCGTTAATGGACAACATACCGTTCAAGGTGGAACACACCAGATTGCATATCGTGAGGCAATTGTAAAAACTATTCGAGAACATTTTGGTAAGAATTTTGATCCATCTGATGTAAGGCAAGCAGTAAATACTGCAATTAGTATTAAGGTAATAGAACCAGTTTTTGAGTCGCAAACAAAAACAAAACTAGGATCTACAGAGATGGAACCTGATGGAATTTCTGTTCGTGCTTTTATTAATGATTTTCTGAAAAGAGAATTAGATAATTATTTGCACCGAAACACAGACATTGCAGAAATTATTGAAAAGAAAATAAAACAAGCAGAACACGAAAGAAAAGCAATGGCTGGGGTTAAAAAACTTGCTAAAGAAAGAGCTAAAAAGGCAAATCTGCATAATAAGAAATTAAGAGATTGCAGAGTTCATTATAACGATCAGAAAAAGGAAGAAAGATACGATACAACTATCTTTATTACGGAGGGAGATTCTGCTTCTGGTTCTATTACTAAAACTAGAGATATTAAAACACAAGCTGTTTTCTCATTAAGAGGTAAACCGTTAAATTCTTTCGGTCTTTCAAAAAAAGTAGTGTACGAAAATGAAGAATTTAACTTACTTCAAGCAGCTTTAAATATTGAGCAGGGTATTGATGAACTCAGATATAATAAAATTGTAATTGCTACGGATGCGGATGTTGATGGAATGCATATCAGATTATTACTAATTACATTTTTTCTTCAATTTTTCCCTGAACTTGTAAAAGAAGGCCATGTTTATGTTCTGGAAACTCCACTTTTCAGAGTAAGAAATAAGAAAGAAACATATTATTGTTATTCTGATGAGGAGAAACAAACATCAATGGAAAAGGTAGGTAAAAATCCTGAGATTACTAGATTTAAAGGATTAGGTGAGATTTCTCCAAATGAGTTTAAACATTTTATAGGAAAGGATATTAGATTAGAACCTGTAATACTTGGTAAAGAAAATAAGATACAAGAGATTCTTACTTTTTTTATGGGAAAAAACACTCCAGACAGACAAAGATTTATTATAGAAAATTTACGAGTAGAAGAAGAAATAGAATTATAGATGAAACAAATCATTATCGATAATAAAAAAGCATCAAGAGGACTAACTATATTAGTTGCTGTACTATTATTATTTATTTTAGGAATTCCATTAATATTTTATCTTTTTTTCTATCATTCACCTTTTTATAAGTTTATGATTAGTAATTTTTATTTGATTTATGTAGCAATTATTTTATTCTGTTATATCATATATCATGGAGTTTTCCATTATGAAATAAAATTTACATATTCCTCTTTTATAATACAATCTAGAAGAACAATATCTAGTTGGTTTGGTTCAAAAGTTTATAATTTAGAATTATCAAACGATATGCTAATTGGTTTTCGTTTTATTAGAAGTTTTTCATCTATAAATGATAAATTATTAATTCAAATAAAGTCAAGTAGCGGAAGAAAATCAGCTGTGAGGATTCCGTTAACTTTAATTAGTAAAGCAAGAAAAAAAAAGTTGTCAAATATTTTTAATCAGATAATGGAGCAAAACGGATGTCAGACGAAATAAATTTAGAAGAGGGAGAAAATAATACAGAAAAACATGATAATGTTATTCATGTATCAGGAATGTATAAAAATTGGTTTTTAGACTATGCTTCTTATGTTATTTTGGAAAGATCTGTTCCTTATTTGCAAGATGGATTAAAACCAGTACAAAGAAGAATATTACATTCATTAAAACAATTAGATGATGGCAGATATCATAAAGTAGCAAATGTAATTGGACATACAATGAAGTACCACCCACATGGAGATGCTTCTATCGGAGACGCAATGGTACAAATAGGAAACAAGAATCTTCTGTTAGATATGCAAGGAAATTGGGGAAATACAGCTACTGGTGACAGAGCTGCAGCTCCAAGATATATAGAGGTTCGACTTACAAAATTTGCATTAGATGTTGTATTTAACAATAAAATTACAGAATGGATTTCTTCTTATGATGGAAGAGGGAAAGAACCTGTAACTTTACCAGTAAAATTTCCATTATTGTTAGCTCATGGAGTGGAGGGTATTGCTGTAGGACTTTCTACAAAAATAATGCCTCATAATTTTAATGAATTAATTGATGCTTCTATTAAAGTTCTTAAAGGTGTGAAACCAAGAATTTTTCCTGATTTTTATTCTGGTGGTATGGCCGATTTTTCTGATTATAATGATGGAAAAAGAGGAGGTAAAATTAGAGTTAGAGCTAAAATAAATCAGATAGATAAAAACACTTTACATATTACTGAAATACCTTTTTCTACAACTACAACTTCATTAATTAACTCTATATTAAAAGCAAATGATAAGGGGAAAATAAAAATAAAGAAAGTAGAAGATAATACTTCCGAAAATGTAGAGATTGCTATTAGCTTGCCAACCGGTATTTCTCCTGATAAAACAATTGATGCCTTATATAGTTTTACAGATTGTGAACTTTCTATTTCTCCGCTTTCTTGTGTTATTAATGATGAGAAACCTCAATTTATAGGTGTTTCAGAAATTTTGCAACAATCAACACATAATACATTAGATTTATTAAAAAAAGAACTAGAAATAAATCTGGAAGAATTACAAGAAAAATGGCACTTTGCATCTTTAGAAAGAGTTTTTATTGAAAATAGAATTTATCATCAAATAGAAGAATTAGAAGTTTGGGATTTAGTAGTATCTACTATTCATAAAGGATTAGAACCATTTACCAAACATTTATTAAGAGATGTAACGAATGAAGATGTTTTAAGACTTACAGAAATAAAAATTAAGAGAATTACAAAGTTTGACCTTAATAAAGCTCAGGAGGAATTACTTAAATTAGAAGATAGAATAAAGGAAATTAAACATCATTTAGATAATTTGGTAGATTATGCTATTAACTATTTTAAAAACCTCAAAACTAAATACGGAAAAGGAAAAGGAAGAAAAACAGAAATAAAAACCTTTGAAAATATTGTTGCTTCTAAAGTTGTTGTAGCAAATAAAAAACTTTATGTAAATAGAGAAGAAGGATTTATCGGAACATCAATGCGTAAGGATGAGTTTGTTTGTGATTGTTCGGATATTGATGATGTTATTGCATTTAAAAAAGATGGAACAGTTATGGTGTCAAAAGTTGACTCTAAAGTGTTTATGGGAAAAGATATTATTTATTGTGCAGTTTTCAAAAAGAAGGATAAGCGTACAGTATATAATATGATTTATAAAGATGGTGGTAAATCTGTAAATTACATTAAAAGATTCTCTGTTACTGGAGTTACAAGAAATAAAGACTATAGTTTAACTAAAACAGATAAGGGCAGTAAAGTTTTGTATTTTACAGCAAATCCGAATGGAGAGGCAGAAGTCGTTGGTATTAATTTAAGAGCATTACAGAAGTTAAAGAAATTAAAGTTTGATGCTGATTTTGCTAAAATTGCAATTAAAGGAAGAAGTTCAGGAGGAAATATACTTTCAAAACATCCTATAAAAAAGATAGAGTTAAAATCTGAAGGAGTTTCTACTTTGGCGGCTCGTAAAATTTGGTTTGATATCACTGTTAAAAGATTAAATGTAGATGAAAGAGGAGAGTTGTTAGGAGAATTTCAGGCGGAGGACAAGCTACTTACAATTAATCAGAAAGGAGAAATTCAATTGATAGGAACTGAACTTTCTACTCATTTTGATGAGGATATGATTGTCTTAGAAAAATGGAATATTAAAAAACCAATTTCTGCTATTTATTATAATGGAAATAAAGAATCTCATTATGTAAAAAGATTTCTTGCTGATGAAATTCCTGAAGGGAAGTATTCATTTATTGGAGATCATAGGTCTTCTGTTTTAGAAGTTGTTTCTACTGATTGGAGACCAGTTGCGAATGTAATTTATGTAAAAACAAAAGGAAAAGACAGAAAGGAAGAAGAGATAATTTTTGAAGATTTTATATCCTTAAAAGGTTGGAAGGCACTTGGAAACAAACTTTCTAATAAAAAAATAAAAGAAATAAAATTATCTGATTCTTTACCTTTTGATCAGGAGATAGTAGCAGAAGAAATAAAAGAACAAAAGGATATTGTAGAAATTGATGTAAAAGCAGAAGTCACTTCTGTAATAGAGACAATTGAAGTAGATGAAATTGTAGATAATTCCCCAGAAGATGAAAATGAGAATAAACCAAATATTTCAGATGAAGGACCTCATCAAATAACTCTAGACTTATAACTGAACAAATAAGATTTATTCCAAGAATGCAACAATTAAGAGTGTTCAGACAATATATTATCATAAATTTGCCAAAAATTAAAAAAATGATTAAAAAACTATTAGTAGCAATAATGTGTGTTCCATTATTTATAAATGCACAATCAAGTTATAACTTAACTTTAGTTTCTGATTTTGACTGGAATGGATTGTCTTATGATAGTGAAGGTTCAGATATTTGGGGTTGGAAAAATTCTACAACTGGTGTAGAATATGCTTTAGTTGGACTTAACTCAGGATTTTCTGTAGTAGATTTATCTTCTCCTCAGAATCCAACAGAATCTTTCTTTATTTCTGGCGTTAATTCTACTTGGAGAGACATTAAAACTTTTGGGAATCATGCTTATATTACTACCGAAGGAGGAGGAGGATTACTTATTGTAGATTTAACTGATTTAACTGGACAAACACATACTTATTATACTGGAAGTTTTAGTTCTGCACATAATATTTATATTGATGAGAATGGAGTAGCTTATATATTTGGAGCTGATGTTGGTAATGGTGGAGCTATATTTTTAGATGTTGCAACAGATCCTATGAATCCATCATATATTGGTGAGTGGGATGATTATTATATTCATGATGGTATGGCTAGAGGAGATACTATGTGGGCTGGATGTATTTATGAGGGAGAATTTTATGTTGTAGATGTTTCTGATAAAACAAATCCTCAAACATTAGGTCATCATTCAACTCCAAATCAATTTACCCATAATGCTTGGATTTCTGACGATGGAGATTATGTTTTTACTACAGATGAACAATCAGATTCTTATATAGGATCTTATAATGTTGAAGATATGAATAATATTCAGGAGGTAGATAGAATACAATCTAACCCTGGATCAAACTCGATTCCTCATAATACACATGTTGATGGGAACTTCTTAGTAACTTCATGGTATAGAGATGGAACAATAGTTCATGATGCAACATACCCTAATAATTTAATTCAGGTTGCATATTATGACTCTTATTCTGGTAGTGGAAATGGTTTTGATGGATGTTGGGGGACTTATCCTTTTTTACCATCAGGATTAATTATTTCTTCTGATATCAACTCAGCTGCTAATGGAAATGGTAGATTACTTGTTTTTGAGAGAGGATTTTCGCAAGCTTCTTATTTAGAAGGAAATGTAATAGATGCAAATACTATGTTAAATCTGAGTGGTGTTTCAGTAGAGATCTTAAATACAATTATTCCAAATCTATCAACTACAAATCTTTCAGGAGATTATATTTCTGGTACAGCAGATCCGAACACTTATGATATTGTATTTTCTAAAGCTGGTTATTTAACTGATACAATTACTGCAAATCTTGTTGCAGGAGTAGTAACTATGGTAGATGCTCAACTTGTACCATTATCTTCTTTCACTGCTAATGGTATGGTTATTGATATTAATGGAATTGGTATTCCGAATGCAGAAATATTAATTTATAATAATGATTTTAACTACACATTAACTTCCGATAATAATGGTAATTTTAGTATCAATACTATGTTTGAAGGAAGTTATGAAGTAATTGCAGGACAATGGGGATATATTACTTCATGTGATAACGAATATATTGATGGAACAAATAATATTGTTATTACTTTAACAGAAGGTTATTATGACGATTTTACTTTTGATTTCGGATGGACTATAAGTGGAGGCATTACATCTTCTGATCCAGGAAGATGGGAAAGAGGAAATCCTGAAGGTACATCAGACCAGGGTCTTAATTACAATCCTGAGAGCGATATTAATGCAGACTGTTTTGAATATGCTTATGTAACAGGACTAGATGCAGGAGGTCAAGTTGGAAGTAATGATGTTGATGATTTTAATACTGTTTTAACTTCTCCTATTTTTGATTTATCACAACCATTATCATCAAATCAATCATATTATTTATCATATCATTCTTGGTTTTCTAATGGAGGTGGTGGATGGGGAGGAGGTAGTTCTCCAAATGATTCCTTGACAATTAGTATTACGAATGGTAATTCTACAATTGTTTTAGAGACTATGACAGAGAGTTCTCCAGATATGGGACAATGGAATTTCAGAAACTTTGAATTATCACAATATCTTTCACTTACTACTCATATGCAAGTGATTGTAGAGACTGCAGATTGGGATGCATTAGGAGGTCACTGGGTAGAAGCTGGATTTGATAAATTCCAGATTACTTCTACTATACCAACAAATATTTCTGATTTAGTTATGGAAGAAAATAGACAATTAGTTAAAATTGTAGATATATTAGGAAGAGAAGTAGAACCTTCGAACAATATTATTTTATTTTATATTTATGATGATGGAACAGTAGATAAAAAGATAATAGTTGAGTAATGAGAAAAATATTCTTTATTGTTGCGCTTACTCCAATATTTGTTTTTTCACAGCAAACTAAAGAAGTCCTATTTTTAGGAAATTCCTACACTTATGTAAACGATTTGCCAAATATGGTAAAACAAATAGCATTGTCTTTTGGAGACTCCTTGAATTATGATCAAAATACACCAGGAGGAGCTACTTTACAAATGCATTCTACTAACACACAAACTTTGAGTAAAATATCTCAAAAACAATGGGATAATGTAGTAATTCAATGTCAGAGTCAGGAACCTTCTTTTTCTCCAACTCAGGTAAGCAATGATGTTTATCCATATGCACAAATATTAATTGATTCGATTGAATCAAACTCATTATGCATAGAACCAATGTTTTTTATGACTTGGGGTAGAAAATATGGGGACCAACAAAATTGTCAGTTTTATCCACCTATTTGTACTTATAATGGGATGCAACAAAGATTAAGACAATCTTATTTACAAATGTCATTTAATCATAATTC
>Ga0206679_10001482_pt1 | contig 19397 bp, 17 predicted proteins | sample M110012015metaG_FD_155464 | JGI IMG/M metagenome (GOLD analysis project Ga0206679, IMG submission 155464) | Ammonia-oxidizing marine archaeal communities from Monterey Bay, California, United States - M1 100m 12015 | ecosystem: Environmental > Aquatic > Marine > Intertidal zone | place: USA... | reverse complement strand
TCCTTTAAATCTGTCAAATTTCTTATCCTCTTTAACAATTGTTAAACCAGATTTTTCTAAAAATTCAATTTTGTAGCTATCTTTTATAGCTTGATCTGTAAAACTAGTCCATTCATCTTTACAATATCCTAATTGAAATCTTTTAATAGTGTCTTCTGCAAATCCTCTTTCCTTAAAATAACTTAACCCTATCGACTTACCTTCATCAGTTTTTTTAAGGGTTTTTTGAAAAAACTTGCTGGCATAATCACTTACTAAATATAAACTTTCCATTTCATCAGACTCGAGTTTTTGTTCGTTTGTTTGCTCGGTTTCTTCAACTTCAATATTATATTTATTTGCTAAATATTTTATAGCTTCTGGATAAGTGAAGTGTTCATGCTCCATTAAAAAAGTAATAGCAGTACCACCTTTTCCACTAGAAAAATCTTTCCAAATCTGTTTAACTGGAGAAACCATAAAACTTGGGGTTCTTTCTTCACTAAATGGACTTAATCCTTTAAAATTCGATCCAGATTTTTTTAATTGAACAAAGTCTCCAATGACTTCCTCAACTCTTGAAGATTCGAATACTTTATCAATTGTGGACTTTGAAATCACTTTTTTTTAATTTTTAATAAATATAAGATATATCATTTAAAAATTATCACTAATTAAATTTATGAAACCAATATTTAAAAGATTATTACTGATAATTACATTGAGAAAATGAATAATTAAATCTATAAGTATAATATTTTGTACTTTTATAAGTAACAAACCAATAATCAACTACTTATGAAAAAAATTACTTTTTTATTATCACTAATTATTACTAGTTCCATTTATGCTCAATCTTTGGAAATGCCAAATATTCCAGCTGATGGTGTGAACTATGAAACAAGTACCTTAAATGCGTATTTGTCTGTCTCAACGGAGGGTCCTTGGGATTTTTCTAATCTTAATCCAGTAGATCAAAGTGTTATATCTATGCAGTCAATAGATGATTCTCCATATTCTAGTTCAAATTATCCTAACACTACCCACGTTAAATACGGTACTTCTGGTGATCAAAGTGTTATTCAGTTTCCTGGATTTACCTCTAGTGGTTATACTTATAATGGAGAAAATAGTATAATAATAAACAACTATGCAACTCCTCTAACTATCAATCCTTACCCTTTTAATGTTGGTGACACTCATACGGATGCTGTATATGATATCCCTTTCACTTGTGCTATATGCCCTCCATCAATGTTTAGAGATCATGAGGTCGAAACTGAAGCTCTTTCTTCAGGTTCTGTTACAATGCCAGATGGAACAGTATTTGAAAATGTTATGCTAGTTCGCTCTCTAGCTGTATTTTCTGATGCTCAAACAGGATCAAATCCATGTATTAATACAAGAGAATCTTATTTTTTATGGGCAGCAGATATTGGAATTCCATTAGTAGAAACTTTTAGCCAAGTAACTACTGGTGCTTGTAATTTTGATCCAGTACAATTTACTAGATTTTATGAATCAGAATCTGAATTTAATAATGGTGGTGGCGGAACCGATTGTCCTGACGAATATGAATTGCCAATAGTTTGGAGGGACGGTTTTGAATGCTATACTCCATTTGCAATTGACAATATCGAAGGCTGGACAGCGATAGACGGAGAAGGTGGTACGACATGGGGAGCTAATGATGTTGATTTTACAAACGAATCATATGCTGGTAGTGGAATTATTTGGAATAGTAATGAAGCTGACAATTTAGGAAACGACATTTCAGGTTACAATGCATATGAAGGAAATCAAGGCTTGTATTTCTTTGCTTCAGGTGCAAATAGCACTCCTTTTCCAAATGATGATTGGATGATTGGTCCTGAATTTACTATTAGTGGGGTTAGTTCTCCTACACTTAGTTTTTGGGCTAAGTCTATAACAGATGCATATGGACTAGATAGATTTCAAATAGCTATCGGATCTAGTACAAATCCTGACGATTTCACTGTGATTTCAGCTGGAGCATACGAAGAAGCTCCTATTGAATGGACACAGTACGAGTACGATTTAAGTGCTTACGATGGTCAAACTGTAAGAGTTGGTATACACTGTGTAAGTAATGATTCTTTCGTACTACAAATGGATTCATTTGTTGTGGAAGGTACTTTAGGTGTGAACGATGTTCAATCTCTTGAAATGAACATTTATCCAAACCCAGTTAATGGTAATTTTGTTACAATACAAACTCCAGTAAATGGAATGAAGTATGTTGAGGTGTTTGATATCACTGGAAAGAGATTAATCAATACTTCATTAAGTGCCGACACTTTAGAAGTTAGTTCATTAAGTGCAGGAATGTACCTAATTAAAGTAACTGTTGAAGGTCAAAGTAAAACATCTAAATTAATAGTTAGATAATTACACGATTATTAATTTCAAAAAAAGCACCTTAACTAAAACTAAGGTGCTTTTTTTATTTATGCTTAAACGGGTTATAATTGTTGGGTTTTATTTGCTAATTGACCACATGCAGCATCAATATCCTTCCCTCTAGACCTTCGAAAAGTAACAGTAATGTTATTTTTTTCTAAAACATTCATATATAAAGCAATAGCAGAATTATTTGCTTGCTTAAAACTTGGGTCATCAATTGAATTGTATTGAATTAAATTAACCTTACTTGGTGAGAATTTACAAAACTCAACAAGAGCATTAACGTCCTCCATTTTATCATTTATCCCCTCCCAAACTACATATTCATATGTAATTCTATTTTTAGTGTTCTTATACCAATATTTTAAAGAATCCCTTAACTCTGCTAAATTAAATTTTTCATTAAAAGGCATAATTGAAGTCCTTGTTTTTTCAATTGCACTATGCAAAGACACGGCTAACTTAAATTTAACTTTATCATCAGCCATTTTTTTAATCATTTTTGGAATTCCTGATGTAGAAACAACTATTCTCTTGGGTGACATACCTAAACCACTTGGAGAAGTTATCTTATCTATAGCCTTTAAAACATTATTATAATTCATTAACGGCTCTCCCATCCCCATAAAGACAATGTTTGTTAATGGTTTATTATGGAATTCCAGACATTGATTATTAATAGTAACTACCTGATCGTATATTTCATCAGGATTTAAATTTCTCATTCTTTTTAATCTAGATGTTGCACAGAATTTGCAATTCAAACTACAACCAACCTGAGAGGAGATGCATGCAGTCATTCTAGTCTTGGTAGGAATTAACACAGACTCAACGGTTAAACCATCGTGTAGTTTAATAGCATTTTTAATTGTTCCATCCTTACTTTTTTGTACAGAATCAATTTCAATATTATTAATTACAAATTCAGACTTGAGAGAATCTCTAATTTCTTTAGAGATATTTGTCATTTGATCAATATCTGTAATGGATTTTTTCCATAACCATTCATAAACTTGGTTTCCTCTAAATGCTTTGAAACCTTTATCAGTAAAGAAAGCTCTAAGATCTTTTAGAGATAGTGATCTAACGTCTTTTTTAGACATGATTATATAATCAGCATTGCATCACCATAACTAAAGAAATTGTATTTCTTTTTAATGGCCTCTTCATATGCTCTTAACATAAAGTCGTGACCTGCAAATGCAGATGTCATCATCATTAAGGTTGATTTGGGCATATGGAAGTTTGTAACCATGCAATTTGCAATACTAAATTCATAAGGAGGAAAAATAAATTTATTTGTCCAGCCATTGTACACATTTAAAGTTCCGCTTGATGACACAGAACTTTCAATAGCTCTCATAGATGTAGTTCCAACCGCACATATTCTTCTTTTTTCTTTTAATGCTTTATTAATAATTGTCGTTGCATTAATATCAACATCAATTTCTTCACTATCCATTTTGTGTTTGGATAAATCTTCAACTTCAACTGGATTAAAAGTCCCTAAACCAACATGCAAAGTGATTTCTGCAAAATTTATTCCTTTAATCTCTAAACGCTTTAAAAGGTGTCTAGAAAAATGCATTCCTGCGGTTGGTGCTGCAACAGCTCCTTCATTTTTTGCAAATATTGTTTGATATCTTTCTTTATCGTCTGGTTCAACTTCTCTATTTATATATTTAGGTAAAGGAGTTTGACCAAGTTCAGTCAATTTAGCTCTAAATTCGTCATAACCCCCATCGAATAAAAATCTTAAAGTTCTGCCTCTAGAAGTTGTATTGTCAATTACCTCTGCTACTAATGTATCATCATCGCCAAAGTATAACTTATTTCCAATTCTTATTTTTCGTGCTGGATCAACTAACACATCCCACAATCTTTGTTCAGAATTTAATTCTCTTAAAAGAAAAACCTCAATTCTTGCTCCAGTTTTTTCTTTATTGCCATAAAGTCTAGCTGGAAAAACTTTTGTATTATTTAATACCATAACGTCATCTTCATCAAAATAATCAATAATATCTTTAAATGACTTATGTTCAATAGTTTGTTCTTTTCTGTTAAGAACCATTAGTTTTGATTCATCTCTATTTTCAGCAGGGTATTCAGCTAAGCGCTCTTCAGGTAATTCAAATAAGAAGTGGGATAATTTCATGTTGTATATTTTTTTAGAAGGTGCTAATATACAATCTGGGGATAGGCAAAGTCAAGTAAATCAGCTTTTATTTATTGTAATTCCTAATTTAGCTAAATCATTCCAAAAATCTGGGTAAGACTTTGAAACAACATCTGGATCTTTAATAATGATATTTGTTAAGACTGATAATGGTGCAAATGCCATTGCCATTCTATGATCTTCATAGGTATCAATAGTAACATTATTATTTATTTGGTTTGGATTATTAAAGCTCAAAGTGTCATTGGTAATCTCTATGTTAGTTCCTAATTTTTTAATTTCATTCTTTAATGCTAACAAACGATCTGTTTCTTTAATTAACAAAGTCTTTAGTCCAGATAATGAGCAATTAATTCTTAATCCTAAACATGTAACAGCAATAGTTTGTGCTAAATCTGGTGATGAATTTAAATCAAAAGCCACAGTGTGTTTAGAAATCTTAGTTTTTTTGATTGTTATTGAATTATCATTAAAACTTGTTTCAACTCCAAATTCATTGTAAATCTTAGTAAGAACAGAATCACCTTGAAGACTTGAAATATTATAGCTGCTTAATATAATTTCAGTGTTAATTGGAGATAGTGCAACAAAACTATAATAGTAAGATGCAGAGGACCAGTCTGATTCAACCTTTATAATTTTTTTTACACCCAAGTCATTAAATCTATTAATTTTAATAACATTTTCTTCAAAGCTGTATAAAACACCTAATTGATTTAATAAAGATAAAGTCATCATAATATAGGGTTTAGAAGTAATTTGCCCTTTTAAATTAACTTCTAAACCCTTTTTTAAACTAGAACCAATTAATAATAATGCAGAAATATATTGACTACTCACATTAGAATCTAAACTTAATTTATTAGTATTAAATTCTTTACCTCTAATTCGTAAAGGAGGATAACCTTTTTTATTCAAATATTTAATATCAGCACCAATACTATTTAGAGCATCTACTAGAATTTTGATAGGTCTATTTTGCATTCTATTAGATCCTGTAAGAATAATATCACCTGATTTAGATATTGCAAAAAATGCTGTTAGAAAACGCATTGCAGTACCAGCATGGTGAATATCTACAGTATCTAAGTTAGAAGTTAATGCTTTATGTAAAACATTAGTGTCATCTGATTTAGAAAGATTTAAAATAGTAATGTTGGGATAAAGTGCCTTTAAGATTAATAATCTATTAGATTCGCTTTTTGAACCAGTAATGGACAAAAATGAACCACTTAGTACGCTAGATTTGTTAAGAATTAAACTCATTTAATTAACTTATCATTATTGTGGTGCCTATCATGATCTCTTTTAGTTTTTAATGCCATTTTTAAATCAAACGACTTTTGAAGATCTACACCTGTTTGATTAGCTAAACATAAAACAACAAACATAACATCAGCTAGCTCCTCACCGAGATCAGATTCTTTATCTGAGTCTTTTTCACTTTGTTCTCCATACCTTCTTGCGATTATCCTAGCTACTTCACCAACTTCTTCAGTCAATTGAGCCATATTTGTCAACTCGTTAAAGTATCTAACTCCATGATTATTTATCCATTTGTCTACCTGAGTTTGTAAGTTGTTAATTTCCATAAATTTATTTTTTTAATTTGAGACTTGAATCATATATAATTGTAACAGGCCCGTCATTTGATAGGTTAATTAGCATGTCTGCTCCAAATACTCCAGATTTCAATTCTGTATTAAGATTTTCATTTAGTTGATTTAAAAATTTTTCATACATAGTTTTAGCTAATTCAGATTTTGCAGCTTTAATGAAACTAGGCCTGTTTCCTTTTAAAACATTCGCTTGAAGAGTAAACTGACTAACCAGTAAAACCTCGCCCTTAACTTCGTTAATATTATTATCAAATGTGTTAAACATTCTAAGTTTTATTATTTTATTTATTAGCCAATGTATATCATTATCATTGTCATCAATTGCTATTCCCAAAAAAATAACAATCCCCTTATTAATTGATGAAACTAACTGTCCGTCAATTATTGTTTCAGCACCCGACACCTTTTGAATAACAGCTTTCATTAAACATCAAAATTATCAACTCTGTAGCTGGACTTATCATCTTCTAAAATTTGAAGATAATTTTCATATCTAGAAATTGCAATTTTACCATCTTCAACATACTGCTTGACTATGCATTTTGGTTCATTTACGTGCATACAGTCATTAAATTTACATTGATTAACCAATTTATAAAATTCTGGAAAATAATTTTTAATATCGCTTTTGTTAAAATCAACTATACCAAAGCCTCTGATACCAGGGGTATCAATTATTTTAGCGCCAAAATCAAGATCGAATAATTCTGCATTTGTAGTAGTGTGTTGACCTTGTGAATGTTGAACAGAAATATTATTTGTTCTTAGATTTAAATTTGGCTGAAGAGAATTAATTAAAGTAGACTTTCCAACTCCAGAATGTCCTCCAAACATACTTACATTGTCCTTCATTAAGAATTTAACTTTGTCTGTATTATATTGGTTTTTAGCAGATATTTCAAAACATTTATATCCAATATTTGTATAAATCTCAATTAATTTTTTTAAAACTTTTTTTTCTGCCTCATCTAACAAATCGATTTTATTAAATAATAATACAGTGTTTATTGAATAAGCGTTTGACGTTAATAAAAATCTATCTATGAAATTTGTGGAAGTTACAGGGCTAGATATTGTTATAATTAAAAAAACAATATCAATATTTGAAGCTAGAATATGTGTTTGCTTGGAAAGGTTAACAGATTTTCTTAACACATAGTTTTTTCTTTCACAAATATTATTTATGACTCCAGTAATAACATCACTATTTTTTTCTAATTCAAAATCTACATAGTCACCAACAGCTATAGGGTTGGTACTTTTTATACCATCCAATCTAAATTTACCCTTAATTCTACAATCAAATTGCTCATTGCTTGGGGTTTTAACAGAATACCAACTTCCGGTTGATTTATAAACTAATCCTCTCATTATTACAAAGATGAAGATTAATAACTCTCAATGCAAAAAAAATATTTATTAATCTATTGTTTAAAAATACTTTGTTGATGATTAATAGACTCTTGATGAATTGCTTTATACACTCTCAAAATAAATTGCTCACTTAAATCCTTCTTTTTACCCTCTGCAATCATTTTTTCTAGAATCTCATTCCATCTTTTAGATTGTAAAACTGCAACGTTATTTTCTTTTTTTAAAACACCAATCTCTTCAGCTATATTCATTCTTTTGCCTAAAGTCTCTAATAATTGACTATCAACAAGATTTATTTTTGTCCTAAGATTGTTCAAATTATTTTTATACTCATCTGCATGATCAGTAATTTTCCTGATTTTTAAATCCTTTATAATTTTTATCAAGCTGGAAGGGGTTACCTGTTGAGCTGCATCGCTCCAGGCATTATCTGGGTCATGGTGAGTTTCTACCATAAAGCCATCATAATTAAGCCCTAAAGCAGTTTGACATAAATCAAATATTATATCTCTTCTTCCGGCAATATGAGAAGGGTCTAAAATTAAAGGCAAATCAGGTAATTTATTTTGCAACTCGATTGCAATTTGCCATTCAGGATTATTTCTGTAATTGGTCTTTTCATAAGTGGAAAAACCTCTGTGAATAACTCCTAAATTTTTTATGTTACAAGAATAAAATCTCTCTACAGCTCCAAGCCACAATGAAAGATCTGGATTTACTGGATTTTTTATTAAAACTGGCTTATCTGTTCCTTTAAGAGCTTCAGCTATTTCTTGAACAATAAATGGACTAACAGTTGACCTTGCACCAATCCATAATATATCAATATCATGCTTTAAAGCTAATTCAACGTGATTTGCATTAGCGACTTCGGTAGTAATTAGCATTCCGGTTTCTTGTTTTGCTTTTTGTAGCCATTTTAGACCTAATGAACCGACCCCTTCAAAATTACCTGGTCTAGTTCTAGGCTTCCACAGTCCTGCTCGAAAAACAGTAGCTTTAGTGTCCTTTAAACTATGTGCTATTTTTAAAACTTGATCCTCAGTCTCTGCACTACAGGGTCCTGCTATTGTTAAAGGATGATTTAAGTTAAACTCATCTAGCCAGTTTCTTAATTCTTTATTATTTTTCATCTTATTCCTTTGAGAATGTTTTTAATGTAATTTGTTTGTGTCATTTGAGTTTTTAATTCTCCAAATTTATCATTTTGGAGTAAGTTTTTAAAACTATTTAAGTTCATTATATATTCATCTAAACTCTCAACAATATTTTCTTTATTTAATTCAAGAATTGGAGCCCACATTTCTGGAGAACTTTTTGCTAGTCTTACTGTAGATTCAAAACCACTTCCTGCCATATCAAAAATATTATTTTCGTTCTTTTCTTTATCCATAACAGTTTTACCCAACATAAATGAACTAATGTGGGATAAATGAGATACATAGGCTATATGCTTGTCGTGAGATAAAGAATCCATATATCGAATGTTCATGTTCATACTTCTAAATATGTTTTCAGCAGATGTCAATAGAATTGGATCGGTCTTTTCAGTATCACACAAAATCATAGTTTTATTATTAAATAAGCCTGAAAATGCAGCATTTGGTCCTGAGAATTCAGTACCAGCAATTGGATGAGATGCTAGATAGTTTTTCCTTTTTTTATGATTTTCAACTGTGCTACAAATGTTGGTTTTGGTAGATCCAAAATCGATCACTAGTGATGTACTATTAATATTATTTAAAACATCAATTATTATATTATTTGCTACATCGACCGGAGTAGAAATTAGTACTAAATCAGCTTTATATAAAACATCTAAACTAGACTTATAATCAATTAAATCAAGCTTAAGAGCTAGGTCTAAATTTTCAGAAGAAGTATCTATGCCATAAACTTTGACTTTGGGATATATTTTTTTTATATCTAAACAAAGACTACCTCCAATTAAACCAACTCCAATTACAAAAATATTATTCATTGATTCTATTAATTGCTTTAATTAATAATTCTTTTGGTGCGCATAACGAAAATCGCACATAACCTTCTCCGTTAGATCCAAAGATGTCTCCAGGAGCTATAAAAATATTATGATTATATAACAAAGCATCTGTAAATTCTTTAGATTTTATACTTTCTTGAATTTTGGCCCAAACAAATAAGCCAGATGATAATTTATTATATGTACAGTTTAAACTATCTGCTAATTTCCAAACTAAAATTCTTCTTTCATTGTATATTTTGTTTATTTCATTAAACCATGAGTTTGTAGAATTTAAAACAGCAATAGCTCCTTTTTGAATTGGATAAAACATTCCCGAGTCCATGTTACTTTTAACTTTTAAAATATTCGAGATATTTTGCTTACTACCTAAAACCATTCCAATTCTCCATCCAGACATATTGAATGTTTTACTTAGTGAGTTTAACTCTAAACAATGTTCTTTTGCTCCTATTAAATTTAAAATACTAATTGGATTATCATTTAAGATAAAACTATATGGATTATCATTTACCAATAAAATTTCATGTTTTCTTGCAAAACTAACTAATTCTTCAAGTAAACTAAGATCACAATTAGCTCCTGTAGGCATGTGAGGGTAATTTAACCACATTAATTTAACCTTTGTTAAATCATTTTTTTCTAATTCTTGAATACTTGGAAACCAATTATTTTCGGCTTTTAAGTCATAGTATATAGGATTAGCCTGGACCAAATTAGTAACAGAGGAATAAGTAGGGTATCCTGGATTTGGTATTAAAACTGAATCGCCATTATTTAAAAAAGCCATAGAAATATGCATAATTCCTTCTTTACTACCCATAAGTGGTAGGATTTCAGAATTAAAATCTAAATCAACATCAAACCACTTATTATAGAATTTAGCGATTGAAATTCTTAAATCTTCTAATCCGATATAGCTTTGATAATTGTTTGCATATTGATCATTTAAACTATTCTTTAAAGCCTCAATAGCACATGATGGGGGTAATAAATCTGGACTTCCAATACCTAAATTAATTATCGGATTACCTTTTTTAATTAAAGAGTTAACCTCTTTTAGCTTTGTTGAAAAATAATATTCCTCTACAGTATTTAATCGTTTTGCGCTAACTTTCATTTCTTTCTATTTTCATATTCACCTAATACCTTAAAGTCTTTAGCCATAATAGACATGATTGATTTAGCTTTTAAATAGTATTCATAATTATCAAAAGTAATATCTATAAAGAATGAGTAAACCCAGGGAGAATCTATTTTAGGTAATGACTGTATTTTAGTTAGATTAAGCTTACAATCACTGAGAACATTTAATACTGCGGCTAAACTACCTCTTGCATGATCTAATTCAAACTTAACAGATGCTTTGTTTAATTTGTCTGTAGTTTTAATTGTAGATTTTTGAAGTATAACAAAACGAGTTTCATTATGTTTTATAGTTTGGATGCTCTTATTTAATATAGTCAAAGAAAATATTTCTGCAGCCAAATCACTTGCAATTGCTGCAATATTTTTTAGTTTATTTTCACTTATTCTCTTAGCAACTTGAGCGGTATCTTTATCCTCAACTAATTTAATGTTTGGATATTTTTTGAAGAATTCTTTACATTGTAAAAGTGCCATAGGGTGTGAATGGACTTCTTTAATATCATTAATACTTTGACCACTTAAACAAATTAAATTATGTTGAATATCTAAATATTCTTCTCCGACAATATGTAAATTATTATTGTCAATTAACGCATAATTTGGAATAATTGAACCTGCTATAGAATTTTCTAGTGCCATTACAGCAAAATTACATTTTTCATCTACTAAAGAGTCTACCAAGTCATCAAAACTTAAAAATTCACTTATGGCTACTTCATTTTTAAAATATTGTTTTGTAACAATATGATGAAAAGAGCCTTTTATTCCTTGAATTGCAATTGAATTTTTCATAATAATAAAAAAGCCTCGATTTTCGAGGCTCACATAAATATTTGGTTATAAATTATAAATATATGGCCTCTCTTTTACTAAAAAAATAAAAGTTATAATAGATTATATGTAAGTAATTTATCATATTGTTATTGAATGAATTGCTAATGTATATAAATTTTCAATATTTTAACATTATAATAGAATAAAATTCAAAATTACTTTAATATTTCGTTTGACAACCAAGTCCCAACCTCAGATGTACTGAAACTTTTCTTTCCCTCAGACAAGTCTTCAGTTACTATTAACTGTTCTAATGAAAGGTTGACAACGTCGCGAATCAATTTTGCCTCCTCTTTTAATTTAAAAGCATCTTCAAACATCATAGCTGCAGATAATATTGTCGCTAAAGGATTTGCGATATCTTTTCCAGCAGCTTGTGGATAAGAACCGTGAATAGGTTCATATAATGATGTTTCTAACCCAACAGATGCTGATGGCATTAGCCCCATAGAACCTGAAATAACTGAAGCTTCATCAGTTAAAATATCTCCAAATAAATTCTCAGTAATTAAAACATCATAAGATTTAGGCCATTGAACTAAACGCATAGCGACAGCATCGACAAATTCATAAGACACAGTAACCTCAGGATAATCTTTTTCCATTGATTGAACAGTTTCTCTCCATAATCTAGAGGACTCTAAAACATTTGCTTTATCAACACAACAAAGTTTTTTTGACCTTTTCATGGCCAAGTTAAAACCTTTTTTTGCAATTCTTTTAACCTCATCTCTATTATATGTGCAAGTGTCGTAGGCTGTTTCTCCATTATCTAACCGGCCTCTTTTACCAAAGTAAATACCTCCAGTAAGTTCTCTTAAAAAAACAAGGTCTGTACCTTCTATAATATCTTTTTTTAATGGAGATTTATTTAGCAATGAAGGAAACACAAAAGTTGGTCTAACATTTGCAAATAAACCTAATTTTTTTCTCATTTTCAATAATCCCTGCTCAGGCCTTACTGTAGCAGACGGATCATTATCAAACCTAGGATCACCGATAGCTCCAAATAATATAGCATCTGCATTTAAACATATTTCGTGCGTAGTATTTGGGTATGGGTCACCATGAACATCAATTGCAGCTGCTCCAACTAGACCGTTAATCCAACTAATTTGATGATTAAATTTTTTAGCAATAGAGTTAGAAACCTTAACTGCTTCATTAATAACTTCGGGGCCGATACCATCACCAGGTAAAACAGCTATATTTAATTTCATTTTTAATAATTTAAAGTGGTGTATTTTTAGCGAATTCAGTAATCATCTCTTTCATGTTTATTAAATAATCAATATCGTCATATCCATTTAACATATTATTTTTTTTATAATCATTTATATTAAATGACTCACTAAGGTTTAAATCTGGAATGCTAACTAATTGATTAGGTAAATCAACATCAAGCTGAATATTTGGATTTTTATAAATATTTTCAAAAATTATATTTAAAAAACTAGGTGAAACTTGAACAGGGAGAACACCAACATTTAAGCAATTGGCTCTAAAAATATCAGCAAAAAAACTTGAAATAACGCATCTAAAACCATAGTCATAAACAGACCAAGCTGCATGCTCTCTAGATGATCCAGAACCAAAATTTTTACCCCCAACAAGTATTTTTCCATTGTATATTGGATTATTCAATACGAAGTCTTTTATAGGAGAGTTATCTGAATTATATCTCCAATCTCTAAATAAATTATCTCCAAAACCCTTTCTCTCAATTGCTTTTAAAAACCTTGCAGGGATTATTTGATCAGTATCAATATTTTCTATTGGTAAAGGAATACATGAGCTCTTAAGTATTTTAAATTTATCGTATGCCATTTTTGTTAAAATAAAGTTCTTGGATCAGTTATCACTCCTGTTACTGCTGCAGCTGCTGCAACCAAAGGACTTGCTAAAATAGTTCTTGATCCAGGTCCTTGTCTACCTTCAAAATTTCTGTTTGATGTACTTACAGCATACTTTCCTTTAGGAATTTTATCATCATTCATAGCTAAACAGGCAGAACAGCCAGGTTCTCTAAGTTCAAATCCAGACTCAGTTAAAGTGGCTAAAATACCCTCTTCTATAATAGCCTTCTCCACTTGATGAGAGCCCGGAACTAACCAAGCAGTTACATTATTTGCTTTTTTTCTACCCTTAATTATTTTGGCAAAATCTCTAAAATCTTCAATTCTTCCATTAGTGCAACTTCCAAGAAAAACAAAATCTATTTTTTTTCCTAACATACTTTCTCCTTCATCGTAGTTCATGTAATTAAGAGATTTAAAATAGCTTTTTGAAGCTGAATTTTGATCATCAACTTTTGGAATATCATTTAATATACCCATTCCCATACCAGGGTTAGTACCATAGGTAATCATTGGAGTAATACTACAACCGTCGAATGATATTTCTTTATCAAAAACTGCATTAGGATCGGTTTTTAAAGTTTTCCAATATTCCATAGCCCTATCCCATTTATCCCCCTTTGGAGTAAACTCTTTTTCTTTTATGTATTCAAAAGTTTTATCATCTGGAGCAATCATTCCTCCTCTAGCTCCCATTTCAATACTAAGGTTACAAACTGTCATTCTGCCCTCCATAGACATTTGCGAAAATACTTCACCATAATATTCTACAAAATAACCAGTAGCCCCAGCTGTACTTAATTTTGAAATAATATATAATGCAACATCTTTTGGGCTAACACCTTTACCTAATGAACCATTTATTGTAATTCTCATTTTTTTTGGCTTTGGTTGCATAACACATTGCGTAGACAAAACCATTTCCACCTCAGAAGTTCCTATACCAAATGCTATAGCGCCAAAAGCTCCATGAGTAGATGTATGAGAATCTCCACAAACAATTGTAGCACCAGGCTGAGTAATGCCATATTCAGGGCCAACCACATGTACAATACCATTTTTTTCATGACCTAAACCCCAATATAAAATACCATGCTCTTCAGAGTTTTCTTCTAGTACTTTTAATTGGTTTGCAGACAACTTGTCTAAAACCGGAAGATGTTGGTTAATAGTTGGTGTATTATGATCTGCAGTAGCAAAAGTTTTATCAGGGTACAATACTTTAACTCCTCGATTTTTTAGACCTAAAAATGCAACTGGACTTGTCACTTCGTGAATCATGTGTCTATCTATAAACAAAACATCTGGACCGTTAGAGATTTTACTAACAACGTGCGAATCCCAGACTTTATCAAATAAAGTAGTACTCATTTTTGTTACTATTTATAAAATATTATTAATTATTTCTGGAATGTCCTTATCCAATACACTTTTATTGTTGTCTGCAAATTTTAAAAATTCAGGATAAACTAAATCTAATTCATCTTTAGATAGTTCAAATCCAACTAATTTAGCCCTGTATGCCAGTGCCGACCTTCCACTTCTGGCAGTTAATATTATAGATGATTTATTTACCCCAACATCAAAAGGGTCAATTATCTCGTAAGTTAACCTATTCTTTATAACGCCATCTTGATGTATTCCAGAACTATGCGAAAAAGCATTTGCCCCAACAATAGCTTTATTAGGCTGAACCATCATACCCATGCTTTCAGAAACTAAAAGACTAGTTTCATAAAGAAGCTTTGTGTCTATGTTAGTATCTAAATTTAGACTGTTATGTTGCTTCATAATCATTACAACTTCCTCGAGAGAAGTATTTCCAGCTCTTTCTCCAATTCCATTAATTGTACATTCAATTTGTCTTGCACCATTTGCAATAGCAGCAATTGAATTTGCAGTGGCTAAACCTAAATCATTATGACAATGACATGATATAGTTGCCTTGTCAATATTTTTAACATTTTCAAAAAGGTACTTAATCTTATTACCATAATCTTCTGGAAGACAGTACCCAGTTGTGTCAGGAATATTTAAAACTGTCGCTCCAGCTTCAATCATTTTTTCACAAACTTTTGCTAGAAATGCATTATCAGTTCTTCCAGCGTCTTCAGCATAGAATTCTACATCTTCAACAAATGTTTTGGCATACTTAACAGCATTATATCCAGTTTCTATAATTTTTTCCGGTGTAGAATTAAACTTATGCTTAATATGAGAATCAGAAGTTCCAATACCCGTGTGAATCCTAGGGAACTTAGCGTATTTTAAAGCTTCTCCAGCAACCTTAATGTCTTTCTCAACTGCTCTTGAAAGAGCACAAACAGTAGTATCCTTAATAATTTTTGTAATTTCTAAAACTGAATTAAAATCTCCAGGACTGGAAACAGGAAATCCAGCTTCAATTACATCAACACCAAGTTTTTCTAGTTTTTCTGCAATTACAACCTTTTGAGCTGTATTAAGCTTACAACCTGGCACCTGCTCTCCATCTCTTAGGGTAGTATCAAATATTTTAACTGATTCTTTATTCATTTATAAAAAATTATACTCAATAAAAATAGTGAATTATAACAACTAAATATATTAATACTACAAAATATAATCAGTCGAAATAAAGTTTGATTTTTTTGTGTTTAATAAATCTTTTATAATTTTTTTATTTGTAGGGTTATCTTTGGAAGCTACGAAAGTTCTAATTGAAAAAGATCTTAAAGCATCATGAACACTTAAGGTACTAAAAGCTGAATCTTTTCTCCCCGTAAAAGGATAATTGTCTGGACCTCTTTGACAAGAACTATTAAGATTAACTCTGCAAACTAAGTTAACTAGAGTATCAATTAGTGGTCCTAACTTTTCAATATCTGTACCAAATACACTTGCCTGTTGACCATAATTAGATTCAGCCATATCATTTAGAGGCTCATTAATATCATTAAATGTTAAAATTGGAACAACTGGGCCAAACTGCTCGTCTTTATAAACATCCATATCTTTGGAGACAGGAAATAATACAGCGGGGAATACATAATTTTCTGAGCTTAAACCACCATTTTTATTTATAATTTTGGCTCCTTTATCTTGAGCATCAGAAATTAATTCTTTAATATATTTTGGTTTATTTGGTTCAGGCAATGGAGTTAATTGTGCATTATTATCCCAGGGGTTCCCAAAATTCAACTCATCAACTTTTTCGCTAAACATTTTATTAAACTTTTCAACAATTTGTTCATGTACATAAATTATCTTAATAGCTGTACACCTCTGACCATTAAAAGATAAAGCACCTGCAACACACTCGTTAACTGCTAATTCCAAATCGCAATCTGGCATTACTATAGCTGGGTTTTTAGCCTCTAATCCTAAAACAAGTCTTAACCTATTTTTCTTAGGGTGGCATTCTTGTAATGCATTTGCTGAAGAACTATGGCCGATTAAAGCTAAAACATTAACTTTTCCAGACTCCATTATAGGAGTTGCTAAAACTCTTCCTCTTCCATAAAGAATATTTACAACTCCTTTAGGAAAACATTTTTGAAATGCCTCCATCAATGGAGATATTAATAAAACTCCATGTTTAGCTGGTTTAAAAATAGCAGTATTACCCATAATCAGAGCTGGGATTAATAAACAAAAAGTCTCATTTAAAGGATAATTATACGGACCTAAACATAATACAACACCTAGTGGCCCTCTTCTAATATGCGCATAAATATTGCTATTTTTTTCAAATTTTGCAGAGTCTCTGTCAATAATCTTGTATGCTTCAATTGTATCAAAAATATAGTCAACTGTTCTGTCAAATTCCTTTTCAGAGTCAGCTAAGTTTTTACCTATCTCCCACATCAATAACTTAACAATTTCATCTCTTTTAGTTTTCATTTCATTTGCGAAATTTCGCATATGCTTAATTCTATCACGCACTTTCATGGTTGGCCACTCACCTCTTCCATTATCAAATGCATCACAAGCAGAATCTAATGCTTCTATGGCTTGTTCTTTTCCCAGACTTGGAATTTTACCTAAAAGGGTTGGTTTGTATTCCTTTGTAGATGAAATTGTAGAATATACATTAGAAAAATCTCCTTTCCAATTAACTAAATTCCCTGAAACAAGATAATCTTCTTGATTTACTAAATTATTGATTTTATAGTTTTCAGGAATTTCATTGTATGATAGTTTCATATTTATTTTCTTTAATAATTTATTTTTTTATATTAAAAAGTGAAATAATTCAGGCTTATTGTTTAAATAATCTTGATAAAAACCAAAACTTTTCATTCTTTCTATTAGTGGTTGTAAATCTGTCTCATTTTTTAATTCAATTCCGACGGTTGCGGTTCCATTTCCCATTTGATGTTTTTTCATATATTGAAAATATGTAATATCATGATTTGACCCCAAAACTTCGTTAACAAATTCTTTTAACGCACCTGCTCTTTGCGGAAATTTAAGGATAAAATAATGTTTTAAATTAGACCAAAGCATTGCCCTTTCTTTAATCTCTGACATTCTTGCAATATCATTATTACTGCCACAAATTATACAGCCAACTTTTTTGTTTTTTATTTTTTTCTTGTATTGACTTAAAGCACTTATTGCCATTGCTCCAGCTGGTTCAACTACAATTGCTTCTTTATTGTATAAATCTAATATAGTTTGACATATCTCACCCTCATCAGTTAGAACTATATCATCTAAATATTTATTACATAAATTAAATGATATCTCGCCAACTCTTTTTACAGCAGCACCATCAACAAAATTATCTATAAATTCAAGGGTTGTATTTTTTTTGTTCTTTAATGACACATGCATAGAGGGTGCACCAGCTGGTTCAACACCAATAATTTTAGTTGTTGGCGAGAGTTGCTTAAAAACACTTAAAGCACCTGCAATTAATCCTCCACCTCCAATAGGAACAAATAAATAATCTAATTTTTCAGCATGTTGATTAATGATTTCTAAAAATAACGTTGCTTGCCCTGCAATTACATCATAATCATCAAATGGGTGAATAAAAACTTTATTATTATTTTTTGTAAATTTTAAAGATTCGATATTAGCTTCATCATAATTATCACCAACTAAAATTACTTCCACAAATTTACCTCCAAACATTTTAACTTGATTTACTTTTTGGCCAGGAGTTGTTGTTGGCATAAAAACTGTACCAAGAGTGTTGAGTCTTTTGCAAGCTAAAGCAAAACCCTGGGCATGATTTCCTGCACTAGAGCAAACCACCCCTTTTTTAAGTTGAGAATTGGATAGAGAATAAATTTTATTGTAAGCCCCTCTTATCTTAAAGGATCTTACTTGCTGAAGGTCTTCTCTCTTTAAAAATACTGAACATCCAAATAATTCACTATACCTAGTATTTTGATAAAACGAAGTTTTTACAACTACATCTTTTATATTTAACTGGGCTTTTTTAATTATTGATATTTCTAATAACTTATTAGACATTAAACAATTTTTTTCATTTGTTTCATAGAATTTCTTAAAGTCATACCTATTTTTTCAATCGGATGAGAACTAATAATTGAATTAATGTCAATTAAATCACTGTCATGAAAATCATCAGAAGTGTCATATGCAATACCAATGGTATTAGCAGGCAAATCATATACAAAATCTTTTAAAAGAGGCTTGCAAGCATGATCAAACAAATAACAACCATATTCTGCGGTATCTGAGATAATTCTATTCATCTCAAATAATTTTTTTCTTGCAACTGTGTTAGCTATAAGAGGTAACTCATGTAAAGATTCATAATAAGCAGAAGAATCGATTATTCCAGAATCAACCATTGTTTCAAAAGCTAGCTCAACACCTGATCTTACAAATGCGATCATTGCAATTCCGTGATCAAAATACTGCTGTTCATCAATTTTTTCAGTTGATGAATTAGTTTTCTCGAATAAGGTTTCACCAGTCTCAGCTCGCCACTTTAATAAGTTTTTATCATTATTATTCCAATCTAA
>Ga0206679_10001480_pt1 | contig 19405 bp, 20 predicted proteins | sample M110012015metaG_FD_155464 | JGI IMG/M metagenome (GOLD analysis project Ga0206679, IMG submission 155464) | Ammonia-oxidizing marine archaeal communities from Monterey Bay, California, United States - M1 100m 12015 | ecosystem: Environmental > Aquatic > Marine > Intertidal zone | place: USA... | reverse complement strand
AACAGAGATCTCGATCTCTTCTACACTCAACTCCACACGTAGTTTATCACTAACTCGTTCAAGAGCAAAGAGCTTAATCCGCTCCTCATTAGCCATTACTAAGAATGTAATCGAGCTAATAACGAGCAATATTACAACCCCAAGGGTTATTAATATTCTACTTTTACTCATCAGCGTAAATAGTCACCCATGTGGGTGAGACCTCCTGATTTTATCAACTCTCGGAAAACCCTATTATTTTCAGGATTAAGCTTATATTCTCTAATTCTATCTGTATCCCCTTCACTTTTTCTAATGGTTTCAAATCCATTTCGTGTATCATCTTTAAGCAACGCTTCCCAAATTTTTGCCTTGTCTTCATCATTACCATCAAAATGATAGACATGTATAACGTCTTTATCACGTTTTGCTAGAAGAAGATTCCATCTCTGAGAGCTATTAGCTTTAGAACTTAAGATGTAGTAGCCAGCGAACTTCCTAAGAACATTTTCCTCTCCTAATACTATTTGGTCAGTCCCGAAAGAAACGTATTGAGGGTGGATGGAAAGGTTCTCTTCTAATTCATCGCTTTGTTCAGAGAAAGTCCAATCCCCCTGCCAAGATTTAGGGAAGTGATTCTTATCACACCTGTTCATAGGCATGGGTTCTGGGAAAGTTACTTCAATACATCCGCTTAGGATTAGTAATGCGCTAAAAGCGATTAGCAATATTTTTTTTCTAAGCATAATAAAATTCATTAAAAGATTACATTATCAAAGCGATTACCCCTACCACAAAACAGTAAACGGCAAACCACATTAGATTAGTGCCTTTCACGAGTTTAATCATCCATTTACAAGCGGCAAGCCCAGCAATAAAGGCTGCTATAACACCTATTGTATACCCAACATACGGAATTGAAGTCGGACTATCTACAATAGGGGTGTCGTTTCCTAGGATTTCCTTTATTTCAAGTAAGTTTGCCCCGATTATCGGAGGAAGAGCCATTAAGAAACTAAATCTTGCTGCTTCAGCCCTTGAGATTCCGAGCAGAAGGGCTGCTCCGATGGTACTCCCAGATCGACTAATACCAGGCAAAATGGCTCCCGCTTGAGCTAAACCAATCACAATAGACGTTCCTACACCAACAGAACCCCTAGGCTTAGATTTCACTTTTTGTGAAATAGCTAAGATTGCAGCAGTGACAATTAGCATAGCTCCTACAAAAGAGCTTGAGGCGAGTCCTTCAATTTGGTCTTTGAAAGTTAAACCAATGATGGCTGCAGGAATAGCACTTAAAACGATAAGTCCTACATATTTTCTTGCCTTTTCACCCTCCTCATTTTTCTTGAAAACACCCGTAATTAAATTTAAGATATCCTCACGGAAAACTACAATCGTACTCAACGCGGTAGCTCCGTGTACCAGAACGGAAAAGGTCAAATCCTCATTGGGAAGCTGTAGTATGGCAGTACCTAAAGTCAAGTGGCCAGAACTCGAAACGGGAAGAAATTCTGTTAAACCCTGAATAAGCCCTAGAATTATGTATGAAAAAATTTCCCAGAGATGAGCCATTAACGAGTTAAGATTTCTTAAGAATAGCAAACAAGATGGTGCCGTAACCTATTAAGATAATATACGGAGCAAGGGTTATTCGTCTGTCATTAAAAATCTCTTCACTAAACACGTTTGGATCATCAGACCCTCCCCCGCTCATTAGAATATATCCAACAACCAACAGCACAAGTCCCAGCCCTAATAATTTATAGTTAACAGCAGAAAAGGCAAAGTTTCCATTGTTAGAATTTTTATCCATTTCTTTATTCATAATGCGAATTTAGGTTAATGAAGTTGGCCTACGTCGAGTCGCAAGTAACGGTTTACAGCTAAGGCTGTTGATAGAACACCTAAGAACCCCCCAAGAAAGGTGAGACCGGCAGCGATGTATATTAAATAAAGAGGCTCAAGTAAAAAAGCAGTTGAACCAAGTGGACCTTTTAAAACGGAAAGGGCTAACACTATTAAAGCAAATGAAAGAAGCCCGGAGCTGATTCCAAGGACAAGTCCCTGATTAAGGAATGGCCTACGAATAAACCCAGGTCTTGCCCCAACAAGTTGCATGTTTCGTATTAAAAAACGTCGAGCAAAAACGGTTAGTCTAACGGTATTATTCATAAGAGCGAGGGCAATAAATAAACAAACTCCAGCAAGAGCAAGTAGCGGCAGCATGAGTTTATTAATCGTTTTCTCAATTTTTGCCAGCAGCTCGTCTTGCCAAATAACTTCTGCTACGCCATCTACATTTTCAATCCGAGTAGCAATTTCCACTAGCTTACCAGAATTCCCGAATTTAGACCTCAACCTAACATCCATCGCAGGAGGAAGTGGTATGTAGCCTAAAAATTCCACAAATGATTCGCCTAAATCTTGCTCAAGTTTTTCAGCGGCTACTTTCGGATCGATGTAAATTGCCTCAGCTACGGCTTTGTCTGTTTCAACAATTGCAAGAGCTTTGTTCAGGGTTTCAATATCGAGGTCTCTCATGAAATATACCTGCATGCGAACCTCTTGTCGTAGTTGTTTTTCCCAACGTGCCCCTAAAAACGAAATTACAGAAATCATCCCAATTAAAACAAGCGTTAAGGTCATTCCCACGACTGTTGTGAATGTTGTAGTTGCCTGAGATGCAGGGAGTCTATTCTTGTTTATGCTATGCTTAGAAGCCATACCCCAAAGATGCACCAGCTCGGGGTAATGACGGACAACATTAATAAAAGTTATGCTATTTAGAATGATTATGAATAATGCGATGTTCTATACCAAAAAGTAAGTATTTTTGCGCTATGATTAAAGTTAGTGATTCAGCTAAGCAGCATGTGATAAAACTATTAAGCGAAGAAGGTCGTCCCAAAGGCAGCTTTGTACGTGTAGGAGTGAAAGGAGGTGGATGCAGCGGCCTTATGTATGAAATGGACTTTGATCATGAGATAAAAGATGGTGACCAAGAGTTCGAGGACAAGGGCGTGAAAATTGTAGTCGATAAGAAGAGCTTCTTGTACTTAGCAGGAACTGAGCTGCGTTACAGTGGGGGTCTCAACGGAAAGGGCTTCGAATTTTATAACCCTAATGCTAACCGCACCTGTGGTTGTGGTGATAGTTTTTCATTATAGATTAACTGAGATGAAGGGAACAGAAGAAGAGAATTTACTCAGTGAGGTCACTGAGAAAAATTACGAATACGGATTCACCACTGAAATCGAATCGGATACAATTGCGCCAGGACTTGATGAGAGCGTTATTAGAACGATATCTAAGAAAAAAAACGAACCTGACTGGCTTTTAGATTGGAGATTGGAGGCTTTTGCTGCTTGGTCTAAAATGGAGGAACCCGAGTGGGCACATGTAGAGTATGAGAAGCCAGATTTACAATCCATAAGTTTTTACTCCGCGCCTAAGCAAAAAAAGGAACTCGCCTCTTTAGACGAGGTAGATCCAGTGCTTTTAAAGACGATGGATAAGCTGGGGATAAGCATAGAGGAGCAGAAGAAGCTGAGTGGAGTGGCAGTAGATTTCGTTATGGACAGCGTTTCAGTAGCGACATCGTTTAAAGAGACATTGGGTGAAATGGGAGTTATTTTTTGCTCATTTGGTGAGGCCATAAAGGATCACCCTGAGATTGTCCGTAAGTACTTAGGAACAGTAGTTCCGAAGAGAGATAACTACTATGCAGCTTTGAATTCTGCCGTGTTTACTGATGGATCGTTTTGCTATATCCCTAAAGGAGTTAAATGCCCGATGGAGCTCAGTACGTATTTCAGGATTAACCAAGCGGGAACAGGCCAGTTTGAGAGAACTCTAATTATTGCAGACGAGGGCAGTTACGTTAGTTATTTAGAGGGATGTACAGCTCCGCAGAGAGATGAAAATCAGCTTCACGCAGCCGTAGTAGAGATTATTTCTCACGATGAGGCGGAGGTAAAGTACAGTACGGTACAGAATTGGTATCCTGGAGATAAAGATGGATTGGGCGGAGTTTTCAACTTCGTTACTAAAAGGGGGCTTTGTCACAGGGCAGCAAAAATTAGTTGGACTCAGGTAGAGACAGGGTCGGCGGTGACCTGGAAATACCCGAGTTGCATCCTGAAAGGCGATGACAGTATCGGAGAGTTTTTCAGCGTCGCTGTGACGAATAACAAGCAACAGGCGGATACCGGAACGAAGATGATTCATCTAGGTAAGAGGACTCGGTCGACCATCATCTCTAAAGGTATTTCTTCGGGCGAGTCTCATAATTCTTATAGAGGCTTAGTTCAAATTCATCCAGGAGCAGAAAACGCCCGCAACTTTTCAGTTTGCGATTCTTTACTTATGACGGACAGATGTGGAGCTCACACCTTCCCATACATAGAAGTAAAAAATTCAACAGCTCAAATTGAACACGAGGCTACAACTTCTAAAATCGGTGAAGATCAAATTTTCTACTGTCAACAACGAGGAATCGAAGAAGAGGAATCGATAGGTCTTATTGTTAAGGGTTATGCGAAGGATGTCTTAAATAAACTGCCCATGGAGTTTGCTGTTGAAGCACAAAAACTACTAACGATTTCATTAGAAGGAAGCGTAGGATAAAGCTGAAAAGCAATTTATAATGCTAAAAATTAAAAATTTACACGCCAAAGTTGGCGACAACGAAATTCTAAACGGGCTTAACCTTGAGGTTAAACCAGGAGAACTTCATGCAATTATGGGACCAAATGGGTCTGGAAAATCGACTCTAGCGTCAGTATTAGCAGGACGTGAAGCATACGAGGTGACTGACGGAATGGTGGAATTAGATGGCACCGACTTACTTGAACTTGAAGCAAGTGATCGCGCTCGTGAAGGAGTCTTCCTCGCTTTCCAATATCCAATCGAGATCCCAGGTGTATCTAACTTGAACTTTATGAAGGCCGCTGTAAATGCAAAACGCACTCACCAAGGCCAGCCACCCATAAAAGCAAAGGACTTCCTCGCCAAGGTAAAGGAGTGTTCTTCTCTGGTGGAATTAGATGGTAGACTTCGAGACCGTTCAGTAAACGAAGGTTTTTCAGGAGGAGAAAAGAAGCGCAACGAGATTTTCCAAATGGCGATGCTTGCACCTAAGCTTTGTATTCTAGACGAAACGGATTCAGGCCTCGATATTGACGCTTTGAGAGTAGTTTCTAAAGGGGTGAATGCGATGCGTTCTCCGGACAGAGCCTTCATTGTTATCACTCACTACCAAAGACTTTTAGATCACATTATTCCCGATTTTGTTCACGTTTTATCGAACGGTAAGATTGTAAAAAGTGGAGGTAAAGAGCTCGCGCTTGAACTTGAGAAGAAGGGCTACGATTGGTTGAAGGAATCACCCCAAGATATTCACAATATTTAAGGTATGTCAGTGTTTACAGAAAATTTTTCAGCAACTCTTCCTCCTCCAACAAGGAAATCCGAGCGATGGAAATACTCTTCTATAGCGAAGCTTTTGAATAATGAAATATCTATTTCAAAGGAGGCTGCTCAAGGAAAGAATGGCTGGCCTGAATCGATTTCGTTTAATCCAGTTATTTGCCTTGAAGCCTATATAGCTGTATTTAAAAACGGTATTTTCGAGCCGACTTTAAGCAATCTTCCGACATCAGATGGATTAGAATGTGTTCCATCTAGCAAACTGAATAAAAGTGAAGACCTAGAATTTTCAAATAATTACTCTAAAAAAGAGTGGATTGGTGAGTTAAATGAAAGTTATCGTCAGGACGGACTATATCTCAAAGTTCATAGAAATGTAAAAGTTGACAAACCCATTATTATTCATCACTTAACGGACGGTATAGGAGTGGCGACTTTTCCCGGGCATTTTATTAGAGTTGAGGAAGGAGGGAGCTTGGAAATAGCGGTTTGGTCTAGTGCCACAGATGATTCATGTGGGATGTACAATGGAATCTTAGAAGCCTCACTAGCTCCAAACGCCTCGTTGTCAATTGAAAAAGTATGTAACGAAGGCGGAGAAGTCTTCCACTTTTCACATGAGCATATTGTACAAGAAAGAGATAGCAGATTGAAAATGAACACCTTTACTATTAAAGGCAATTGGGTTCGCAATGATTTGGAGGTAATTTCTCTTGGAAAGGGAACCGATTCCGTTATTAATGGAGCTTATCTTCCAATCGGCACGGAACATGTTGATAACCATACAACGATGGACCACACCTGTTCCGATGGTACTTCTTCGGAAATATATAGAGGTGTTTTGTACGGAAACTCTACAGGAGTGTTTAATGGGAAGGTCTTCGTAAGAAAGGATGCTCAAAAGACAAATGCATTTCAGCAAAACACGAATATTGTGGCTGATCGTGGCGCATCAATAAATGCGAAACCTGAGTTAGAAATATATGCCGACGATGTAAAATGTACTCACGGATGCACGGTAGGACAATTTGATTTAGACGCTCTATTCTATATTAAGTCTCGTGGAATTGATGAAAAGAATGCCAAAGCTTTGTTAGTCAAGGCCCTTTTAAACGATGTGCTATCTTGCGTTTTATGTTCAGAACTACGTGATGAGATAATGCGTCTTTATACAGAACGTCATGAATGGTAATTATGATGTAAATAATATTCGTAGACAATTCCCGATTCTAGAAAGGAAGATAAATGGCTTCCCTCTAGTGTATCTAGATAGCGCAGCGTCGGCTCAAAAACCAAATGTAGTTATAGAGACTCAGCGCGAGTATCTATCACATTTCCATAGCAATATTCATCGCGGAGTGCATTCGTTGGCAATTCAAGCAACGGAAGCTTTTGAAGGAGCTCGCAAGACCATAAAAGAACATTTTGGCGCTGCGGATAGTTCAGAAATAATTTTTACATCAGGGGCAACAGACAGCATCAACCTAGTAGCGGGCTCTTGGGGTAGGGCAAACCTTACCGCATCCTCAACTGTTTTACTTACTCGTCTCGAACACCACAGCAACATAGTGCCCTGGCAGATTCTCGCATCTGAAATAGGCTTTACAATAGAGGTCGTGGAGATATTTCCTGACGGCACACTCGATATTCAAGATTATAAGGCCAAACTTTCTTTATCACCCACTATCGTATGTTTTTCTCATGTTTCTAACACACTTGGGACGATAAATGACGCTAAGCTTATGACTTCACTAGCTCACGAAGTTGGTGCACTTGTGCTTATTGATGGCGCTCAAGCGGCTCCACACATGAATGTTGACTTACAGGATATTAATTGTGATTTCTATGTTGCTTCAGGCCATAAAATGTACGGCCCTACTGGAATAGGTTTTTTATATGGAAAATCTTCACTATTGGAATCTATGCCACCTTGGCGAGGGGGTGGAGAGATGATCGCTTCTGTGAGTTTTGAAGAACCCACGACCTTTAACGTTGCTCCCTACAAATTTGAAGCAGGCACACCTCATATTTCCGGAGCGATTGCTTTTGCATCGGCAATTAAGTGGATGGAATCAGTTGGAGTTGAAAATATCGCTTCACATGAGCTTGCTCTAACGAAATATGCTCACGAAGAGCTATTAAAAATTGAAGGACTTAGAATTTACGGCACAGCAAAGCATAAAGCAGGGGTCGTTAGTTTTCTTGTAGAAGGAGTCCACCCTTCAGATCTCGCGACTTTGTTAGATCAGCTCGGGATAGCTGTTAGGACGGGACACCATTGTACAGAGCCATTAATGAATTGGTTTAAGATTACTGGAACTGTGCGAGCAAGTTTCGCGGCTTATACCACTTTTGAAGATATCGACTCTTTGGTGGCTGCTTTAGAAAGAGCAATAAAGATGTTGAAATAGTATTAATTTGTGGTTATGATAGAAACATTACGCTCAAATTTTGCCCACCTCTTCGAAGAGGAATTTTGGATTTATACATTAGTAAGCATAGCTTTAGGCTATCTTTATTGGTTTAATATTGGTTGCTCTTCGGGCTCTTGCGCCATCACTTCGGTATGGTGGAGAAGCACATTGTATGGAATGCTCTTCGGGTTTTTATTGAGAGATGTTGTTGGGAGTTGGATTTTTAAATTAACAGGATGGTAAATATTATGAATGTTCTTCAAATCACTTTTGTTTCTTCATTCGTAGTGATTTTGAGCGCTTGTTTTGGCCAAACCCCAACCCCCCATCCCTCAATAATAGATCTTTCAACTTTTGAATTTGTTGAGATGATAAAAAATGACGGGATCCTTATCGATGTTCAAACACTAGAGGAGTTTGATGAGGCACACCTTGAAAAGGCTATACAGATGGATTATTATAGTGATGCATTCGAAAAGGTGGCAATGGAACTTCCGAAAGAAAAAGTGATCTATGTTTATTGTAGAAGCGGTAGTAGAAGCGCCTCAGCGTCAAAAATATTTCTCGAACAAGGGCATCCCAAAGTTTATAATTTAACAGGTGGAATAACCGAATGGCAAAATGCCGGTTTACCAGTTTTTTCTGAATGATTTAATAAATATAACATGAAATACATTTTACTACTAATTGGCCTTACTGTAATAGCGTCTATTTCATTTGCTCAGCAATCGATGAATATCTCTCACCAAGGAACCAATCCGATTTCGATTACTGTTCAGGTAGGAGAGGATATTACATTTATTTACGGAGGAGGAGGAGCTCATCCAATGACTGAGGGTTGGCAAGATGGATCGGCTTCAACTCCAGAGCCATTTGCAACTCAAACGGTTACATCATCAAATCCTACTACAACATTCCAAATGTCAGTGCCGGGACATTATGTTTTTCACTGTAATACAAATCCTGGAAATCAAAACAACTGGGGGACTATTATTGTAGATGGAGAAATAAGTGGAGTAGAAGAAGCTTCAGCCTCTAACTTGAAGGTCTTCCCTAACCCAGCCCAAGATATAATTAAGATTGATGGAAATACTGAAGGGACAGCTGTAATTACAGACATTAATGGAAAAATTGTAATGAGTGATTTTACTACTTCAGCGATCATTAGTGAATTGTCTCGTGGAACCTACTTCATAAAGAAAGATGGGACGAGCACAATTTTTATAAAACAGTAATTATGAAGAATGTAAATATTCTTTTTGTATTAGCAACATCCTTTTTTGTAACATCTTGCTGTAAGCATCCAGAGGTAGAAACAGCAACTCCACTTTTGCTTGATGTTCCTGCTCATGTAGCAACATCAATAATAGGAGAGATGCCTATCCCAGTAGACAACCCTACAACTGTTGAAGGCGTGGCTCTAGGACGAAAACTTTTCTATGAAAACATGCTATCAACAGATAATACTATGTCATGCGCGACTTGCCATGTCCAAGAAGATGGTTTCAGCGATAAGAATAGGTTTAGCGAGGGCATTACGGGAGATCTCGGAGGAAGACAAGCTATGGCTGTGATAAATCTAGGATGGTCAGAGTTCTTTTTTTGGGATGGACGAGCAGTATCACTCGAAGACCAGGCATTTGGCCCCGTTGTAAATCCTATTGAACTAAATGAGACATGGCCTAATGTTGTTACGAAGCTCCAAGATGATTGTGATTACCCCCATCTATTTGAAGCTGCTTTTGGAACGTCTATCATTGACTCAGTTCTTGTGAGCAAGGCTATAGCTCAATTTGAGAGAACACTGCTTTCATTTAATTCGAGATATGATAAGTATTTTTATGAGAATGAGGATGTATTTACTCAGGCTGAGTTAAATGGCTTTGACGTATTTATGGGTGTTGGAGAGTGTGTACACTGCCATTCAGGTCCACTTTTGTCTGACGACATGTTTAGAAACAATGGTCTCGATATCGCCTTTACAGATCTTGGTCTAGGTGACATAACAGGGGATGCTACTGATAATGGAAAGTTCAAAGTAACAACGTTGAGAAATATTGCCCAAACGGCTCCATATATGCATGATGGCAGATTTGCCACTCTGAAAGAAGTTGTTGAACATTACAATAGTGGTGTATTGGCAGAGTCTCCGAATTTAGATTCTGAGATGGAACATTTTAAAGGGGGGTTAGATCTAACACTAGAGCAGAAAAATGATTTGGTTTCGTTTTTGCATACAATGTCTGATAACACCTTCTTAGAGAACCCGGATTTTTCTGACCCTAATTAGACATCTAGGTTTTTGTGTATTAATCAAGGGGGTTAGCACCAGGTTTATACAATGATAGTCTAGATTGAACCTCGACCATTGATAATAAGCGCTAAGCTCACATACCTTTGCATTATGGGAAACATGAAATTGTTAGAAGCGCGCCAAAGCGAAGTTGTAGAGGAGTTTTCTATGTTTAGTGATTGGATGGAGAAGTATGAGTATATCATCGAGATGGGAAAAGAGCTATGCCCTATGGAGGAGAATGAGAAAACGGAGGAGAATTTAATCAAAGGGTGTCAAAGTAGGGTTTGGTTAACCGCAAGGATAAATGAAGAAGGAGATTTGATTTTCTCAGCTGATAGTGATGCGATTATAACAAAGGGCTTGGTTGCTTTAATGGTTAGAGTGTTGAGCGGCGCCAAACCTGAGGATGTTGCAAGCGTTGAACTGCACTTTTTAGATGACATAGGACTGCATGAACATTTGAGCCCGACGCGGTCGAATGGTCTTGCCTCAATGGTAAAACAGATGAAGATGTACGGACTTGTGTTTTCTAAACGTTCTTAGCAGAGAGATTTCTCCCCATGCTATCGTTTCTATCAAATTTGAATCCTGATTTTAAGAAACTACTCTCAGGTAGTGGACTTGTCATGGCTTTTAAAGTCGCTGGGGCTGGGGCTGGATATGTTTTTGCGTATTTGATAACATCAAACTATGGAGCAGAGTCTTTCGGAATTTTCGAGCTTAGCCTTACAGCCCTAACCATCGCGAGCTTATTCGCCAGACTGGGTCTTGGTGGAGCCTTGGTAAGATTCATACCTGAATTCGTTGAGAAGGGAGCGGGCGCTAACCTCCGCAAGGTCTACAGACTGGCTATATTACTCTCTCTGCCGTTTTCGATTTTGCTTGGTGTTTTACTTTATGTATATGCATACGATCTAGCCATGCTTTTCGGGAATGAAGGTCTCACGACCCCATTTAGAATTGCTGCTCATATTATTCCTTTTGCAACCTCATATCAAATAAATGCAGAGGCATACAGAGGTATGAAAAAGATGAAAGGGTACAGCATTCTTCAAAGAGGGACAGTAATCCTCATTGCGATTGCGGCATTCTTCATCCTACAATTTCAGGGCTATGAAACCCACTTAATTCCACTTTTTTCATTCGGAATAGGAGTGATTTTGCTGTCAGTTTTTGCAGCTTACACGACCCCACGAACTCTGTCAAAGCAAGTCGTCGCAAAAACAACTTCCAAGACTGATGAAATAGCCATAAAACCACTTCTAAAGGTGGCTTTCCCCATGCTTATAAGCACGTCAATGTTTATGATCATGAGTTGGTCTGACACGCTGATGATTGGCTATTACTTAGATGAGTCAGAGGTAGGAATATATCGCTTGGCGTTCAAAGTAGCCACCCTCATAACCTTCGCTCAGTTCGCAATAAATAGCATAGCGGCCCCAATGTTTAGCTCCTTTAGTGCAAAGAATGATCTGGCAGGTCTCCGAAAGATGACCCGCAACATTGGGTATATGAACCTCATTATCAGCACACCCATTTTTATAGCAATTCTTATCTTCCCGAGTTTTGTTTTAGACTTCTTCGGTGAAGAGTTCACGGCTGGTGTTGCACCTTTAATTATCCTAGCTATAGGCCAAATCATTAATGCTATTTGCGGCCCAGTGATGTACCTCCTCAACATGACAGGGAAGGAAAAGCAAGCTCGAAATATCATCATAGTCGCCTCCATAATAAATGTAGCTCTCAACCTATACTTTATTCCACTTTACGGTCTAATGGGAGCAGCGATTGCGACTGGAGTTAGTACTGTTGTTTGGAATATAATGGCTGTATTCCAGATTAAGAAGGAGTATGGCTTTATTTCCATCCCCCACCCATTTTAAGCTCTCACGTGAAAAAGGATTCTCTAAATTTTTTCGTAATAGGAGCTGCTAAAGCGGGGACCACCACAGTTTTCGAGCGCCTCAATGCTCGATCAGATGTTTACCTCAGCCCTCTCAAGGAGCCCAATTACTACTCCTCGGATATTGACACCTCGAAGTTCTCCCCCGAATTTCGTGCGAACACCCGCCTAGATCTGTCAGACTACTTCTCTCAATCTCCACTACCGATACTTCAAGTAGGCTTTATTCGCGACTCCTCCGAGTACGCCTCTCTTTTTGCGCCCGCCCCATCAACAGCGCTTATCCGTGGAGAATGCAGTACCTCCTATTTATTTTCGCATGCCGCCCCAGCCGCCCTTGCCGCAGAACACCCCAATGCCCGCATCTTAATCATGCTCCGCAACCCCATCGACCGCTTGTACTCTCATTATATGATGGCCCGCAAGTACGGCTTCACTTCGCTTCCTCTTTGCGAGGCCGTAGAAAAAGATCTCGCCCATCCATCACCAGCTTGGGGCGCGAGCGAGCTCTTCGTACAATTGGGACTATATTCTCAACAAATTTCACGTTGGCGAGCACATTTCCCCGACATCCAAATAAGAATCATGCTTACCGAAGACCTTCGCGCGCCAGATAAATGGCAAGATCTCCTAGATTGGCTGAAACTCCCTCAGGCAGCAACTCAGCACAACAAAAGCGACGCGAATAAGGGGGGTCTAGCCCGATTCGAAAAGCTCAATCGCTTTCTTACTTCGCACGGGCTTAAACACAAACTCGGCAACTTGATCCCATCTAGTCTTAAGAATAAGCTCGTAACTTGGTATTACAATTCCGAGGCTCTCCCGAAGATGACCACAGAAGAGAGAGAATATGTATCAGGAATTTACGCTGAGGAAATCGCAACGTTACAGCGTGAGCTAAAATTAGAAGTAGGTAATTGGAAATAGACTACAGACTCCAACACAAAGTTTAATCACCTACTTTTCCCGCTTCTGCTTCCCTCTTCCGCTTCCGCCTCTAACCTCATCACCTCTTTCGCAAACGCCTTCATGTTCTCATCTCGAACAGGAGTGGAAGGCGGGAATTTCTCTTTGCGATGATCGACTTGATTTCCGTCCTTCCAAAACCTAAAACAAACGTGTGGTCCAGTAGCGAGTCCAGTCGAACCCACAAGCCCTATGGTTTCTCCTTGTTTAACCCTATCACCTACAGATACTAGGCGCTTACTCATATGTAAATATTGAGTTTCGTAGGTGTTGTTGTGGCGAATCTTCACATATTTCCCATTGCCATTTGTGTAACTAGATTTTGTAACCACACCATCACCCACAGCTTGAATAGGAGTCCCGGTTTTAGCTGCATAATCTGTTCCCAAGTGAGCTTTCACTTTCTTTAAAATAGGATGAAAACGCTTCTTGTTAAAGCTGCTGGAAATTCGTGAAAACTCAACTGGGGATTTTAAAAAAGCTTTCCTTAGCGACTCACCTTGTGGATCGAAATAATCTGGACCATCGCCTTGATTGAATCGATATGCCGGGAGATCTATTCCGTGGTGGTTGAAGCTGCAGAAAAGTATAGTAGGCATTCCCACGTCCTTTCCGTTCACCCTTTTCCGTAAGTAATACGCCTCGAAAGCGTCCCCCGGCTGTACGTGCGTGAAATCGATGGTCCAGGCATAGACATTAGCCATTGCTACTGCGAGATTAGTTGGCACGCCTAATCTTTCAAAATCGACATATAAAGAGGTGGTTATCTCTCCTTGCACGCTCCTATAAATGGTATCTACTTCGTATGAACCAAGTCTTGCGCCTAAAGTGTCCTTTAAAGAGAAAACTACGTAGTCTAAGTCATTTCTTTCATATATAAGCCAAACCGGGATTTCGCTTGTGTCCCTCTCTGCAGCAACCCACCAGCGCTTTCCATCTCGCATTTTCCTAACATCATATACCTCCCTACTGTTAGCGACAAGCGTAGCGACTTTACCTGCGCCAATCCCGAAATTATCAAGAAGATGCGAGAGGGTTTGGTCTTTGCGAATAATGCCAGAATCCACTTCAAGACTGTCCCAAAACAAATCGAATCGAATCACCGGATCAGGAACAATGGCAGGTAGTCCGCTCGAGTTTGCGGACTCAGTATGATTACAACTTAAGAACACAAGCACGCTTAATACGCTAGTATAAAAAAGAACTAATCTCATATACTATATAATCTACTTTACCCCGAAAACTTCACGACTCACCCAACTTTTACCCCAATCTTCGATTTCCTGCTCACTCCATAATTCTGGGAAGAATATGCGCTTTTGAAAACGAGGAGGAAGATATTTCTGCCAATTGGTTCCACCTGATGCTGCGATATCTGCAGGGTCGCGTTGTAGGTAGCGAACTGCAGATTTGTAGTGAACTAGCGTCCAGTTTATATTTACGTTTACATCTAACCACCGCATAGCTTGACGTAAGTCCTCTTTAACATCAGTTTTATCGTCAGAAAACTCGAGAGAATCTGCTGCTGCTCGTATATTAGAAGTAAAGACTTTTACAGCTAGTTCCTTTAATCCCTCATCGTATTTCTTTTCAAATTGTTTAAGAGTGAGAGTTTTCGAACCAGACTTTAATTCAGAAGCCCCTTCTCTCCAATAAAGGTGGTCGAAAATTAAAGGAATGTCTTTTAACGAATATCCCGCGAACTTATCTCTGTGATTTTTGTGAGAAAGGCGATCTAACGTTGTGCTATAGATTTCCACTTTTCGATATTGAGCACTCTGGAAACCACTAGCAGGGAGTAGCGACATTCGAAATTTCAGGAACTCACCTTGATCCATTCCGTCCACCATAATATCGAAGCTACTGGTTAGAGCTTCGAAGTAGCGATTGATTCTCCTTACTCGTTCTAATAAAAATTTAGGCGTAAGATCCCCAGATTTAACGTGCTCATCGACACGATCGAATTCGTGTATTGCAAGTTTGAAGTACAGCTCAGTAATTTGATGATAGATAATGAAGACTTTCTCATCAGGGTATGGTGTAATCGGTTGTTGAAGATTCAACAGTGTGTCAAGGTTTATATAATCCCAGTAAGTGAGGAAGTCAGCATACAAAAGACCATCTAAATACGAAGATAAATCTTGCCCCATATCAGAATATTTCTTCTGCAAAAGGTCTAATTTCTCTAATATTTCTGGCTTAAAATCGGTTGTGTTAGGCATAGCTTATGATTTTATTGTAGCAATACATTTTAATTCAATCGCAATAGGAGTGGGAAGACAGCTTATCTCTACAGTTGTTCGGCAAGGTCTCTTATCCCCAAGGTCAGAAAAATATTCTGCATAAATACGATTGAACTCAGTAAAATCTCTTGACATATTCGTTAAAAATACGGTAACATCTACAAGCTCTTCCCACGAACTGCCACTTGCCTTTAAAATAGCGTTTACATTAGCAAAAACCGCGTGAACCTGAGCGGCAATATCATAGTTTATAACCTCCCCGTTCGCGGAAAGTTCTAAACCAGGCACTTTGCTATCGCTTGTACCTGATCCCGCTATACGTGGCCCAACTCCACTTAAGAATAAAAGTTTACCCACTCTTCTAGCGTGTGGGTAAGATCCCACAGGCTTAGGTGCATTATTTGTATAAATACTATTGCTCATGCCTCGAAGGTAGTAACTTGCGGCTATGCGTTACGAAAAATTACCATCTGCGTTATACACACGCAATAGAAAGGCATTAGCTGACAAGTTAGATTCTAAAGGCTTAAGCCTCTTTTTTTCAAATGATATTTATCCAACTAGTGCAGATGGAACGATGCCTTTTGTTCAGGCAACTGATATTTTCTATTTGAGTGGAGTAGATCAAGAGGAAACAATCTTACTTCTTTTCCCTGATGCACATTCAGATGTAGATAAAGAGATTTTGTTTACGATTGAGACAAGTGAGGAGCTGGCAGTTTGGCATGGAGCGAAACTCACCAAACAAGAGGCAAGAGAATCTACAGGCATTCGAAACGTTCAGTGGTTATCCGCATTCGAAAGCACGCTTCACAGGCTTATGGCAGAAGCAGAATTGCTTTACTTGAACGACAACCCCCACACGCGCGCGAGTACACTAGTTGAAACTCGTGAGTCACGCGAGAACACTAGAATTAGAGAAAAATATCCAAATCATATTACGGAAAGAACAGCTCCTCTTCTTTATGATTTAAGAGCAGTAAAGCATAAGACGGAAATTTTGCAAATGCAAAGAGCTTGTGACATTACAAAAGCAGGACTTGAAAGAGTACTACAATTTGTAAAACCTGGAGTAATGGAGTATGAAATTGAAGCAGAATTTCTTCATGAATTTATAAGAAGAGGTTCGAGAAGATTTGCATACACGCCAATTGTCGGGAGTGGTGCAAACGCTTGTGTACTTCATTATATTGAGAATAATAAGGAATGTAAAGCCGGCGATGTGGTACTTATGGATGTGGGCGCTGAGTATGGCAATTACGCAGCGGACATGACCAGGTGTATCCCTGTTAGCGGAAAATTTACAGATAGGCAGCGAGCGGTGTATAACTCAGTTTATTCAGTTATGCAAGATGCAACTAAACTACTCAGACCTGGCGTGAGTTTACATGAATATCACAAGCAAGTAGGAGAGCTTATGACGAAGCAGCTACTCGATTTGAAGCTTATTGACAAGCATGACGTATCTAAACAATCAGCATCCTCTCCTGCTTATAAAAAGTATTTTATGCACGGAATTTCTCACTTTATAGGTTTAGATGTTCACGATGTAGGACATTGGCAAAATCCTATACAAGCAGGAAATGTTTTCACATGTGAGCCAGGAATTTACATACCTGAAGAAGGCCTGGGAATACGCTTGGAGAATGATATAGTAATCACGGAGAATGGGTTCGTTGACCTAATGGCACACATTCCTATTGAGGCTGAAGAGATAGAAGAGTGTATGAACTCGTAGACCTTTAAGAAAAGCAATATAATTTACTCGAGGATTCACTAACTTGTGTGCCAAATAAAGATGGAATAAGATGAATAATTTTTGTAAGATTTTAGCGGTTTCGACGTTTTTTATTTCAATGAATTTCACAACTGTAAACGCCCAGTTTATTGGATATACAGTTGAATTAGACACAATGTTTTTAGAGGAAGGGAGCGACCTAGAATTCTTTGGCACATATCGTGTTTACGCGAACTTTACAAATCAGAACGATGCAATTAGCGCTTTATTTTCAGACGTAGGAGCTCTTGATACTCCACCCATGTTTATAGATGCCCCGTGCGGATGCCATAATCCAGTTAGCGGAAGTGCTATAATGGACGCCACAAATACAACAGCTTTTTGGACCACTTTCCCAGACTGGGAATTCGACACTTATTGGACAATAGGAATGACAAGTGGTGACGCTGTTGGTTTACTACCCCAGCATATAGGAATGCCTGGCGGGGATGAAATTTGCTCTACCTCCACTAATGACGGAACAGTTTATGTTCTAGGAATTCCTCCAAATGCCCTAGCTGGAGTGGAGTTACGTATTTTAATTGCTCAAGTAACAACTTGTGGAGATTGGTCCCTTCAGACGTGTATTCAAACGTTTATTAATGCTGACCAAACCAATTTAGCTCAATCATGTCCAGGCCTTTTGGAGGTTGCCCACCCTTATATTGATGGTGAATGTGTTAACGATTCTGACGGAGATGGAGTTTGTGATGAATTTGAAATTGCAGGGTGTTCTGAGCCAGAAGCATGTAACTATGAACCAAATGCGACAGACGATAGTATGGATTGTGATTACACGTGTTATGGATGTATAGAAGAAGGGGCGTGTAATTATAATTCAACTGCAACAGTAAATGATGGGACCTGTGATTATTTAAGTTGTGCTGGATGTATGAACTCTATGGCATGCAACTTTGACTTTGATGCGACAATTGAGGATTCAACTTGCATATTACCTGGGGACCCTTGTGATGATGGCTATGAGAATTCTATAAACGATGAGATACAGCCATCCTGCGAATGTCAAGGGATTGGTTGTAATGATCCCAATGCATGTAACTACGAACCCAACGCAATTCCCACTCCATCATTATGTAACTACATAACTCTGTTTGCAATATCCGGAGAAGTGAATCCCACGGCAAACATGCTGTTTTCATATTCGTACCCGAATACTTCTGGAAGCACCTATGATTGGGTAAGTACAAGTGGAGATGTCACAGATGGAGAGGGAACTTCAGACGTTAATGTGTCATGGTGGGGAGGAGGAGCAGGATCTTTATGTGTCACTGAAACTAACAGTGGAGGATGTTCGGGTGAGGAGGTTTGTTTCTCAGTAAACATATCTGCGGTTTCTATTGATGAACTTGAAGATGGAGATTTTAAGGTTTTTCCATCTCCCGCTTCTACAGACGTTCATATTGTTATTCAAAATGGCGTGGATTCAGGCGAACTCTTTATTAGAGATAATTCAGGCAGATTAGTCCGCAGATGCTCTTTACAAAACGAAACAACAATAAATGTGAGTGACCTTCCGAGAGGGGCTTACTTATTTCAGTTAAACTTACAAGCTGAACAACCGTCATATAGAAGAGTTATCCTGAATTAATTTTCACTATTTGATCAAGCCCTTGAGTTTATAACTGAAAAGTAATTTATATGTCAGTATAGAAGTTCACCAATAGATTTTTTTTAATTCTACTGGCACGGAACAACCCTATCGGATTTATGAATATGTCATCGCAAGATATTACGACCCAAAACAAGACATTAGATTTCACACGTCTGTCCGAACACAGTTAGGATAGACAGTAAATCGCTTACGTTTACGCTGCCGTCAGATGTTGTATCAGCCGCACATCCAAATGTGCAGCCGAATTCTGACAAAATCAGAAGAATATCAGCGACGCCAATTACCCCATCACCATTTACATCATTTAAACAATAACAATCACCTGTGACAGTACATGAGCCCACCCAAGAGATTCCATCAAGATCCCATTCGGGCAAAATGTCCATATTTAAATGTGTCATAGCTGTAACCGGCACATCTACAAGACGCGGCGTTCCTGAATAGTCGTAAGTTATCGTAGAATCAGCTATTTGCCATTCCGCTCCGTTTACAGAGGCATCGAGAAATGGATTGTTGGGGCTGCCATTTGAAAGGTAATTATCGTTGTCGTCCATTTTCCAATACGAAGCAAGGCTACTCCAATTTGGATGATTCGAGTCAACAGACGAGCACGCCCAAGCAGCGATATTTTCTTCGCTTAGAAGAGTTTCCCAAATCCTTACCTCTGCTAGACTCCCATTGTACTGATATGCTCCGTTTAAATCTGCACCCATCATCAGGCCTGATGCGGTGTTTAGGTTTCCTACACCTGACATATTCTCTTC
>Ga0206679_10001479_pt1 | contig 19408 bp, 13 predicted proteins | sample M110012015metaG_FD_155464 | JGI IMG/M metagenome (GOLD analysis project Ga0206679, IMG submission 155464) | Ammonia-oxidizing marine archaeal communities from Monterey Bay, California, United States - M1 100m 12015 | ecosystem: Environmental > Aquatic > Marine > Intertidal zone | place: USA... | reverse complement strand
CAACCATTCTCATCCATAATCCAAACTTGATAACTTCCAGAATCAACAACAAATAATGTGGACAATGTGTCAATTAACAAATCATCAGAATCAAACCACTGATAACTTTGATAATCACCAACGGATAATTCTACTTGTTCGCCATCATAAATAATAACAACCGGAGGACTTATAACAGCAATTGGCAAAGGGTTAATAATCACTTCTGGGTTTCCAATAATGGATGTATCTGCCTTGCAATCATTAATATCATCAGCTAATATGATATTATATTCCCCTGCTACCACAGTTGATAATACAAAGTTAGGATTACTTATATCATTAACTGATAAAGTTGATGTGCCGTTAGAATATGTTAAATCCCAAGGTAACAATCCATTAAAAGTAAAATTGACTTCAACAGTAGTACCATCATCACAAGCCGCGCCACCACCAAAAATAGTAGCATGTGGTATAGAATCCTCTGTAATGTTAATTTCATCAGAATCAGAACATCCATAAAAATCTACTATATTAAGAGTATAAGTACCTTCATTAACATCAATAATTGAATCACTGGAGCCGTCATTCCAAAAAAAAGTAAATGGACTGGTTCCTCCTGTTATTGTAGGCAAAAGAGAAGTTAAAGTATTACATGGAATATTATAATCTGAACCTAAATCTAAAACTGGTGGAGGGTCATATAAAATTTCAATTGAATCTGTTCCAATACAGCCTAAATCATCAGTAACCGTAATTCCATATATTCCATCACCTAATACATTTATTGCATTAGAACTACCATTAGTCCATAAGTATGAATATGGGGTTGTTCCACCAGATATTACTGGATCAATCTGCACATCAGAATTACATGGAATTGTAATGTCAGAACCAAGATCTACAGATGGAGCAGGATCAGAAATGACAATTAAAGGTTCAGATAATGTTGCGCAACCAGAGATATCAGCTGAAACTAGATACTCTCCAGGACCTACAGTGACAGACTGATCTGTACTAAATACTGTGGATGTAGAATCAAGCCATTGATAAGTTGCTGATGGCCCGCCATTTGCTGTTAATTCAATTGTCGAATTACAAGGAATCTGCATTACATTAGAGTCAATACTTAAATCATTCAAAACAACCAAAGGTGGGGAAAAGAAACTTCCAGCTTCTAACCAAACATAAGAACTTAAACCTGAATCTGAACCATCTGCAATAGCTAGTTTGATATGATAAGTTTCTCCACATTGAACAAGAGCTTGGGCTGTTAATTTAGTTGTAAAACCATCTGCATCAGCTATAATATTCAGTCCATTTTGATTGTTTACAAAATACTGCTGATTTATTGGAGTAACACTATTTATTGATGAGATTGTAATTGGTAAAGGAGGATTTGTATTTGGAACTACAGCAAGGTTGATAGCACCATTTGCCCATGGTCCTGCTATTCCAGGACCAGATAAAAAGAATCCAAAAACATCATTATACTGAGTATTTTCATATGCAAAATATTCTTGAGAACCAAACGCATAATTGAATTCCATAGAATCAGATGTAGGAATAAAATCAAATTCCAAAATAGCAATATCATTTACAGAACTAACAGAAAAGGACTGACCGATTAATCCTGGAACAGAATTTGCAACAGCAAGTAAATCAGGGTCAACAACTGTATTTGGAATCAAAGGAAAGCCTCCTCCATTTATAGGGTCGAGAGCATAAATATCACCAGAACACATAACAATACCACTGTCAATTCCTAAATTAGTATTTACTGCATTAAACCAACCAATTTGAGAGGGCTCTCCCTGGTAGGTATGATTTAAAGCCACAACACCGCCCCCAAGAAGAACATTATCAACTAAAAAAGATGGGACATCATAAGGGGGATTATTGTCAATTACAATTTGAGGTGAAACACTTAATGAAAATAACAAAAATGGTAAAAAAAGATATTTTTTCATATTCATACAAAAATACAAAAAAAAATAAAGATGCTTAAATTTAATCCATCTGATTAAAACTAGAGTTTTTTCTCTACTTGAGAATTAAAAGCTTTTGCATATAATCCATTAACATCTAATAAATCCTGATGTGACCCTGATTCAAGCACGCTACCATTTTCAAGATAAAGTATTTTATCTGAATTCACAACAGTTGAAAGCCTATGAGCAATCACAATAGTGGTTCTATTATTTGATATCTTCATCAATGCAGATTGCAACAGACTTTCTGTTTCACTATCAATGGATGCTGTTGCTTCATCTAGTATTAAAATTTTTGGGTTACGAACATATACTCTAAGAAATGCAATTAACTGTCTTTGACCCGCAGAAAGTGAAACACCTCTTTCCGCAACAATATAATCTAAACCATTTGGGAGTGAACTAATAAAAGCATCTATACCTATTTCTTTTGCAGCTATCATAACATCTTCTTTAGAAATATTATTTTCAAAAAGTGTTATGTTATTATAAAGAGTATCTGAGAATAGAAAAACCTCTTGCTGAACCAGTGCTATATTTTCTCTTAAATTAGCAATTGAAATTTTATTAATATTTTTTTTGCCAACAGTAATACTTCCAGAATTAATTTCATAAAACCTATTTAAAACATTAACAATTGATGTTTTTCCTGCTCCAGTTCTACCTGTTAAAGCTAACATTTTTCCAGATTGAATATCAAAATTTAAATTCTTAAGAATCCATTGCTTATTATTGTATGATAGATTTACATTTTTAAAAGTAATTGAACAATCCTCTATGTCAATTATATCTTTACCACTATCCACTATCTTTTCATCTGTATCAAGTATATTAAATACTCGTTCTGCTCCCACTATCCCCATTTGCAAAATATTAAATCTATCTGCTAATTGTCTTATTGGACTAAACATCATGTAAATAAAAAGAATGAAGGCAACTAATTCACCTATAGTAATATCTTTCCCTTCTAAAATTCCTTGACCACCATACCAAACAATTAATCCTATTGATACTGCTGAAAGAACTTCAACTACTGGAAAAAAAACAGCATAATAAAAAATACCTCTAACGTTAGCATCTCTATGCTTTTTATTGATTTCAACGAATTTAACATACTCAGCATCCTCTCTATTGAAAATTTGAATAATATTCATTCCAACAATATGTTCTTGGACAAAAGTATTTAGATTAGAAATTTGACTTCTAACATCTTGAAAAGATTTTTTTATGTTCCTCTTGAACCATGATGTTGCAAATAATAAAACTGGAACGATTAACAAAGCAATTAATGTTAGCCTCCAATCTGTATAAAACATTAATGAGATAACAACAACTAATTTTAATAATTCCGCAATAATAACTAACAGACCTTGAGAAAAAATATCAGCTATAGTTTCAATATCAGAAATAGTTCTTGTAACTAATGTTCCAATAGGAGTATTATCAAAGAATTTCATTCTAAGAGATATTATATGTTTGAAAATTTTACTTCTTAAATCTTGAATCACATGCTGACCAAGCCAGGTTGACATAAAAATATAAAAGAACTGAACAATTCCCTCCATCATTAAAATGCAAACTAACAAAATGGTAATATTGATTAGTCCCTGCTTATCTGGAACTATAATAAAGTTATCAATCGCATAGTTAATAATCATAGGACGAGCAGGACCCAATATTGAAAGCAGAATAGCTGAAATACCTGCCAAAACAAACTGTTTTTTATATGGCTTCGAAAATTCTAAGACTCTTTTTAAAAGTTCAAAGTCAATAACATTACCAGTTCTAGTTTTATTTTGACTCATGTAGTTTAATTAATTTTTATATTTTCTGGATAGGTCACTTTAATCAAAGAAAGTGCATGAGCCGGAACAGAAAAACCAGATCTACATCTATCTTTTGCATTTATTATCTTAACTATATTATCTGGTTTAATTTTTCCAACACCAACTTCAATTAATGTGCCAACTATAGCTCTTACCATGTTCCTAAGAAAACGATCAGCTTTAATTGTGAAAACAATCTCATTATTAATTTCTTCCCACTTTGCATCTATTACTGTACAATCATTTGTATAGGTTTGAGTTTTTACTTTTGAAAAAGAAGTGAAATCTCTCTTTCCAAGCAGAAATAAACAGGCTGAATTCATCATATCTAAATTCAAATCTTTCTTGAATAAATAAGCATGTCTATGAAATGGGCTCTTTGTCTTAATAATCTTATATCTATATGTTCTAGAGAGAGCATCAAATCTTGAGTTCGCCTTATCACAAACTCTAAATATTTCATTAACTGCAATGTTGTCAGAAAGGAAACTATTAAGTCTATTTGTTAGTTCTAAGAATCTAATTTCAGCATCAAAATCAAAGTGGGCGTACATTTGATCTGCGTGAACTCCAGCATCTGTTCTTCCTGCTCCAACAACTTTAATATTGGTGTTTAAAATTGTACTTAGCGCTATATTAATCTCTTCTTGCACACTGTTTGCGTTCGGCTGTATTTGCCAGCCATGATAATTAGTGCCATCATATGAAAATTTAATGAAAAAACGCATAATTTATTATCATGCAAAAATAGAAAATGTATTAACAATATACTACAGAAAAAAATTAATCGTTGAATATTGTAATTTAACAAACAAAATATAAATTTGCATTCCTAAAATAAACAAAATGACTGAATTATTACAAGACGATATTAAAGAAATAAATGAGAAGATAAATAAAGAAAGTGCAATTGTAGACATCTTACTTTTAGAAATGAATAAAGTAATTGTCGGTCAAAAGAAAATGAGTGAACGTATGCTCGTTGCACTACTTTCTAACGGCCATGTTTTACTTGAAGGAGTACCTGGATTAGCAAAAACACTAGCTATTTCTACACTTGCCAAAACAATAGATGCTAAATTTAGTCGTCTTCAATTCACACCAGATTTACTTCCAGCTGATATAATTGGCACACAAATTTATAGTCCAAAAAACGAAAAATTCTCAATCAAAAAAGGACCAATATTTGCAAATTTTGTTCTTGCTGACGAAATTAATCGTGCACCGGCTAAAGTTCAATCTGCATTACTTGAAGCGATGCAAGAACGTCAAGTAACTATTGGAGGGGAATCTTTTGATTTAGACAAACCATTTTTAGTAATGGCAACTCAAAACCCTGTTGAACAAGAAGGTACATACCCACTTCCTGAAGCTCAAGTAGATCGTTTTATGTTAAAAGTAGTGATCGACTATCCTAAAAAAGAAGAGGAAAAAATTATTATTCGTAATAATTTAGCAAAAAAATTTCCATCTCCAAACTCTGTTCTTAAAACCGATGCAATTATTAAAGCACGTAATCTTGTTAAAGAGGTATATATGGATGAAAAAATTGAACAGTATATTATAGATATTGTGTTTGCCACTAGATATCCTGAACAATACGGTTTAGAAAAATTTAAGGATATGATTGCTTTTGGTGGTTCACCAAGAGCAAGCATTAATCTAGCAGCCGCAGCTAAAGCTTTTGCGTTTATAAAAAGAAGAGGATATGTGATTCCAGAAGATGTAAGAGCACTATGTCATGATGTTTTAAGACACAGAATTGGTATAACTTACGAAGCAGAAGCTGAAAACATTACTTCTGAAGATATTATTACAGAAATACTAAATACTGTTGAAATCCCTTAAATGAACGCATCATCACTTTTAAAAAAGGTAAGGAAAATTGAGATTAAATCTAAAGGACTCTCAAATCATATTTTTGCTGGAGAATATCATACGGCATTTAAAGGAACCGGTATGGCTTTTTCAGAAGTTAGAGAATATCAATCAGGAGATGACATAAGATCTATTGACTGGAACGTTACAGCAAGATACAACACTCCTTTTGTAAAAATATTTGAGGAAGAACGAGAAATGACAGTTATGCTACTAATTGACGTATCAGCCTCTGGAGATTTTGGAACAAACAAACAGTATAAAAAAGATCTTGCCACAGAAATTGCTGCGGTTTTAGCATTTTCAGCAATAAAAAACAATGATAAAGTAGGTGTTATTTTTTTTAGTGATAGAATAGAAAAGTTTATTATTCCAAAAAAAGGAAAAAGTCACATATTAAGGATAATTAGAGAAATTGTATCACTAGAACCTGATAGTAAGGGTACAGATATTGCAATGGCTTTAGAATATTTTAACTCAGTTATTAAAAAAAGAAGTATCTGCTTCTTACTTTCTGATTTTACAAGCACACCCTTTAGTAAACCCCTAAAAATAGCAAGCAAAAAACACGATATTGTTGGCGTTAGAGTACATGACAAAAGAGAAAGTGAGATGCCTAATATTGGACTAGTACCAATGCAAGATATAGAAACAGATAAGTTAGTTTATGTGGATACTTCAAACAAAGAAATAAGATTAGACTATTCTAAAACAAGATCACAAAAGATTAAGGAGTTAAATAAGATATTTGAAACAAATGGAGTTGATTTAGTGCAAATTAGCACTGGTGAAGATTATGTTAAACCACTTGTAAATTTCTTTAAAAGAAGAGGAAAAAGAAAATGAAATATATTATAATAATACTACTATTTTGTAAAGGTGTTTTTTCTCAAACTGCAAGCATAGACACTAATTCCATTTTAATTGGTGAGCAAGTTGGCCTAACTATTAGTAATGAAATTAAAAATACAACAAAATGGCCATTTGTTGATTCTATTATTTCGAATGAAATAGAAATAATTAGTATTTCTAAAATTGATACAATTGGCGATCTACTCACACAAAAAATTATTTTAACTTCATGGGATAGTGGAAGCTTTTATATTAAACCAATTCAATTTTCTTCCCAAAGTAAAACTCAAGGTATCTTAATAAATGTTTTTACATTAGATATAAACAGCAACGATACACTAAAAGATATAAAAGGACCTCTCGAAGAACCAATTGGTTGGAATGATATTTGGCCATGGCTATCTGGTTTTTTACTTCTATTTCTTCTTTTATATTTTCTAAAAAAATATTTATCTAAAAATAAAAAAGAAGATCTGCCAATAATAAAAGAAGTAACGATTGCTGCAGATATTATTGCATTAGAAGAATTAATTAAATTAGAAAATGCTAAAATTTGGCAAAAAGGAAACCTTAAGGAATATCATTCTTTATTATCAGATATTATTAGAAGATATCTTGAAAACAGATTCAAGATTAATGCATTAGAACTAACTACAGATGAAATTATCGATTCTTTAAAAAATAATACTGATAATCAACAATTGATCAACCTAAAACTATTACTTCAAAGAGCTGACTTAGCAAAGTTTGCAAAGAGTAAGCCAATAGATACTGAAAATAAAGAAAGTATGAGCCTGTCAAAACAATTTGTAAATCTAACTAAAGAGTAAAATGGAAAACTATGTTTTTGCAAATAGTGAGTATTTTTATCTATTGATATTACCCGCAATGATATTTTTATGGTATTTATTTTTTCACAAAAACAAATACAGCAATATCCTATTCTCAATACAGCAATATCCTATTCTCGGATACAAGTTCTATCAACAATAAGAAAACCTTAAAAACAAGATTAAAGCACCTACCATACATTTTTAAAATCATTGGATCAGTATTTTTAATTTTTGCTATTGCAAGACCGCAATCAACCACGAACTGGCAAGAAAGCACAAGAGATGGAATCGATATAGTTCTATCAATGGATATTTCTGGAAGTATGCTTGCAAAAGATTTAAAACCTGATAGAATGGAAGCCTCAAAAAATGTTGCAATAGATTTTATAAGTAATAGAAAAAATGATAGAATAGGACTAGTCATTTTTGCTGGAGAGAGCTTTACTCAATGCCCTTTAACAACAGATCATAGCGTATTAATTAACCTTTTTAAAGATGTAAAAAGTGGAATGGTAGATGATGGCACTGCAATAGGCATGGGCTTAGCCACAGCAGTTAATAGGCTTAAAGATTCTAAAGCAATATCAAAGGTAGTTATCTTACTTACAGATGGAGTTAATAACAGTGGTACGATTCCCCCACTTACTGCTGCTGATATAGCAAAAACATATGGAATAAGAGTATACACAGTTGGTGTTGGTACTGAAGGATTTGCTCCATACCCATTTCAAACTCCATTCGGCATTCAATATCAAGATGTTGAAGTGAAAATTGATGAGAAGACACTTCAAGATATAGCATCAATTACTGATGGCAAATATTTTAGAGCAACTAATAATAATTCCTTAAAAGAAATCTACAAGGACATTGATCTTCTTGAAAAATCTAAAATTGAAGTCAACGAATTTCATAAGAAATCAGAAGAGTTTATAGTTTTTGCATTATTAGCTTTTGCATTTATACTTGTGGCATTTATTCTAAAAATTACTTACTTAAAACAAATATCATAAATGTTAAGATACGAACATATTGAATATTTATACCTACTTTTTACGATACCTATTGTAATTATATCAATAATTTTTTTCAGCAAATGGAGAAAAAGAGCACTGAAGTTATTTGCAGATAGTAATTTAGTCAGCAAATTAATATCTGGAAGTTCAAAGACTAGAATTACAATTAAAAATATTTTAATTGTTCTTATATTAACTTTTCTTATTATCGGAATTTCAAATCCTCAAATTGGAACAAAACTAGAAGAAGTTAAAAGAGAAGGTGTTGATTTAGTAATTGCAATTGATTTATCGAATTCTATGATGGCAGAAGATATAAAGCCAAACAGATTAGAAAGAGCAAAACAAGCAATATCAAAATTAATCGACCAGCTCAAGGGAGATAGAATTGGCTTAATTGTTTTTGCAGGAGAAGCATACGTACAACTACCTATAACAACTGATTATTCAGCAGCTAAACTTTTCTTATCATCAGTAAATACAACCATTGTCCCAACTCAAGGAACAGAGATATCTAAGGCTATAGATTTGAGTATTGAATCATTTGACATGGAAAATGGTCAAAACAAAGCCATTATTATAATTACCGATGGGGAAAATCATGACGAAAAAGCAATTGAAAGTGCAGAGAATGCAAGTAAGCTTGCTATAATAACTCATACACTAGGAATGGGTTTGAGTAAAGGAGGTCCAATTCCAATCTACAATAAATATGGTACGCAAAATGGATACCGAAAAGATAGAGACGGCAATACTATTGTCAGTAAATTAGATGAGAATTTACTGATAAAAATTGCGGATGCTGGCAATGGAACATACGTTAGAGCAAACAATTCAAAAGCTGGTCTAGCAACTTTATTTTCAGAAATAAATAAAATGGAAAAAAACGAAATTGGAACTATGATTTTCACAAATTACAAAGATAGATTTCAATTATTTTTATTTTTAGCATTATTCTTTCTAATATTTGATTTACTTATGCTAGAAAGAAGTAATAAGTGGGCTAAGATTATTAAATCAAAAAATAAATTATGAAAATTATACTTTTTATTTTAGCAATTTTGATTGGCATACCAATATTTGCACAACAAAAACAATCACTTTTAAGAGAGGGTACTAAATTATATAGCGATAGTAGTTATTCTCAAGCAGAAATAAAATACAGAAAAGCTTTAGAAAAAGATCAGGATTATTTTAAATCATCTTTTAATTTAGCTGATGCAGTTTACAAACAAGAAAGATATGAGGAAGCATCATCCTTATTCAATGCATTAAAAGATAATGCAAGATCAAAAGAAGATTTAGCTAAAGTTTACCATAATCTAGGTAATTCTCTGGCTAAAGAAAACAAATATGAAAAAGCAATAAATGCCTATAAAAATTCCTTACGAATAAATCTAAACAGAAGCAGGAAGAGCAAAATAAAGACCAAGAAAACAAAGATCAAGAAAACAAAGATCAAGAAAACAAAGATCAAGAAAACAAAGATCAAGAAAATAAAGACCAAGAAAATAAAGACCAAGAAAATAAAGACCAAGAAAATAAAGACCAAGAAAATAAGAAAAAACAAGATAAAATAAGTAAAGAAGATGCTGAAAAGATGTTAGATGCAATTCAGCAAAAAGAGAAAGAAATGCAAGAGAAGCTTCAGAAAAAGAAAGTGAAAGGTAAGAAAATAAAACTATTAAAAGATTGGTAAATTGAAAAGACATTTATTAATATTATTCATGTTGTTAAGCACATTTTTATTTGCTCAAGAACTAAAAGTATCTATAGATAAAAACCCTGTAATCTTAGGTGAACAAATATTATTGCAGTACAGTATAAATGCAGAATCAGAAAAATTTCAAATACCGAATTTCAATAATTTTCGTGTTTTAAGCGGTCCAAATCCATCTACTCAAAGCAGTTATACATTCTCAAACGGCAAAAGTGAAAGTAGTACAACTACAACATACTCTCTTTATTTAAAAGCAAAAAAGGAAGGGATTTATGACATACCACCGGCTTCTGTTTATTCAAGTGGCAAAAAAATTAACAGCAAGAGCATAAAAATAAGAGTAGTAAAAGGAAATACTAAGCAAAATAACGAACTTTCAAATAACCTATTTATAAAAGTTGAAACTAGCAAAAAAGCTATAGTGGTTGGAGAGCAGATTTTAGTTACTTATAAATTATTGACAAGAGTAGAATTACAAAACACAGAATTATCATCTCTACCAGAATTAAATGGATTCTGGGTGAAAGATCTTGAAACATCAAGTAGATTTAAAAGAGATGTTATAAATGGTACAGCATATAATGTTGCTATTATAAAAAAATCAGTTCTTACTGCACAGCGGGCAGGCGATTTAATTATTGATCCATTGGAGCTAAAATGTAGTATTCGTAAACAAAGAACAAGAAATAATAGAGATCCATTTGCAAGTTTTTTTGGAAATGCATACAATGTTCAAGAGGAGTTTATTAGTTCAATGCCTATTAAAATAAAAGTAAAAAAATTAAATAACACACCTATAAATTATAAAGGTATTGTTGGAGATTTTAATATTACATCAGAAATTGAAAAATCAAGTGTAAAAGCAAATGATGCTATAAATTATTCAATCACCATAACAGGAAAAGGGAACTTTGAACTTCTCAAACCACTAGACATTAATTTTTCAGAAGATTTTGAAATCTATGAGCCTAAAATAAACAATAAAATTTTTGAAGGCGGAATGAAAAGAAGTATAAAAACTTTTGAATATCTTATAATTCCAAGATATAAGGGGGAATATTCAATTCCTGCTATAAGTTTGATAACATATAATCCAAGAACTAAAAAATTTGAAAAAAAATCAACATCAGAACATAAATTAACAGTAAATGCAAGCAGTAATAATGATGATGAGAATACTACAAAAATCCAACAAATTGTAAAAAACAATAAAAAAGAGATAAATTATATTTCTACAAGAACTAATTTAAAGAATATTGAAAAGAAAAATATTACTAAAAATCTCTTTTACATAATCTGTATTTTACCTTTTATTATATTGCTAATATTTAAAATATTCAATAGTTATTTTACATTAAATAGCTCAAAACTAAAAAACACAAAAGCAGGAAAAATAGCGCAAAAAAGACTAAAAACAGCTCAAAAATGCATAAAAATGAAAAATTATGACCTTTTTTATGAGGAAATAGAGAAATCACTTTGGGGGTATTTTGCTGACAAATTTAAAATTTCTTCAGCAGATTTATCAAAAGAAAAGATAAGAAACTATTTTGATAATTCAGACATTACAATTGAAACTCAGAGTGCATTTATTAATCTTTTAAGCGAATGTGAATTTGCGAGATATTCACCAGATAAAAATAATAACTTACAAATTGATACTATTCTTGGAAAAGCTAAACAAATTATTATCGACGTAGAAAAAGCATTAAAATGAGAACTACACTAACAATTTTATTTACCTTCTTTGTAACTCAGTGTATTGCAAACGAAGATTTGTTTTCACAAGCAAATGAGAAATATATGATCGAAGATTATATAGAAGCATCAAGACTATACGAACAGATATTAACGAACGGGTTGGAAAGTAGTGAGTTATATTACAACTTAGGTAATTGTTATTACCACATCCAAGATTATGCAAATTCTATATGGTACTACGAAAAAAGCTTATTGCTAAAGAACAACAAACAGACAAGAGAAAATTTAGAACTATCAAATTTAGAAATAATAGATAAAATCGATACTTTTCCTAAAATATTTTATTTGAAGTGGTGGAGTGATTTTGTGCAATTGAATTCAACATGGAATTGGCAAATGACGGCGATAATTTGCATTTGGAGTTCAATAATATTAGTTTTAATCACTATTTTTTCATCAATTAATTTAACAAAGTTAGTATTTGCTTCGATTTTTATTTCTTCATTTTTTTTTAGTACAGCTAACTCTTCATACAACAAAAATTTAGAATCATCAGCAATAATATTCACTTCAATAACTAATGTTAAAAGCGCTCCAACCCAAGCAGGTAAAAAACTCTTCTCTTTACATTCGGGAACTAAAGTAAAAATTAAAGATCAAGTTGGAAAATGGTTAAACATTGAAATCTCAAATGGCGATAAAGGTTGGATACAAAAAGAGTCCTGCAAAATAATTATCTAGAATATATCATCTAAACAACAATTCATCTATTTTTTTCATATATTTGTTAGCTTTAAACTCTGCAATTTATGAAAAGATTTTTATTCCTGTTTTTATCAATATTCTTTACATATTTTTATAGCTTTTCACAAGGTGGGGCAGCTCCTGTTCAATCATGTTCATCAGTTATACCAGAAATTTGCAATGGATCTTTATACCCTGCTGCAACTTCTGGTCAAGCAACAGCACCATTTGGATCTAATCTTAACTGTGGGTTTACTGACATAAGTAATTTTGCATCTTTTTATTATTTCGTTGCAGCAACAAATGGACCTTTAAATATTAACGTTACTCCAACTGACGGTGCTGGAGTTCCGTATCCAAATGTTGTTGCATCTCCGGATCTTGATATTAAATGCTGGGGAGCTTTTAATGACTTAACAACCATGTGTGATCAGTTGACAAATGGAAATCAAGAATATTGTAGTAGCGCTCCAGCAACAACTCAAGAAGTAATACAAATACCAAATGCAGTTGCTGGTCAAATTTACGTTGTAATGGTATCGAATTGGGCAGATGTGGGTTTAACTCCTGACCCTTGTTTTATTCAATTTACCTCAGCTGGACCTTTTGATTCTTTTGGAGGGCCTTCTCCAGGAGATGCGGGGGGTACAGTTGGTATCCCTGACCCTGTCTTATTTTGCGATACTGACCCTGCTATTAATTTAATTAACATTTTAAATGGATCTCCTTTAACATACGGTTATTGGTCACTTAATGGAGATACAGTTAGCGGGACATTTGATCCTTCTGTAGATACTACTGGAACATACACTTACAATATTCCTGGAACAATTAATTGTCCATCTGATTTAGCATATGCTGTAGTAGATGTGTTTAGCACTTCAAGTATTGCTGTAACATCTCCTACAGTTGCTTGTGATAATGAAGCTATTTTTCCACTTACAGCCATACCAGTAGAAGGATGGTCATCACAAGGTCAAGGTATTTTTACAGATCATCACAAGGTCAAGGTATTTTTACAGATAGTACTGGAGCAATAATTACTGATTTTGACCCTCAAGCTTACGGAACGGGAAATCATAATATTACATATACATACACACCAACTGGTTGTGTTGCAATCCCAGTTAGCGAGAGCATTCTAATAAATGAAGCTCCAACTGTACTATCATCTAATGTAACTTTAACTAATCCAACATGCTTTGGATATAATGATGGTACAGTCATTATTATTCCAAGCAATGGAACTCCAGGATACACTGAAAATTGGTTTGGAGAAAACCCGATGCAACTCAGTTCCGGAAGCTACAATTATACAGTAACCGATGCTAATAGCTGTGTTTTTACTGGTAATGTATCTTTATATGATCCTTTAAATACCTCCAGTGTAATAACTGGATATAATAGTAGTTGCTTTGGAACAAATGACGGATCTGCAAGCATAACAATGATAGGAGGTGTAACTCCACCAGGAACAATTTCTAATTTACCTTACTGTGCTTCAAACCCATCTCCTGGTTTTATAAGTCAAGTATCAACAACAATCTCAGAAGTAGAGCTGAATGGAGATGCATTTAATATTTTAAATAATACATACGGGGTTAATGACTTTTATGAAGATTACACTGCAACTATGCATGCAGATATAACTCAAGGCGGCATATATACAGTAAATGTTACACCTGGAAATACAGGAAGTGTTGCTTATGACGCTGAATCTATAAATGTTTACATAGATTTCAATATTGACGGAGACTTTAATGATGCCGGTGAAAACCTTGGGGAAATAGTAATTCCTTGGGGAACTTATGTAGCAGGAACAACATACCCCTTCACATTCTCGCCTCCTTCAACAGGTGCATATGGAGCAACAAGAATGAGGGTAGTATGTATTAGTAATAGTGGAATGGCTCCTTTATTAAATGGTCCTTGTGAATCTCCAACTGGATTTAACACACCTTGGTTTGGATCTACAGAAGACTACTCAATTGTACTTAATGCTCCTGGAACAGCAGCAAACTTTTTATGGGACAACGGCTCTACAGCTGATAGTATATCAAATCTTGCACCAGGCACATATTCTGTAATAGTTACCGTTGCAGGCTGTCCATTTCAAGATTTTGCTGTTATTAACGAACCTGCTGAGATTAATTTTAATCCAATTATTACTGACATTACTTGTAATTCTTTTACTGACGGCGTAGTTACTCTAAATCCGTCAGGTGGTAACGGAGGAACTTACACGATTGATTGGGGGTCAGCTAATCCTTCATCTCTTGGATTTGGAACTTATAATGTAACTATTTCAGACCCATCTACTATAACATCTTCTAATTTAATTGCGTGTGACAATGACACTACAATTACAATGATAGAACCCTCTTATTTCAGTGTAGATTTTTCTGTCTCAAGTTCAGAAATTTGTTTTGAAGACCCTACAACACTTGACTTTAACTTTAATCAGGGGGGCATTACTCCATTTACTGTAAATTACACAGAGAATGGATTAGCTCAATCAGCAGGCCCGTTTAGCAGCAGTGGTGTAAATAATACATCTGTATCTCCGTCACTAGGAAACAATACCTATATTATAACAAGCATAGTTGACGCTAATGGATGTGTGAATCAAAATACTATAAATTCAGAAAGCATCTACACAAACCCTACTCCTGATATTAACATTTCCATTCTGCCTAATCCAATTTGTGTTGGAGATAATTCAACTCTTTTATTTTCTACTCCAAATGGAACACCACCATACAATGTAGATTATACTGCGGATGGAATTATGAATTCAGTTAATGTACCGAGCGCTGGACTAAATCAATTAGTTAGCCCGATAACAACAACAACATATGCTTTAGATTTTGTTACTGATTCTAAAGGTTGTACAGCAACATTAACTGACAATACTACTCTTATTGTGAATGAAATTCCTCAAGTTAACTTTACTAGTCCAAGTGAAACATGCGATGGAGATGTTATACAATTAAAATTTGATTTTACATCTGGAGTTGCTCCATGGGTAGTTAGCTATTCTGTTAATGGTGTACCAACATCAATTCCATTTAGCAATGCTCTTGATTCAATATCAATTAGTCCAGCGACTCAATCAGTTTATACTATTAACTCAATTACAGATAATAATAATTGTACAAACAGTATATCTCAAGGGTTAGCAATTAATACTAATCCACTTCCTGAAGTAGTGCTTAGTGGAGGAGGATACATATGTGATGACGGGTCAACAGCAGAAGTAAAATTTACTATTAACTCTGGAGCACCACCCTACAGCTTAGAATATTCATCTGGTTTAATTTCTAACTCTATTTCAAATATTGGAAATATCTATACCATTAATTCAAATCAGAACGGAACATATACAATTCAAGAAGTTGAAGATAGTAAAGGATGTAAAGCAATATCAATAACTGGAGGAGCTTTAGTATATGTCAATCCTATTCCAGAAGCAAATATCAGCGCTTATCCAATAAGCACAAATATATTAAACCCACAAATTCATTTTACAGACATTTCAAATGGTCATGTTGATGGTACATGGAACTATGATGATGGCAATACTGATTTTACTAATTTTAATGAAGTATTACATTCATACAGTGATACAGGAACATTTCAAGTATCTTTAACTGTGTTCTCAGATAGTGGCTGTGTAGATATTGCACAACAAACAATAATAGTTTCACAAGCATTTACTATATATATTCCTGATGCATTTACACCAAATAATGATCTTAATAATGATTATTTCTTACCTATTTTACACCAAATAATGATCTTAATAATGATTATTTCTTACCTATCATTGAAGGAGTTGAAGAGTACGAATTGAATATTTACAGCAGAACTGGTCAAAGAGTATTTTCAACTAATAATTTTACAAGTGATTATTATTCTTGTTTATCTGATGTAACATGCGATGCAGCATGGGATGGTAAGATAAATAATGGATCTGAATACGCACCAAAAGGAACCTATGCCTACGCAATTAATCTAACAGATATTAATGGCAAGCTTAGAACATACGAAGGCAATATCACACTAATTAGATAATTCCTATTATCATATGTTAATTGTATAATTGTACAGCATAAAAATTATACGTAATTTTGTAGAATATGAAAAAAGTAATACTAAGTATTTTGGTTTTAATCCTAAGCATTGACACATATGCTACACATGCAGCAGGAATGGATATAATGGATATCTCATACGAATGTATTAACCAAGGTACAAACTCTGACACCTACAAAGTTACTGTTAAGTTCTATAGAGATTGTGAAGGAATTGCAAATTGGGGAACACTTTATCTGGATTATTCATCTTCATGTGGTTCAAACTCTACTTCTTTAACTCAAGTTGGAAATGCTGTAAATATTAACCCAAACTGCTTATCTTATTGTAATGGAGGCTCAGGTATAGGTATTGAACAATACACATATGAAGCTGTAATAAATTTATCTAAATGCTCAAACTGGGTACTTTCTGTATGTGAAGCAGCTCGAAATAACTCAATCGGTACAATTTCAAATCCTGGACAAGAAGATTTGTGTGTGGAAGCAACGCTAAATAACATAGTATTTTGCAACAATTCTCCTACATTTACTCAATACCCAACTCCATTTATTTGTGTGGGAAGTTATTATTGTTATAATAATGGTGCTGTAGAAATTGATGGTGATTCTCTTGTTTATTCTCTAGTCACACCACTGGTATCAAATAATGGAGGTACGGTAAATTATATTCCACCATACTCTATCACAAATCCTGTAGGAGGTGGTTCTTCATTTGATCCAAATACTGGAAATCTATGCGTTACTCCACCTAACTTAATCACTGGAGTCCTTGCAATAAAAGTAACAGAGTACAGAAACGGTTTGATAATTGGGAGTATTATTAGAGACATTCAAATAAATACATTTTCATGCACAGCTACTAATCCACCTCAATTGTCAGCAATAGACACTTCAACTGTAGTCGATATATCTAACAGTAATACTTTCACAGAAGAAATTAATTGCCCAAATGGCACACAAAATATCAATTTTGATATTAATGCTATTAATAACAATCCACCAGCACCAATGGGATACCAATTTACAATTAATATAACCTCTGGAACTTGGCCTAATGAAGTATCATGGGATATTTATGATCCAAATGGAGCAGGTGCAGGAACAATTATTGCATCTGGTGGTGCGCCATATACTGGTACAATCTGTTTACCAGCAACTAATTTAGGTAATCTACAATTTAGAATGTATGATTCTTGGGGAGATGGTTGGAATGGCGCTACTTATACACTTTCTGGAAACGGCACATTAACTGGTACAACAACAGGAACTTTAAATTTTGGCAGTTTAGGAGTAAATAATTTTAATATAACTGGCGGGAGCAATTGTACAATAGGAGGAACATCAGTATTTATGAGTTGGAACAATGGAATTCCAGGCGCAACATATACAATAAATAACAATAATACAGCTAATCCAGTTGGAACATTTAATTGGACTCCAACCTTAGCAGATATTGCTGGAAGTCCGTATTTTTTTACTGTAAATGTCACTAATGACGCCTGCCCAGTTCCTGGAAACTTTTCTTTTCAATATCAAATTATTCTTAACAATTCAGATATTAGCATATCCCCTATAATTACAAACCCAAGTTGTAATGGAGAAAATAATGGAGAAATCAGTTCTACTATTACAAGTTCAAGCACACCTCTTAACTATAGTTGGTCCAATGGTTCAAGCAATCAGAACATAGATAGCCTAATAGCTGGTAATTACACACTTACGGTTACAGATAGCTTAGGATGTAGTGTTGACGAAACTTATACTTTAGTTGACCCTCCTATATATAATCCTAGCACTAATCATTATAATGTAAGTTGTTTTGGATTTAGTAATGGCTCAATAGAAGTTCTAAATGAACCTCTATCTACAACATTCCTATGGTCAAACAACACAACTTCAAATAACATCAGTAACTTAACGGCAGGTTTTTACTCTGTGGATGTCACTAATATTGATGGATGTATCTACACAGAATTTTTTAACATTATACAACCTACTCAGATTGTTGTAAATCCAACTTATAATGACATAAGTTGTTACGGCCTAAATGATGGAAATATAGATCTAAATATTTCAGGAGGAATTCCAGACTATATAGTAAATATTCCACCTTTTACACAAGTTTTATTAAATGGTGCAACAAATTACAGTACTCAGTCTTCTCTTGTAGCAGGAACATACAATTATTTTGTTACTGACTCTAATAATTGTACAGTATCTGATACCATTACTATTCTTGAACCATCAATACTAAGTACAGCTCCAAATATTTCTGATGTTTTATGTAAAAATGAAGCGAATGGAATTATTATATTGAATACTTTTGGGGGTACTGCTCCTTATACTGAAAGTTTTACAGGGTACAACCCATTACAAATGGAGGAGGGAACTTATTTTTATAGTGTTATTGATCAAAATGGATGTTTATTTGCAGATACATTCATAATAAATGAACCTGATTCACTTCTAACTCAAGTAAGTTCTACTGATGCAAGTTGCGCTAGCTACCAGGATGGAACAGCAACATTAATTATAAATGGAGGTACTCTTCCATATAATACTAATTGGAATGGCAGCAATCCATTAAGTTTAGGTAGTGGCTTACACTTTTTCACTGTTACAGATGATAATGGGTGTATCTCGCAAGGAAATATTACAATAAATGAACCTCCAAGTATGCTTTTAGTTATAGATACATTTAGTGTAAGTTGTTTTGGAGGTAATGATGGTTCTGCTAATCTAAATATTTCAGGAGGAGCCGGTCCTCCATATAA
>Ga0206679_10001478_pt1 | contig 19415 bp, 10 predicted proteins | sample M110012015metaG_FD_155464 | JGI IMG/M metagenome (GOLD analysis project Ga0206679, IMG submission 155464) | Ammonia-oxidizing marine archaeal communities from Monterey Bay, California, United States - M1 100m 12015 | ecosystem: Environmental > Aquatic > Marine > Intertidal zone | place: USA... | reverse complement strand
TAATTTTTAAAGGTGCTCCCCACATACCTGGAATCATGTATAAAGTTAAAGTTCCTGTTAAAATCGCAACACTTAATCGACCCACCGAAAGATGTTTTAAATCCGAATCATGCGCAAATTTTAAGAAGCCTAATAAATACATAGTCAACAGACCAAAAATCATAATCCATATTGCAATAAATAGCTCACGCTCCAACCAATGAGTTTGCATTACTAAATCCGCATTCGATAAGAATTTGAAAGCTAAAGCAATTTCTAAAAATCCTAATACTACTTTTACTGAATTCAACCATCCTCCTGATTGTGGTAAAGAGTTTAACCACCCTGGAAAAGCTGCAAATAAAGCAAACGGCAAGGCAATCGCTAATGAGAAACCAAGCATACCGATAATAGGCCCCATATATCCTCCAGTAGCCGCTTCAACCAATAACGTACCTACAATTGGCCCTGTACAAGAGAATGACACTAAGGCTAAAGTAAAGGCCATAAAAAAGATTCCAATCAAACCTCCTTTCCCTTCAGCTTCCACACTTTTATTCGTCCAAGAAGCTGGTAATTGAATCTCAAAAGCACCCAAGAAAGATGCTGCAAAAACGATAAGCAAAATAAAGAACCCAACATTAAAATAAACATTAGTTGCCATATTGTTCAAAGCATCAGCACCAAATATTGAAGATACTCCTACCCCCAAAGCAACATAAATTGCAATAATAGAAAGTCCGTAAATAATAGCATTTGCTATCCCCTGTGCTTTTGTTTTACTTTGCTTGGTAAAGAAGGAAACCGTCATAGGAATCATAGGAAATACACAAGGTGTTAATAGGGCCGCAAAGCCACTAAAAAACGCAATAAAGAATAATCCCCACATTCCTTTTCCTTCTTTTTCATCAGTAGTGTTTTTTGTTTCAGCAACAACCGCACCACCATAAACTCCTTTTATTTCAAATGAAAATTCTGCTACTTCAGGAGGCAAACATTGTGCCTCATCACAAACCATAAAATAAACATCTCCAGCTAATTTAAAATCTTCAGCAGTAGTAACTTTTATTGTTTGAGTGAAAATTGCTTCATGCCCAAAGTACTTCAGCAACATATCAAAGTTAGGGTCAAACTCCTCAATTGGTTCTCCTTCAGTAACACCATCAATTAATTCATACCCGCCTTCAGTAATAAAAGTAAACTCTGTAGGGACAGGGCCATCATCCGCAATATGCTGAGAATATAAATGCCAACCATCATCAATAGTTGCTTTAAATTGCAATTCTATTTCAGTATCCGAAAGCTGTTTTTGAGAAAATTCCCACTCAACAGGAGTGAAAATTTGTGCAGATGCAACTACACTTATTAGGACAAATAATAGGCTTATTATCTTCTTCATTATTTTTTTAACTTGTTATTTATTACTCTTGCTAACTCTTCTGCTTTTTGGCTACCAATAAGGTACACCAAACCATCTTTATCAATCAATTCCACAGCATCAACTCCTCTTGTATAAAAACGAATTGTGCCTTTCAAATGTAAATTATACACGGAACGATTCAAAAAATATTTGCTGTATTTTACTTTTTTAGCTGATACAATACTAGCTGTATCTATCTTGACTTTTCTGGAAGTCCAAAGTCCGTCCAAAATAATACTCCCATTTATTACTTGCGTTTTAAAATGTAAAATGAAAAAAAGTAACATTGAAATTACCATAATACCAATCCCAATAAAGAAGTATAACTCTCCTGCTTTATCATGGTTTTCACGCCAATAATAAGCCACCAAACAAAAAATTGCCAATGACATTCTTCTGGTTAACGACATTTTATTTAGTCCTAAATACTGCTTTTCTATAAAATCAAAATCTGACATTCCTTTATAAATTTAAATTTGTGCAATGTACACTTTTTTTGTTTTGGATTGCAATTTATACCTCTCGTCAATTCTATGCCCAACAACCCATACAATATCGTTATTGGAACACAATAACCACTGCCTGTTTTTATCTAAAATTGAAAATTTATTATCAATAAAATAATCGCTTAATTTTTTAAAGGTTTTCATACCCAAAGGCATAAACTTATCGCCTTCTTTCCATTTTCGTAAAGTTAATGGAAATTGTAATTTCTCGAAATCCAATTGCGCAAAATTCACATCCTTTATCCATTCAACATTATCCGTTTTTGAAAAATTTAATTGAATAGGATGCTTGATTTCCTTAGTCATTTCTTCAATAGTAATTGACTCATTTTTCTTTACATCCAATTCGCTTATAAAAATAAATTCTCTATCAATAAGGAGACTATGAGTATTCGAAAAAAACTGTTTTCCACTTTGCCCTTTTAATGATTTTGCAATCGCCTCAACAGTTACAAACCCATAAGGGATTAATAGCTCATACAAATAATTATGAAGTGGATTCAAGGCTAATAAAGCTGAAATTTTAAACTGCACAAGTCCATCTTTCTCCTGAATTAACTCTTTTCTTACCTCTTCAATTTTGGCAGTAAAAATTTGTAAAACACCTTCCAGAATTTTCATTTCATCTGCAATTGTGTGCTGAATACTTGGGTTCATTTCCTCTAGCAAAGGCATGAGTTCATGGCGAATCTTATTGCGTAAATATTTTACAGATGCATTGCTGCTATCATTCCTATAGCTTAGTTCGTTCTCATTTAAATAGCTTTCTATTTCAGTACGAGAAACCGCCAGTAAAGGCCTTACAATACTTTCTGTTTTTTCTGAAATCCCAAGCAACCCCTTTACTCCTGAACCTCTAATTAAATTAATAAAAAATGTCTCCACATCATCATTTTCATGATGAGCAATAGCAATGTATTTTGCGTTTTCTGACGCCAATAAATCATGAAACCAAGCATAACGCAAATCACGAGCTGCCATTTGTGTAGATATCTTATTTTCAGTTGCATAACCTTCTGTATCGAAATGATTTACATGGATTTTTAGTTGATACTTTTCAGCTAGTTCTTTAACAAAACCTTCATCCTCATCCGATTCCTTTCCTCTTAAATTAAAGTTGCAATGTGCCAAATCAAAGCAATAGCCCAAAGCCAATAAAATATGCATTAAACATACGCTATCCGCCCCACCACTTATGCCTAAAATAAACTTATCCCCCCTTGAAAAAAGAGATTTTTCTGCAATAAAATTCTGTACTTTATTTTTCATCTAATTGAAAATTTAACACCTCAAAAATTGGCTTTACTTTCACCATACATTCTTCATATTCTTCCTCAGCATCCGAGCGAATAGTAATGGCGCCACCTACACCTACCGAAAGGTATTTTGTGCTTGCATTATACAAAATTGTTCGGATAACTACATTGAAATCAAAATCTCCTTTTGGCGTAATATAACCAATTGCACCAGAAAAAATCCCTCTCTTAAAATTCTCAAACTCTTCAATCAACTCCATGGCCTTTAATTTTGGGGCTCCCGTCATTGACCCCATTGGAAAAACTGATTTTAAAATATCGGAAAAATGCTCCTTCCCATCAACATCTGAAGTAATAGTCGTAATCATCTGATGTACTTTTTCAAATGTGTACACCCCACACAATTCCTCCACCTTTACACTCCCTTTTGTTGCCGTAATTGACAAATCATTTCGCACTAAATCAGTAATCATAATATTCTCTGAAATATCCTTTTCACTTTTTTCCAATTCCTCAATCAATGCTATATCTTCATTTTTATTTAACCCTCTTTTCCTTGTTCCTTTAATCGGTTGAGAAATGAGTTTATTTCCTGATTTTTTGATAAATCGCTCAGGGCTAGCACATATTGTATACAAGTGATTTAACTTTAAAAAAGAAGCAAAAGGAGTAGTTGAATTATTATTTAATTGCTGAAAAATGGCTTCAGGACTTAGTCCTATATTCTTCCTAAAAAATTCCTGACAATAGTTCATTTCATAAATATCACCTCTTTGTATATGCCTTTTTATTTGCGCTATTTTTTGCAAATACTCCTCTTTAGTATCTCTTTGCTGAAGAGAAATACTGCTTACTCTTTCATGAGTACCTATTAATAGTGATCCTAAAAATTGTTTGCAATTTTCTTTCGTTTCATAAGTATGTATCTCCAAGGAATATCCTTTTAAAAGCAATACATATTTAGGGGTAAAAAAAGACAAGGAAGCCGCCTGAATCCCATCATGATTTGTTGATGTAAGTTTTTCTACTTCATTTTTTAAATCATAAGAAAGATACCCAAATAACCAATCCTGATGTTGCTCATGGAATTTCTTTAATTGATGGAATGAATCTTTCTTCACTTCAAGTATATCTAGCGCTTCAACTCCAGCAATTAAATCATAACTAATATAATCAGCAGGAAAGTTAGGACGAGTAGCCTGTGTATTCGAATCCAAAATGCTAATATAATCAACATCTTTACTTTTTGAAAGCAGTTGATTCCTTAAATCACTTGGCTTATTAATATGAAATGTATGCGTTTGTCTCACTTTGCAAAAATAGGAAAAGCAAACTCATTTTATTTTATATTTTTGAAGTATGAAAAAATTATTCTTTTTATTTATTCTTTTCCCTTTTTTATTGGTGGCCCAAACCGATACTACTTTATCAGAAAATGGGGACATTACTAGTATTAATGAAAAAGGAATAGATGCTTTAGTTCATAAATATGAAAATATACTAAAGGCTAAAAATGGTGTAGAAGGTTGGCGTGTACAACTCATGTTTAAGGCAAAACAAGAAGAAATAAAGCAATTAAAAATTGATTTCATCAAACTATATCCTGAAATTCCTGCTTATTTGGAATATGACGCGCCTTACTATAGAGTGCGCGTAGGGAATTGCAAAACTAAATTAGAGGCTATAAAAATAAAGCACCAGATAAGTAAAAACTTTCCTGGCGCTTATCCTGTTCCTGAGATTATTAACTTCTCTCAGTTAAAAAATTAAGAGTTTATTTTAATACTCTTTTTACTTCTACCTCTTCATAACCTTCAATAATATCACCTACTTTAAGGTCGTTATAGTTTTCGATTGACATACCACATTCGAATCCTTTTCTCACTTCAGCAACATCATCCTTAAATCGTTTTAATGAAGATAATTTACCTGTATAAACAACTACACCATCACGAATAAGTCTTACTCCAGTATTTCTTGTTAAGGATCCATCTAACACCATACAACCAGCAATAGTACCTACCTTTGAAATCTTAAAGGTTTCTCTAATTTCAATATTACAAACAATTTTCTCTTCAACATCAGGAGAAAGCATACCCTCCATTGCCAATTTCAATTCTTCAATTGCTTTGTAAATAATAGAATATAATCTAATATCAATTTGTTCTGTCTCAGCAAGTTTTCTAGCTTTTAATGAAGGTCTAACTTGGAACCCGATAATAATTGCGTCAGAAGCTGCCGCTAACATTACATCCGATTCTGAAATTTGCCCTACTGCTTTCTGAATAATATTTACTTTTATTTCATCAGTAGAAAGTTGCTGTAAAGTATCCGATAATGCCTCAATAGAACCATCAACATCCCCTTTAATAATTATATTTATCTCTTGGAAATCACCTAAAGCAATTCTTCTTCCAATCTCGTCAAGTGTTAAGTGTTTTTGAGTTCTTACACTTTGCTCTCTTTGCAATTGAGCTCTTCTAGAAGCAATCTTTTTAGCTTCTTGCTCGCTTTCCATTACATGAAATTCATCACCAGCTGTTGGCGCTCCATCCAATCCTAATAATACTACTGGAGTAGAAGGTCCTGCATCTTTTCTTGTCTCCCCTCTTTCGTCCAATAAAGCTTTTACTTTTCCTGAGAAAGAACCTGCCAAGACATAATCTCCAACATTTAGCGTTCCTTTTTGAACCAATATAGTAGATAAGTATCCTTTTCCTTTATCCAAAGAAGCTTCAATAACTGTTCCTTGTGCACTTCTGTTAGGATTTGCTTTAAGATCAAGCATTTCAGATTCTAAAATAATTTTTTCTAAAATTTCAGGAACTCCTGTTCCTACTTTAGCTGATATATCTTGCGACTGGTATTTCCCTCCCCAATCTTCAACCAATAAATTCATTTCCGCTAATTCACCTTTAATTTTTTCAGGATCAGAAGCTGGACGATCAATTTTATTAATTGCAAAAATAATTGGTACACCAGCTGCTTGCGCATGACTAATTGCCTCTTTAGTTTGTGGCATCACTCTATCATCAGCCGCTACTACTACTACTACAATATCAGTTACTTTTGCACCCCTAGCACGCATGGCAGTAAAGGCCTCATGCCCTGGAGTATCTAAGAATGCAATATTTTTTCCTGATTCCAAGGTTACTTCATAAGCTCCAATATGTTGCGTAATTCCTCCTGACTCTCCTGCAATTACATTTGTATTTCTAATGTAATCCATCAATGAAGTTTTACCATGATCAACATGCCCCATGATAGTAATAATTGGCGCACGAGTTTCTAATTGTTCTTCAGCATCAATAATCTCTTCAATAGATTCCTGCACATCAGCACCAACAAACTCAACTTTAAAACCAAAATCTTCCACCAACATTTGAATAGTCTCAGCATCTAATCTTTGATTCATACTCACCATCATACCAAGCCCCATACAAGTGGTAACAATTTCGGTAACTGCAACATCCATTAAGGATGCTAACTCACTTGCAGTTGCAAATTCTGCAATTTTAATTGTTTGGTTTCCAGCTACTTTTTGCTGATTTTCTTCATCAGCAACTTCTCTATGCGCTTGTCTTTTATCTCTTCTGTTTTTTACAGATGATTTTTTACCACCTCTACCTTGTAATTTTGCTAATGTTTCTCTAACTCTTTTTTGAGCTTCTTCAGGAGAAATTTCAACAGGAGTTTTTACTGGACGCTTTCCTTTTTTAAATTTCTTAGGATCAACTTTAGCTTTTACAATTCTAGTTCTTTTCTTCTTTTCAACTTTTTCTGGCTTCTTAAATTGAGATAAATCAATTTTTTGCCCAGTTGCTTTCACCCCTCTTAGTTTACCTGCTGAAGCCTTAATAATTCCTTCTTCCTTCTTAGGCTCCTCAACTTTCTCTACCGGATTTGGAGCTACTTCAACCTTAGGAGTTTCAGCTTTTGGCTTAATAGCTTTTTTTGGTGCTATATCAACCTTACCTAAAACTTTTAGTTCATTTTTTGTTGTTTTAGCTTTAATTATTTCGTCCTTAACAGGTGCAGGTATACTTTCTTTTTCAGCAGCTTTCTCCTTTTCAGCATTAGCTTTTTCTTCTGCTTCTTGCTTTGCTTTTCTCACCGCCTCAGCTTTCGCTTTTTCTTCTGCTACCTTTTGCGCTTTTTCCTCAGCTTCTTGCAGCTTAATAATCTCCTCAGCTTTAGCTAATTCTTTTTCTTTGGCTAATAACTCAGCAGATAGTTTTGCTTTCTTTTCAGAATCAAACTCTCCTAATAAATCCATATATACATCCTGTGAAACTTTAGTATTGGGTTTTAAATCCTCAATACCTTTAGCTTCAAGAAATGCATAAATCCTGTCAATGCTGACATTGAATTCCTTAACTAACTTATTTAACCTTACGCTTTTTTTATCTGACATACTTAGGTCTTAATTATTTTATTAATCTTCAAACTCTGAGCTTAAAATGCTCAGAACATCTTCAACTGTTTCTTTTTCTAAATCTGTTCTCAATACTAAATCTTTAGCTGAAATATCCAATACACTTTTTGCAGTATCGCAACCAATTGCTTTTAAAGCATCAATTACCCATGCTTCAATTTCATCCGTAAACTCATCAATAGCAACATCATCTTCAAAACTATCTTTATCTCTATAAACATCAATATCATATCCTGAAAGTTTCCCTGCAAGATTAATATTATGCCCTCCTCTACCAATCGCTAAAGATACTTGATCAGCATCCATAAATACACTTGCTCTCATTTTTTCATCATCAAGTGTTACAGAAGTAATTTTTGCAGGACTCAATGCACGTGAAATTAATAATTGTGAATTTTCAGTAAAGTTCACAACATCAATATTTTCATTTTTCAACTCACGAACAATACCATGAATTCTTGAACCTTTCATTCCTACACAAGCTCCAACAGGATCAATTCTATCGTCATAAGATTCAACAGCAACTTTAGCTCTTTCACCAGGAACTCTCACTACATTTTTAATGGTAATAATTCCATCAAATACCTCAGGAACTTCTTGCTCAAACAAACGCTTAATAAATTCTGGATCAATACGAGAAAGCACAATATTTGCTTTATTATTTTTAAGATTTACCTCTTTAATCACTGCTCTAACTGACTCTCCTTTCTTAAAATAATCCTTAGGAATTTGCTCCAATTTTGGCAATGACAAATCATTACCTTCATCATCTTGCAATAAAATTTCGTTTCTCCAAATTTGATAAACTTCACCATGAATTATTTCACCAATTCTTTCTTCATAACGCTTCATTAACTCATCTCTATGCTGATCAGCAATACGAGCCATAAGGTGTTGACGAATAGAAAGTACTTGTCTTCTTCCAAATTCTGACTCAAAACTTACTTGCTCAGAAACTTCCTCTCCAACCTCATAATCATCTTCAATTTTTAAAGCATCCGATAATGAAATTTGAGCGATAGGGATCGCTACATCTCCATCTTCAACAACCTCTCTGTTTCTCCAAATTTCCAAATCCCCTTTATCAACATTAATAATGACATCAAAGTTTCCTTGTTCTTCATATTTTTTAGCCAATACCGCTTTAAAAACATCCTCTAAGATGTTCATCATAGTTTCACGATCAATATTCTTAACCTCTTTAAACTCTGAAAACGATTCAATTAGATTTTCTACTTCCATTACTTTTATTTAAAATTTATTTTAAGTTTTGTTTCTTTTATTTCTTCTTTAAGAATACTTACTTCCTCTATAATATATTCTTTTCTACTCCCTTTTTTCTTTTTTGCAACTTCAAGTATTAAAGTATCATCATAGGATAAAATAATTCCTGTTTTTCTTTTTCCATTAGTGAGTAATACACCAACTTCCTTCCCAATGTATTTTTGATATTGTTCATCAACCATAAAGGAATTATCTAGCCCAGCCGAACAAACGGTAAGCTCATAATCTTCTACCTCTCTATCAAAATGTTCCTCCACATATTTACTGATTGCCAAGCAATGCTCTACCTGAACTCCCTCCATTCTGTCGAAAAATACTGTAATCACATTGGCAGTATTCACCTTAACATCCACAAAGAAACCATTAAGTTCTTTAATCTTAATCTCTGATACTTTTCTTATTTCCTCTTTTGCTATCATAGTGCTATGTAAAAAAAGAAGAGGCTAACTGCCTCTTCCTCTTTCTTCCTCTATTTTCGGTTGCAAATATACATAAGTTTAGGATACAATGCAAAGGTCTTAACTGATTTTAGTGTTTTTTAAGCAAAATTCCAAATTTAGACATACTTAATGAGAGAAAATATGAGGCAAGCAACAGAATGAATATGAGGCAATTGAATATATTAGTTAATTAAAACTGAAAATACAAGAAGGGTTGTTCTCTTCCTGAATAATATAAAATTAACACACAAAGAATCAAATAAGATATCCATCTTGTTCTTCTTTTATAAGAAAGAAATAATTTTTTGAGTCCATACTCCCCTTCTCTCCCTACCCATTCAAGAAATACAAACATTATTATTAAGAGAATAATTGTTTTTGGAAAAATTTCAGGAATTGAAAAAAGAGAATTTGAAAATATTTTAGATATATAATTTATAGCGTGACTAACACTTTCTGCTCTAAAAAATATCCATGCAAAAACTGTTAGAAAGAATGTCATTAAAATATTAACTACCTCTCTAATCGTAGGAAAGTTTTTCCCTTGCGCAACAATACTTAAGTTAGTTCTATTTGTTTTTAATAGTAACAAGGGTAAAAAATAGAATGCATTTAAAGCTCCCCAAATAATAAAGGTCCAGTTTGCACCATGCCAAAACCCACTAACAATAAAAATAATGAATATGTTCCTGATTTTCTTGTTTGTACTCCCTCTACTTCCTCCAAGTGGAATGTATAAATAATCTCGAAACCAAGTTGATAATGAAATATGCCATCTTCTCCAAAACTCAGCGATATCTCTTGAAAAATAAGGAAATGCGAAATTTTGCATTAAATTAAACCCAAACAATCTAGCAGTTCCAATAGCAATATCAGAATAACCTGAAAAATCTCCATAAATTTGAAAAGCAAAAAAGATAGCCCCAAGCATTAAAGTACTGCTAGAATAGGAAGCATAATTTGCAAAAATATCATTGACTATAATAGCGCAATTATCAGCAATCACTACTTTTTTAAATAATCCCCATAAAATTTGTTTTAATCCATCAACAGATTTTAGGTAATCAAAATTTCGTTTTTTATAAAATTGAGGCAATAAGTTAGTTGCCCTTTCAATTGGCCCAGCAACTAATTGAGGGAAAAAACTAACAAAAGAGAAAAAAGCTATAATATCTTTAGTGGGAGCCATCTTTCTTTTATATACATCAATAGAATAGCTTAGTGTTTGAAAAGTATAAAAGCTAATACCTACAGGTAAAATAATATCTAATCTTGACGCTTCAAAAGGTTGTCCTAAAAGAGTAAAGGCCTGAGCAAAGCTTTCACTAAAAAAATTGAAATATTTGAAAAAACCTAAAAACCCAATATTTATAAAAATGCTAGTAAGCAATAAAATTTTTCGTTTACTTTCAATTGTAGTGTTTGATAATTTTAAACCGACAATATAATCAATAGTTGAACTAAATACTATAAGTGAAAGAAAGCGCCAATCCCACCAAGTATAGAAAAAATAACTAGAAAGCAATAAAAGTAAATTTTGAAATTTGAGATTTTTATTAGCTACAAGCCAATATAAAACAAAAACAATTGGTAGGAATATTGCAAAATCTATGGAATTAAATAGCATATTATTTAAATATCTGATAAGATTTTTTTAATCTCTTTTGTAAACTTTCTAGCGCCACTCATATTAAGATGATCCGAATCATTAAAATAATCGATACTATATTTAGATCTTGTTAAATCAATAACCTGAACTCCCTCTTCTAAATACTTTGCTTTTATCAAATCATATTTTTCTATTATTATTGCGGGGATTAATTCATAATATGGATTAGAAACAGGTGTTGCTACTAATATTGGTGTGATTTGATTGATTGCACTAATATATATGATTGAATCAAGATAAGAAATGCATAGTTCAGAAACATCATAATCTTTATAATAAAAAAGTTTATCTATTCTTTTCTGATGATTATTTATTGCATTACTTCCTTCTCTCCCTTCAAACTTTCCAATAAAGCTTCTATACTGACCTGATTTCGGGATAAGACACATATTGCGAGTATAAATTAAAAATAATTGGAAATAATCAATTTCTAATTTATGAATATTAATAATATCTTTAGCTAATAAGTAAGTTGTATTAAACATTCTATCGCTCCAGAACTCATCTTTTAATTTATACTCATTAAAATTGGATATATTATGATGTCCAAAACCTATTATGACAGTGTCAGGTTTAAGATTTTTTTCAAAAAGGAATTTCAGTTTTAAGTAAGTTAGGTAATACGGTTCAGCACTCTGGCAGATATTGAGAGCCGACCTCATCTGTCTAGGGTTTAAAGAGGCACGCAAATGTGAATCTCCAACTATAACAATCCCTTTCTGCGCTATTGATACGTTACCATTAATATTATAATTTATAATAAAAATAACTGCAAAGTAAAAAAATAAAAAAATAAAGAATGAACTGAGAGTTAAAATAAATTTCTTTAATGACTTAAGCATAACTGAATTAAATTATATAACATTTACTAACTTAATAGTAATCTATATTCCTTCTGTTTTTCAAGTACACATAAGGAAAATTTATTTTAACAAACAACTCTTATTGCAATACGATTCTTTTACTTACAAATGAATTTTCAGTTTTTATCTGAATCATATAAATTCCTCTTGGATATTCTGATAAATCAGCCTGTTTTGTAAACTCACCTATAAAGTCTTTTTTATTTTCTTGAATAATTAATTTTCCAAAAGCATCTACAATTGAAATCTCAAAATTATCAACTTCATCAGATATAAAGTTAATATTAAAGAATCCTCTTGTTGGGTTTGGATAAATATTTAAATTTTCTCCTAATTCTACATCCCCAGCTGTAATTCTAATTGATGATAAGGTAGTAAAATTCTGAAAAGAAGTAAAATTAGAATTATTCAATCCTGATTGATCGCAAATACCCTGAACCCTCCAACGGTAAGTTGTATTTACATCTAAACCAATTGCATTATATATATTTGTATTTACAGTGTCAACAACTTTAGTATTCCAAGAAGCACCTTGTTCTAGATACATTAATCTATACCCCCAAGAACCACCAGGAATTGCATCCCACTGTAAAAAAGCTGTTGTACCTGAAATATTATTTTCTAGAGGGTTTATTGGTTTTGTACAAACTACTTGCATAGTAAATTGTTCAGATAATGACCAAGCTGAAGTATTTCCATTATTCCAATCACAATGGCTTCTTACTTCCCAAACATAAGTAGTTCCTGGAGTTAAGCCATGCATTGTCCTAGTTACTGAGGTAAGATTATTTATATACCCCCATGATGTCCCTCCAAGTTCCATTTTTCTTACGTCATATTTTACTGCACCTGGTACAACATCCCAACTTATAATTGCCGTACTTGTAAGTACTGATGAACTCAAGTTAGAAGGAATAGCACAAGGAGTTAGAGTAGTAACATTAGCCCCTAAAACAACTGAAGACATATTCAAGCCTGTACAAGCTGATATTATTTGCCACTCATAAGTTGTTGCTGAACTTAACCCTGTAATTGTAATATTTGATTCCGACCCAGCTATACTTGTTGTAAGATTCACCCCAAAAGGTAATAAGGTAACATTTGTTACTGTTGTACCATGAACAATTACAGTATCCCAATTTGACACACTCGACTCCTTAAACATTACATAATAATCAATATTCATTGGTCCGTACCACCTTAATGATGCTGAAGTCAATGTAGTTTGAGAGTTAAGAACCATTAAATTATTTGGCAAAGCACAAGGAGCAACAGTATTAAAACTTGATAATGAAGACCATTGAGAAACAATATTATTTAGGGTATCACAAATAGCCCTTACTTGCCAATGATATCCAGAGCTAGAACTTAATCCAGATTTATCCAATGTTGTGGCCGTTAAAGTTGTATAGACTAAAGCACTCCAAGCTGCACTTGAGTTTTTAAACCTTACCTCATAAGCCTGAGCATTTGGCTGTACATCCCAATTTAATGTTGCAGTGTTTAAGTCAATATTAGTTTCATTTAAATTGGCTGGTGGATTATCACAACTCACCAATGTACTAAATACTTGGAAGGATGACCAATCAGAAACTTCAGAAGTATCATTTGAACACACACTTCTTACTTGCCACTCATAAGTTTGTCCTGCAGTTAAATTATGAATAGTTCTATTTGTATTATTTTGATTTAATATATCAAATAACCAAACACTAGATCCTTGAAGTCTTCCTCTTAATGCATAATGATGTGCAGTAACAGTAGCTCCCCAGTTAACAGTTGCAGTTGTTGCAGAAATAGCTGTAGTACTTAAACCTGATGGTGTAGAACAAGGAGGTAAAGTTATAAATAAGGGGCCAACAACAGCAGAGGAAGTGTTATATGATGAGCATTCTGAAATAACCTGCCATTCATAAGCGGTTTCAGGAGTTAATCCATCAATAACTAAATCAGTTACTGACCCAGAGCTTGATGAAGTAGCACTTACTCCAGATGGTAAAGCTGTAACACTAGTAACTACACCTGCTGAAATGCTTAATGTATCCCAATTTGCAGCAGAAGTATCTTTAAACATTACTAGATAACTAATATTCATCTGACCATGCCATCTTAAAGATGCAGAGATAGGAGTCACATAAATATTCTGTACCATTAAATTAAAAGGATTACTACAAGGCTGATCAGTAGTAAATGTTTCATAACTTGTCCAAGAAGATGAATTGGCTCCTGATAAATCACAAATTGCTTTTACTTGCCAATGGTAATATGTTCCTATCGTTAATCCTACTTTACTAATACTAACTGTAGGAGCTAACAAAGTATCATAAACCCAAGCGCCCCATCCTGCAGATGCCTCTTTAAATCTTACAAGATAAGCAACTGCATTAGCAGTACCCGTAAATGAAAGGTCAGCAGAAGAAAGTGTAATATTAGATGTAGTCGCACTTGTTGGTTTTGAATTACAATTTGCTAGTGTAGTAAATGTTTGTAATGATGTCCAAGATGAAACATTTGAAGTGTCATTCGTACAAGCTGATCGCACTTGAAATTCATAAGTTACTCCATCTGTCAAACCTGTTATAGTTCTATTTCCACCATAAATATGAGAAATATTTTTAGTCCAAATAATAGTCCCTGCTTCTCTAGCTCTTGCAGCATAATGATGAACTGAGCTATTGGCAGTCCAATTAATTGTTGCCCTATCAGTAAGTATGTTTGATACTGCAATATTTTGTGGTGTAGGACAAGAAGCTGTATTAAATGTATCTGTTGAACTAAATGAAGAATAGTTCATATTTATCCAATCGCAATGAGAGGATACAGTCCACTCAAATGAAACCCCAAAGCCTAAGTTTGTTGCCGTGTAAGTTGGGGAGGTTAAATTACTAACTGTTTGCCAGTTACCATTCAATACTCTATATTTTGCAGTATAAAAAGAAGCCCCAGATACAGGATCCCATATAAATGTTGCATCTTGACCACTTACAGATGCAGTTAGATTTGATGGAATAGCACAAGGAGTTATTGTTGTAAAGTTTGGTCCATTAACAAATGCCGAAATATTACTGTCGTCTGCTTGACAAGATGATTGCGATTTCCATTCATAGGTTGTTGATGAGGATAAACCTGTAACTACCTTTGAGGCATACCCTCCATTTATATCTGTACCAGATAATACAACAGTATCCCAAGCTGATGCCATTATATCTTTATATAACACATAGTAGTGATCAGGGTTACTAGGCCCATACATTATTAATTTTGCACTATTTAATGTAATTTGTGTAACAGATAATGTATGAGGATTACTACATAAAGGTATTGTAACAAACTGTTGATATGGTGTAAAGCCTGAATTATTTATTCCTGATGATTCACACATTACCTGTACTTGCCAATGATAATCAGTTCCTGCAGTAAGTCCACTCTTATTAATTGAATTATTAGGAGCTAAAATTGTATCATACTGCAAAGCACTCCATGGAGCTGAAGATTCTTTGAACCTTACCCTGTAGGCATAAGCCCCTGGTGAAACATCCCAAGTTAAAGTTGCTGAAGTTAAAGCAATATTAGTTGTAGTCTCATTTGTTACTGACGTACAAGGTGAAAGTGTTGTAACCGTTTGAGTAGCTGACCAATCACTAAATGAAGATCCATTTGCTGTACATAAACTTCTTATCTCCCATTCATATGTTGTTGATACGGACAAACCAGTTTTAGTTCGAGAATTACCATATACATTAATAATATTAGTCCAAATTGAAGTGCCTTGCTCTCTAACTCTTATTTCATAATGGTGTGCTAATGCAACCGTATTCCAGTTAATAGTAATTCTATCTAATAAAATATTTGAAGTAACTAGTCCTGTTGGAGCAGTACATGGGTTAGCTGTGCTAAAATTAGTTCCAATAATTGTATCTGAGTTATTTAAACCTGTAGCTTCACAGAAAGCAAGTACACTCCATTCATATGCTGAATATGTAGCTAATCCTGCTAAAGCAATTGAGTTAGTTGTAGTTGTAGCTGAATTCCAAACCCCAGTTCCTAACTCACTATAAAAAACTACAAAGTGATCAGTTCCAGCTGGAGCATTCCAACTTAAGTAAGCTTCATTAACAGCAACACTATCTATGGTTAACAATGATGGATCAGTACAAGGAGTTAAAGTTGTGAAATTAGTATAAGCAGTAAAACCTGAATTATTTGCTCCAAGTGGTGCGCAGGCCGCCCTTACTTGCCAATGGTAATTAGTTGCATTACTTAAATTATAAGCCGTATAAGTATTAGTTGTCACTGTGTCATATACCCATGAAGACCAAGCTCCTGAAACTTCTTTTACCCTTACTATGTACTCACTCACACCAGTCACTGCAGCCCAACTAAATGAAGTAAAATCTAAACCGATTATTATATTAGTTGTTGTAGCCGGTAAAGCACATACTACAGGCGTTGAAAAACTTATAGTATCTGACCATGAAGATGATAAAGAACCACTTGCATCACACAATGTTCTAACTTGCCAATGATAATTACTTCCAGCAGATAAGCCTGTTTTAGTCCTAGTAGTTGAATAATTATCTAATATTAACCAGGTTGATCCTGAAACCTCCTTAAATCTAATTTGATAATGATGCGCCCCAACCACTGCATCCCAACCTAAAGTTGCTCTGTCAAGCAAAATGTTAGTAGTTACTGCATTTGCAGGTACATCACAAATATTAATTGTTAAATTTAAAGTTGCAATACTATCACACCCTGCTGCATTTATTGCTGTATAAGTGTAAACTCCAGAAGAATCATAGATTACTCCATTCCAAGTATAACTATTGGTTGCTGTTATGCTTGTATTTGAAGTAGAAGAGTAGATAATTGTTAAGTTTAAGGTTGCTATGCTATCACAACCATTAGTATTTGTAATTATAAAAGTGTAAACTCCTGAAGTAGTATATGTCTGTCCATTCCAATTGTAATCGTCACAAGAAGTAGCAGATGATGTGCTCGTTGTTGATGGATTAATCGTTAAATTTAATGTAGCTGTACTATCACAACCATCAACATTGGTTGTTAAATGAGTATAAGTTCCTGAAGTAGTATAAGCTATCCCATTCCATGTATATGTATCACATGATGTAACCGCAACACTTGAAGTATTAGGAATACATAAACACACTATATTGAAAGGGAAGTTTTGCACATCAATATCCCCTAACTCAGAATTTATAGTTGAGGTAAAAGTAAGTGTACTTTGTCCTGGATTTACAAAAATATTAGAAAAAATAACTGACTGAGAATTTCCACTTGTTACATTATTATTATCAGGAATAGATTGCGCAACAATATTCACCCCAGGGTTAGCATTAGAAATAGTGAACGTCCCTAAAACCAATCCTGTAAGTATATCTTTTGATTGAATAATTGCCTGATTAGATGAAAGTATTGTATTTACAATTAATATTGTATTAAAAGCAGTTGACCCGCCTCCAGCTGTCATAGTTGCCGAACCTATGGTATCCCCAACACTCATTATTGAAATTGCAAAATATCCAGCATCTGAAACAAATAATGATGTAGACATATCTGGTTCATTAGGATCCTGGCTTACATTAATTGTTAAGTCTGTTAAGCTATCACAATCTGTATTGGAAAGAACAACTGAAACAGTAGGAGAAAAAGGAATACAAGCAACATCACCAGTATTACCTCCAACACAATTCCCACAACTATCAATAAATGCGCTACCACCAAAATCACTATTACAGTCAGTACAATCAATTATTTTAACTTCAGTTTGTGTATCAATATCTCCTAATTCAGAATTTATAATTGAAGTAAAAGTCAATACACTTGGTGAAGGGTTTAAAAATAACCCATTTAAGAAAATTGTTTGTGAATTCCCACTTGTCACATTATTATTATCAGGTAATGAGGTAGCAATAATTAAAATCCCATTTCCTGAATTTTCAATTGTAAACGAACCATAAACACTTCCTGTAGTATTATCAACCGCTTTTACCGATATCTTATCTGATGTAATAATAAAATCAACCATTAATGTAGTCGCAACATTTAAGTATCCTCCTCCTGCAGTAATTACACTAGATCCTATTGTATCATTAGTAGCTAATCCTGTAAAATCAAAATACCCTCCATCTGAAGAAAATACAGAAGAAGACATATCAGGTTCGTTAGGGTCTTGACTTGTTGTAAATGCAATATCCGCTACTGCATTGCATTCCAAAGTACTTAAAGAGATTGCTACTGTAGGAGAAAAAGGAATACAAGCTGCTGCTCCCGTTAAACCTCCAACACAATTCCCACAACTATCAATATAAGCCAAACCATTTGGCGTATTATTACAATCGACTACATAGCTGGTTGTAACAAATGTATCAAGTACAGACCAAGAAGAACCATTTGTATTTCCAGCTGAACAAAATGATTTTACCTGCCAAACATATGTTGAAGCAGTAGTTAATCCAGATAGACCTTGAGAATTACCAATAATACCATGTTCAAACTGCCAACTAGCAGCACTTATTTCCATGTATCTCAACCTATAATGATCAATACTATTATCTAAATTCCAATTAGCAGTTGCAGTAAAATTGGACACATTACTTGTGCTAATTCCTGTTGGGATTGCACAATTTTGAGCATTAGCATTTATTGGATTTATTAAAAATCCAATAAAAAAAGATAATACAATACTCAATAAGCCTTGGGTAAACTTTCTATTCATACACTTGTTTTTAGTTGCTTTTACTTGTTTTTTCTTCAAAATGAAGACAGCAAATTTAGTAAAAAAAAATTAAACCTCTAAATATTACGTAATTAAGTACTATTAGGATACAAAAAAAAGCACTGATTACTCAGTGCTTTCTATTGTTGGCCGACTAGGGCTCGAACCTAGACTCTTCTGCACCAAAAGCAGACGTGTTGCCAGTTACACCATCGGCCATTGTATAAATGGTCGGCAAAAATAACAATTAAGTGATAAGTACAAAATAAATTCTCATTTTTTCGTTATTATAAAATCAATGGAGGAATAAGTGATAAATTTTATACATTCGCCATCCTAACAAAAAAGCACTATTAAAAGATGAATCAATTTAAAAAACTAAATAATATTATTGGATGGAGCGTATTTTTAATCGCTTCATTTGTTTACCTATCTACTATTGAACAAACCGTAAGTTTTTGGGATTGTGGCGAGTATATTTCAACAGCCTATAAATTAGAAGTTGGGCATCCTCCTGGAGCACCATTATTTCAATTATTTGGGAGAGTTTTTACGCTTTTTGCTGCACAAGGAACAAGTGAGGTAGCGATTGCAATCAACATTTTATCGGCATTATGCTCCTCATTTACGATACTATTCCTGTTTTGGACAATTACAGCCTTTGGAAGAAAGCTATTTTTTAAAGACAACAACTATGAAATTGGACGCATTTATGCTGTTTTAGGGAGTGGGCTTGTTGGCGCATTAGCTTATACTTTTTCTGATTCTTTCTGGTTTTCGGCAGTGGAAGGAGAAGTGTACGCTATGTCTTCCTTTTTTACAGC
>Ga0206679_10001475_pt1 | contig 19443 bp, 2 predicted proteins | sample M110012015metaG_FD_155464 | JGI IMG/M metagenome (GOLD analysis project Ga0206679, IMG submission 155464) | Ammonia-oxidizing marine archaeal communities from Monterey Bay, California, United States - M1 100m 12015 | ecosystem: Environmental > Aquatic > Marine > Intertidal zone | place: USA... | reverse complement strand
TTAGATTTGATTGACTAAAAAACCAGAACTCATTATAATTTGCCGCTTCATTCCTCGATAGCTCAGTTGGTAGAGCAACGGACTGTTAATCCGTTTGTCCCTGGTTCGAGCCCAGGTCGAGGAGCCATATCTTAATAAAGGTTTGCTATGTGCAAGCCTTTTTTACGACTCAATTCTTTGTGATTCGTGCAATTTTCGTGCAGTTCGGTGGAAATATAGTCAACCTATTAGTATAATAACTCAAGCACAAACACTAAGAATTATTTCCTCTGTTTGGCTTCGATAGACAGTAGTAGAGCTTTTCTCTCTGACTTGTTAGGGAGAAAAGATGTTACACAGCAACGGACTGTTAATCCGTTTGTCCCTGGTTCGAGCCCAGGTCAGGGAGCCAATTAAATAAAGGCCTATCTTACGAGATAGGTTTTTTATGTCTGAATGAAAAATACTGGGATCATGCAGGGGTCATGTTTCGCTAGAATTTATTAACCTCCCTCACACATCAAACGAAATTTTGGTTTTCAAGCGTACTGTATAGGTACTGTTAAGACTTTCATTGTTTAGATAAGCAATCACTTTACTAGGCAAAACCAAAGCCTAGAGTATGCTTATATTCGCTCTAACTCCACTAGAGTCCATTGGGCATAATTAACTATAAGATTAGTGGATCTAATGGGTGCGATTCTCTCCCTCACACATCAAACGAAATTTGGACTTGTTAGTTGTAAGGGTATATAGATTGGGTATATACTACTGAGTACACATACTAGGGTTCAAAGTGAAACCCGAAAAGATTTAATGCCGACGATAACAGGTACTACTGGTAACGATACGCTCACCATTCTAACAGATACAAGTTCTGTTATAGCAGGTGCTGGAACAGATATAGCTGTATTTACTGGCGACTACGCCGACTATACCTTTAGTCAATCAGATAGTTATGTTTCTTTATTGACTCATAACACTACTGAACAGGTGGTGAGTTTGTTTGGTGTTGAACAGTTGCAGTTTGATGATATCGCGGTCAGCTTCACAACGACCGGCATTGATTCTGTCTATGGTGGCGATGGAGATGATTCTATAAAAGAATATAACTTCAGTGGCATTAAAAATTTTAATGGTGGCGCAGGCAATGATGAAATTTGGGGCGGCGCAGGCAATGATGAAATTTGGGGCGGCGAAGGCAATGATGACATTTGGGGAGGCGTCTCTGGTAATGATTATCTTGATGGTGAGGCAGGTGATGATGAAATTAGTGGCGGCGAAGGCAATGACACTTTAATTGGTGGCTCTGGCAATGATGAAATTTTTGGAAGCAAAGGCGATGACACTTTAATTGGTGGCTCTGGCTATGATTGGCTTTATGGTGGTGCGGGTGATGATACATATCTGGTCACCGACCAATGGGATTATATATGGGATGAGTTGGGTGATAACAATGTGGTTGTATCGACAGATTTTTTCAAACTCCCGTCAACCATTACAGAAATCAGTTACATTGAAGACGCAAAACCCCTACCCTACTGGATTGATGCATTGACATGTGATTCGCTCAGTGCGACTCGATACCATACCGAGACAACAGAGAAACAATTCTTTTATATGTATCCAGTTTCACCATTGGATTATTACGAGGCAGATGATTTGATTGGCTGGGGTGCTGCCAATGACTTTATGAAAGAGGCTTTTGAATATGTGACTGCAGCTTTAGAGGAGATTATCGATGTTTTATTCGTCTCTACAGATGACCCGTTACAAGTAAATACAATTACTTTATCAACTAACACCCAAGATTCGGCTGGTTACTGTTATTCCCCCGAGACATCACCATCGGAGTTGAATATGAATTATTTGTCATCCGATATTTTTATTTCTGCCGATTCTGACCAGCCATCGATTACTGAGCCAAACTACGATTTAGAAACAATAGTGCATGAACTGGGCCATGCGCTTGGACTTAAACATACTTTCAGTGATGCTGATGCGTATGACCAAATTGGGGAAGTTCCTTATTTGGAAAACGAATCTGAGGAAAACACTGACTGGACCATGATGAGTTATACAGAAGGTTCTAGAGCTTATTCAGCTAATTTTTCCCCTTTTGATATTGCTGCACTACACTATATTTATGGTGTGGCAGCTGATGTAAATGAAGGAAATAGTACCTATCTTTTTGATGACTCACAAGGTGTGTTTGTGTATGACGGACAGGGTGTGGATGTTATTGATGCCTCCAGTGCGCAGAGTGAAGCGACAATTTATCTCACCGAGGGGGATTGGAGTTTTATTGGTGAAAAATCAGATCTTATTACAAGTGCAAACCAGCTTACAATCAATTTTAATACTGAGATTGAAGGCGCTATAGGTGGTGATTTCAATGACACTCTTACTGGTAATCTGCTTGATAACAATTTGCAAGGGGGTGGTGGAAATGACTCACTTAAAGGCCTTGGTGGGGACGACTCAATTGTCGGTGATTTGGGCGACGATTATATAGATGGCGGCTCTGGCAACGACACGATTTACCTCACAGCAGATGCAACTTGGGGCACTGGCTATAATGCTAAGAACGTCAGTAACGATAACTCAGTCGGTACTAACGAGAAGATTAGCCTAGAGGGTCTTAATCGCTTCAATGATGTGATTGATGGCGGTGATGATGTCGATACTCTAAATCTTACTACAGGTAATGATGTCTTCTTTATCGATGATGTCTACTCAGAGCATCACGACTCTTTAACTCTTTCTGATACCACTCAAGGCATAGACTCTATAGCAAGAGTGATTGACCTAGAGATTATCAATGCTGGTGAAGGTAATGACATAGTCGATTTAACCAGTACTAACTTTGTCCTGACTGATGCAGTAACGATTAATGGTGGAGCAGGTAATGATACTTTGTGGGGTTCTAATGGTGATGACGTTATTGATGGTGGTGCTGGCAATGACTCACTCTTTGGCGGAGCGGGAGATGACACCCTAACAGGAGGAGCTGGTGATGATGTCTTCCAGTTCACCGCCACAAATGGCAGTGATGTGATTACTGACTTTGCTGTGAATGGAGACAGTATTGAGCTTTATTACCGAACAGAAGATGAACATACTAATGCTGATTTAAGCCTAAGCAATGGAGTGCTGACTTGGAGCACAAGTGTGAGTCATGATGTATTGATTGATTTCTCTGCTACGACTACCTCAAGTGATTTCAGTGAGGTAGATTCACTGATTACTTTTGTGGAGATTGTTTAGGTAAATAATGTTCTTGAGTCAGATAATCTTTTTTAGCATTCTTTTTCTCTTTATATACGTTTTAATCATATTACGACGGAGTTACAGAAAGATTAGCACAATACTCTTAGTATTACTTCTTGTTCTATTTTCTGTATCTTTAACTGGAGCAATTAAATTTTCATTTGAAATATAATTCTAGCATGGAATTAACCTCCTGCCCTCCCTCACACATCAAACGAAATTTGGACTTATAATAATATTATGAGTAATAAGAAGTACATCACAATTTCAATAATCTTTTCTGTTATGGTTGTAGCAGTTTCCATATATGTGGTTCTAATATGACCATAGATATATAATAGGTATAAATTTAGTTAAAATTGGTATGAAAAAACTAACCATATAAATATTAATAAATCTGAATAAGCAAAAATTATGAACAAAAAAAAAGAAGAGTCAAAAATCACAATTGATGGTACAGAGTACAACTTAGATTCCTTATCTGACAAAGCAAAAAGTATAGTTGGCTTTGTGGTACGTTTAGATAAAGAAGCGTTAGAAATGAGGTTTCAATTAGAAAAATCACTACTTGCTCGTAAGCAAGCTGTTCTTAATTTAAAAAGTGTAGTTAAAGAAAAATAAATATTCTTGTGGGCCTTAACTAGTTAAGGCTGTTGTAATTAATTAATTAATTATTTCTATAATAACCTATGTCGGATCTTAATTCAGTTCAAGTAGAGGCTTTTAAGCAGAGCTTTAATTTACTGTCTCAAAGTATCTCTGAGCTTGTAAATTTTGATGTTAATTTTCAATCTGAATTAGCGAGCTTATCTCAGCCGCTCTCTACACTTATTGATATTAGTGAAAAGCTGGATCAGGTTTTGGTTGATGGCATTGATGACCTATCTGGAGACCTTGATACAAGTGACATAATAACTGCGATAGAAGATGCAGCAGAGAGTGTTGAAGGCTGGGTAATAGCTCCCATAGATGCCCCAACGACTGAAGGTGGCAAGACTTGGCTTACATTAAACATTACTATTAGCGAAACCTTGGTTGATTATGGTCTAAGTGTTGGAAATAGTAACGATGCTGATGATTTAGCAGGACTATCAATTGGTGAAGTTATAGCCGATGTTGAGGCATTAATTGCAGGTGTTGTTAAGGTAGGTATTGATTTAACACCGGACTTGCCAGTAGACCAAATAATATCCCTTGATATTAATAATCTTTCCACTTCTATAGTGTCAAGTACTGATGTTGATGTTGATGAAGCTTCATTTGGAATTGTTGACTTTGGCACAGAAAGCATTGGTGTTAATTTGGATGCAAGCATCACAATTAACTCTGATGAAATCTTAATGTCGGATTTGAGTGTGACTGATGTCAGTTCATTATTTGAGACAGACTACAGTTCAGATCTTTCTTTTGATATACCCTACACAATTGATATTTCTGATCTTGGCTCTGCAGTCGGATCTGAACTTATCTTTAAAGTCACAGCAGATGTCTTTTCTAATGATAATTGGGGGTTTGGTTTTTATAATCAGGCTGGCGACCTAGTTTCATTGCCTGATTTCTCTAAATTAAATGAAATTAGCATTAGTGATATTGGTAGTTATTTAGTTGAGTTACAAAGATTATTACCTGATCTGACGGATGGATTTGACATTCCACTTATTGATGCAGACCTAAGTAGCATTGTTGATTTCACTGAAGACATTGGCAACTTAATCAGCAGTTTGCAAACACCAGAAGGCGAATGGAATTTGTCTGGCATTAATGATCTAGTAAATCAGGTTATTGTATATAAAGCAGACGACTTATCAGTTCAACTAAATACGATTAAAGATCAAATATTATCAGAAATTCCTGATGGTGAATTAACCACCTTTAAGGATCATCTAGATACATTATTTGATAATATTGATGCGCTGGTTAATAACTGGAATGAAGATGGCTTTAATCATGACAGCCTTATTGCTGATTTTGTTGATCAACTGACGATAGTACAAAATGCATTTAATAATCTATCATTAGATTCATTAAGCTCAGAAGCGCAAAGTATTATTAATAGTGCATCAGATAATTTATTTAATTATTTAAACGGCTTAAAGCCAGAAAGTTTCAATTTGGGGTGGAATGATGACGCTCAAGCAATTGAATGGACTCTGCCACTACATTTAGAGCTAAACGGTGATGTAGATTTTAATGCAAGTAATATTCTTCCTGATGGGGTTAATTGGTTGACCTTGGATGGTTCTGGCTCTGCAAATATTTCTGCCAGTTTAGATGTTGGTATTGCCGGCGGTCTTTCTATTAGTTCAACTGCAAATACTGGAGCTATTAATTCAGATACTAAATTGTCTGAATTAAATGGAGGTGCTGGACTTGTTAGTCAGGGTTTGCTAGTATCAAGTGATGATGAAGATGTTGCAGACCTTTCATTCACTTTAAGAAATAGCGAGACTATCAAATATGATTTAAATGATATAACAGGTTTGGCAACTGAAGAAGATTCTCAAGGGTCTGCAACTATTCAACACTTGTTAGATTATTTTAACAATCATGTTAATAATTCAAAATTAACTGTAGATCTTAACGAGACGAGCCAACTTGTATTTACAGATATTAGCACACCAGTTGGGGGGCATGACTTTTCCCTAAGTAGTAGCTCTATCGAAATTGGGAATTCTGGATTAAGCCAAAATTCTATCGCACCACTAGTGTTAGGCTTGTTAAATTCAACTACAGATGAAAATACAATTACAAGTGGGTCGTTGGAGTTTGTATCAATAAAAGACCGTCTATACGTCTTAGAGCAAGATATAAATAATCCATTAATCGAAGGCCAAGTCGACATAGATATTGAAGCTGAAGGTCAAGCTGCAATAGGCCCATTGTCATTGTCACTTCACGAGGGTCAGGCGGCTGGTAACGCATCTATTAATGTAGTATTGTTAGATCCTGCAGAAGAAGGCACACCAGCAGACGATGATCGTATTTATTTATCGGAGCTTGAAGAGTATTTGGATGATAATTCAATAACAGGCTTATTGAATTATGATTTGGATTATGATGTTGATGGAATATTTCAGCTACAAGTAACTCCAGAGGCAATAAGTAACAGCCTTCTAGGTATAGAGGAAGGAAATAGTTCTTCTTATGATGTTTACAACGATAATCCTCTCAGCATTACAGGGGAAAGTCGAGATGAATTTAGCGCCAAAGTTCCATATCTTGAATTAAATCTTGATCAAGTTAATGGCTCGTGGGATATATCGCTTGACCCAAGTATCAAATTACAAGAACTATTTACTAACGGCTTCTCCAACTTCTCATGGCAAGACCTGCCAATCATCCTAGACAGCTGGCTTGATGAGCTAGAAACAGATTCATCTCTAGATTGGCTATGGAATACGAATATTCCAATGACCTCCCTAAATATAGGCGGAGCCTTGTCGTTTAGAGATGCATTACTGGATTTTGAATTACCAAACCTTGAGCTTGTCTTTGGCGGTTTGCCGGAGTGGTCTGCAAGTATTAGCGGTATTAATTTTCCAGACGTTGATGTTGATGGTATTGATTTTAGTGAGATTGACACGAGTGGCTTAGATTTCGATATTCTTTCATACGATCTGCCTATATATCTTAGCGATTTGTTTGTTGGTCTGAATATATCAATTGGTGAATTCTCAGGCTTTAGTACAGATTGGGTTAATGATGGTGACGATACAAGTGCATTTAATAATATCAGTGGTGATTGGCTAACTGACTTTAACTTTACGCTTGGAAGATTAAACTCTATATTGAGTTTGCCAAATTTCCCTGATCTTAATATTGATGATTTGTCCGCAAACTTAGATAAATTGGGTAATTTATCTAACTTCTTAAATGGTTTAGCCTTGCCAGGCTTCCCGAGCCTGTCAAAGTGGAACTTATCACTTCAAGACTTTAGTTTAGATGATGATGCGCCTGAAGGTGTAAGTGATGATTTTGATTGGCCAAGCTTTAAGTTTGATTTTGACAATCTTAAAACTGATTTTGGCAACTTGTTTTCAGGTTGGGATAACAGGGATGATGGAGGCAGTGGTTTTGATGAGTTTGATTTTCTAGTTGATTTATCGAATTGGTTTATAGACTTTAAAGGGTTGACTCTGCCTAACATAGATATTCCAGATTTATCCAGCCTTCGTTCAGATCTGAACGCCTACTTAGCAGAAGTATTTACGTTTGAAGACATTGGTGACGTTTCAGGACTTGATTTAGTTATTACGCCGTCTCTTATTAATGCTAGCGCACAACTAGGCATAGAGTTGGTTTTGGAAGATCTGTCAACTGATATTGACTTTAGTCAAATCGACCTGGGAGATTATGCCTTTGATCTGTCTGGCGAGGGTAATGTCAAGTTAAATCTTGATGGTAGTTTTACATCACAAATAGGGTTTGATACAGAAACATTTAATATTAGTTATGAAACAGAAAATACATCCGCAGAACTACAGCTTTCAATTGATGATGGCGAGGGCGAAGCAGAAGGATTTGTTGTTGAAACTAACTTTGGCGGATTAGCTTCTGCATCTATTGGTGGCAATGATACTGGCCAAGATAGAGCGACAATTGAGTTGACAAGTGGTGTTGGCGACGCAACCCAAAATGCTGATGATGCAACAGCTTCAGGCGCCATTGTCTTGTCCTCAGGACTGTATGACGATGACGACCCTAACACTAATAATGAACATATTGTTAATTCAGCAATATATGGAACCTTTGCAATAAATGGAGACGGCTCTTGGAACTATGAGTTAGATAGTGATGATGATATTGTCTCCATTCTAGAGAGTGATGATCGGGTGATGGACACCATTACTGTTAAAGATGGCAATCAGGATGAACACAACATAGGTATTGTTATTAGTGGTGCAAATAGCGGCTCAGTTATATCTGAAGTTAGGTCATTAAACAATTATGCAGAAATCAAACTTGATGCTGATGGATTAGAGGTAGACGGTCATTTAGAAGCAACAATGCCAATTTATGTAAACATTGGCAACTCTAGTGAGTTTGCGGCAGTGCTGACCTCTGATATAGCAAATGACCCATTTAGTTTTGATGCTGACTTAATTCATAATATTGATATTGAAGAATTATTCTCCAACTTCTCATGGCAAGACCTGCCAATCATCCTAGACAGCTGGCTTGATGAGCTAGAAACAGATTCATCTCTAGATTGGCTATGGAATACGAATATTCCAATGACCTCCCTAAATATAGGCGGAGCCTTGTCGTTTAGAGATGCATTACTGGATTTTGAATTACCAAACCTTGAGCTTGTCTTTGGCGGTTTGCCGGAGTGGTCTGCAAGTATTAGCGGTATTAATTTTCCAGACGTTGATGTTGATGGTATTGATTTTAGTGAGATTGACACGAGTGGCTTAGATTTCGATATTCTTTCATACGATCTGCCTATATATCTTAGCGATTTGTTTGTTGGTCTGAATATATCAATTGGTGAATTCTCAGGCTTTAGTACAGATTGGGTTAATGATGGTGACGATACAAGTGCATTTAATAATATCAGTGGTGATTGGCTAACTGACTTTAACTTTACGCTTGGAAGATTAAACTCTATATTGAGTTTGCCAAATTTCCCTGATCTTAATATTGATGATTTGTCCGCAAACTTAGATAAATTGGGTAATTTATCTAACTTCTTAAATGGTTTAGCCTTGCCAGGCTTCCCGAGCCTGTCAAAGTGGAACTTATCACTTCAAGACTTTAGTTTAGATGATGATGCGCCTGAAGGTGTAAGTGATGATTTTGATTGGCCAAGCTTTAAGTTTGATTTTGACAATCTTAAAACTGATTTTGGCAACTTGTTTTCAGGTTGGGATAACAGGGATGATGGAGGCAGTGGTTTTGATGAGTTTGATTTTCTAGTTGATTTATCGAATTGGTTTATAGACTTTAAAGGGTTGACTCTGCCTAACATAGATATTCCAGATTTATCCAGCCTTCGTTCAGATCTGAACGCCTACTTAGCAGAAGTATTTACGTTTGAAGACATTGGTGACGTTTCAGGACTTGATTTAGTTATTACGCCGTCTCTTATTAATGCTAGCGCACAACTAGGCATAGAGTTGGTTTTGGAAGATCTGTCAACTGATATTGACTTTAGTCAAATCGACCTGGGAGATTATGCCTTTGATCTGTCTGGCGAGGGTAATGTCAAGTTAAATCTTGATGGTAGTTTTACATCACAAATAGGGTTTGATACAGAAACATTTAATATTAGTTATGAAACAGAAAATACATCCGCAGAACTACAGCTTTCAATTGATGATGGCGAGGGCGAAGCAGAAGGATTTGTTGTTGAAACTAACTTTGGCGGATTAGCTTCTGCATCTATTGGTGGCAATGATACTGGCCAAGATAGAGCGACAATTGAGTTGACAAGTGATGATGGCGATTATGCATATATTAAATTTGGTGCAAATCTTGACGAAACAGATACTGAAGATGACGATGTATTTGGTGTTAGTGCAGAAGGTGAATTAAGTGCTAATTTACCAATTTATGTTGATACAATCTTAAATACTAGTGATATAGAACTACCTGCATTACTCATAGCAGATATTCGTTCAGATCCAGAGTTTGATTTTTCTTATGATATAGGTTTTACTGATTTAACGGGGTTTAGCGATACTGATAGTGATGGGTTTATTGATAATGGTGATATAGCACAGTATATAGCCAATAAGATTTCTGCAGATTTCTCTAACTTTTCATGGTACGACCTACCAATCATCCTAGACAGCTGGCTTGATACACTTGAAGCTGACCCGTCGCTAGATTGGCTGTGGAACACAGAAATCCCAATGACATCTTTTAATATAGGTGAAGCCTTGTCGTTTAGAGATGCATTACTGAATTTTGAATTACCAAATCTTAGTGATATTTTTGATACAGTAGATATTGATGGCATTACATATTTAGATAACTTATCAGTTGAATTTTCAGGATTAACACTGCCAGAAGGAGACTGGGAAGGCTTAAGAGAAGAGTTTGTTGAGCTTGCATTGCAATGGAAAGAGCATGATTTTGAAGATAGTAATTTTGAATTTGGCTTCTTATCTGAATTAAGTGATTGGTTTACACGACTTCAAATACTTGACGAGCCAGAAGGAGATGGTGAATTACCAGATCTATACTTGAAGTTGAACGCTCTCCAATCAGAAGTGTTTATCTTTGATGATGTTGGTGTAGAGAATCTTGTTTTAACCGTGTCTCCATCGATTTCTGTAGATGATGACAGTATTGTCGGTCTGTTTGACCTTAATTTGAATTATGCAGATGTTGCTTTTGCTCTTGATTTGAGTGATTTAAGTCTAAGTAACGATTTTGCATTAAATGTGACTGGTGATGGCGATGTTTCCCTTAATCTTGAAGGAGATTTCAATACACAGTTCGGTTGGAATTTCGATACTTCTAACCTATTGTTTGATTTAGACAACACCTCTGCAGAACTACAGCTTTCTATTGATGATGGTGAGGGTCAAGCAGAAGGTTTTATTGTCGGCGCATATTTGGGTGGTTTGGCATCTGCATCTATTGGTGGCGATGATCCTGATCAAGATAGAGCGACAATTGAGTTGACAAGTGATAATGGCGGTAAAGACTATGCATATATTAAATTTGGCACAAATCTTGACGAAACAGATACTGAAGATGACGATGTATTTGGTGTTAGTGCAGAAGGTGAATTAACGGCTAATTTGCCAATTTATGTTGATACAATCTTAAATGCTAGTGCTATAGAACTACTAGCAGAATTAAGCGCAAGTATCGATTTAGAGGACACTCCAATTTTTGGATACGAAGTGGGCTTTATAGATATTGATGATTATGATGAAGATGGTCTTACTAATGACTATATTGATGAAATAGCAGATTATCTGCCGTATATATTTAGTTCAACCGATTTTTCAATTAATTTTGATAGCTGGATAGATGGTGCATTGATGTTTATTGATGCACTGCGCACAAGTTTGTCAACAGACCTGTTGAGTAATCTGCCGTATCTAGGAGATATTAATCTAGAAGAGTATGGTGGCGAACCTATTGAATCTTGGATTTTTTCTGGACATGGATTCCTGGCAAACCTTGAGGCGGTATTAACAACACTTAACGATATAGATATTACGCTTGGAAATTTGCAGTCTGAGTTGCAAGATCAATTAGAAGCTATGCTTGGCGAAAGCAATTTCACTATTGATATTAATCCAATTGGTAGTGCGCCCGATAGTTACCAAGATCTTTCACTTACAGATCTGTTTTCTAATGATAATGTTACTGGTTTTACTGTTGGTTTAGATTTATCAGGTGACGACACCAGTGAGGTTCCTCTTGGGTCATTAGATTTAGATCTTGACGGTTTAGGTATTGAAATCAATGGCCAGGCTGACCTTGAGATGGCAATGCACTATGATCTTGATATTGGTTTTGGATTCTCAAAAGCAGATGGTTTTTTTATTGTTGGTGATGGTGAAGATGAGGTAACTGTTTCCGCTGGACTCGGATTTGCTGAAACCTCTGAGTTAGAGGTGAGTTTGGGCGCACTTGATTTTCAATTAACCGACAACACTTCTGGACATGAATTAACTGGATATGTCGCAGAAGACGATAACCCAAGAATAACTACATTGAATAACGCTGTTTCAGGGCTTAGTAATGAAGTATATGCAGAATTGGGCATTGATTTATTGGTTGAAGATGACACTAGCATAGCTTGGGACGAGATATCAGTCGCTGGATATTTGCTAGCCAAATTAGACTTAGACCTTGGCGTAGATTTATATGGTGGTGAGGAATCAGATTTAGGTCTTGTCTTGCAAACTGGATATTACAGCGATGAAACTGAATTTGCCACACTAAACTATAGCAAAGATGACGGCTTTACTTATGGCGATGACGGCTTTAATTTTGCCATTACTGATACCTATATTGATCTTGGTGTTTTAGTAGACCCACTAGAAGGCTTAATTGATCAAGCAGAGCAAATATTTGAAAAGATAGAGCCAATTACGAATATAACTAGCTTGTTAGAAGAAGAGTTGCCATTAATCTCAGACGTGTCTGAAATGGTAGGTGCAGGCGAGGTGACCTTTTTAGATGCAATAGGCTGGTTTGGTGAGGGCGCAGATACTGTTGTAGATTATATAGAGATGGTTAATGCTTTAAGTACTGCTGGAAATACTATCAATCAACTATCTGTATCTGAAGGAGGAAAACTTTACCTGGGTAGTTTGATTCCAGATAATGCTGATGATTTGCTAGCAAATAACATCTCTGGCGATCCGTTTGGAGGGGGTAACAGTAATGAGGGTCCTAATTATCCAGATGGAATAGATGAAGAAGGTCAACAAGATTTGACAGGGCCGCTTACTGATTTAAAAAATAATCTTGGAATTTCATTCCCGATAATTAATGGTCTATTTGAAGCAGCCGATCCTCAATTTTCTACATATTCTGACAACCTGTTTGAGTTATTGTTCGGTGGCGATGTAGATTTAATTTATTGGGATATCCCTGATCTAGATGCAAGTTTTGATTTTAGGGCAGAGTATCCAATATTCCCACCGCTTTATGTGTCACTGTTTGGTGGTGTTGCATTCGAAACCGAATTTGATTTAGCTTATGACACTCGAGGCATTCGTCAATTATTGAGTAGTGGCGAACCAGGTGACTTAATTAATGGCCTGTATCTTGATGACCATATTGATGGTAATGGTAATGACGCTGATGAACTTGAGTTCACAGCAACTATTGGTGCGGGTGCAGAGCTTGATGTGTTGGTGGCCAGCGCAGGCGTTGACGGTGGCTTGCGTGGTGAGTTAGGTGCAGACCTTAATGATATTACCGAAGATGGCAAGCTTTATGCTGATGAATTTTACCATCATATCGACCATGGCCCTTTATGCTTATTTGATTATTCCGGATCCTTAAACGCTTTCCTTGAGGCTTATATCAAAATTGGCTTTGATACTTGGTTTGGTTTTGTTACATTGTGGTCAGACAGATACAAGTTGGCTGATGAAGTAATTGTAGATTTTGAAATAGACTCAACTTGTCCACCGTATGAAGCTCCAGTATTTGCTAAAGTTGTGGATTCATTTCATTATGATGTTGATTCAACAAGCTCAACTGCAAAAGTATTAATGCTGTTGATGGGTAATTATGTAAATGCAGATTCTGGATATGACATTATTATTGACGCAGAAGCTGCAGATGAAAATTACTTTGTTGATGTTATACGTGAACGAGATAGCGAAGGCGAAAGAACAACAGAAATAGCTGAAACAGGAATAGAAATTGGTGCAAATGGTGAGTGGACACAAATCAATAATTCGGACCTCTCTGGTGTAGATTACATATGGTTTAACGCTTCTGACGGCAAAGATACAGTTATTGTTAGTCCAGATGTGGATATAGCTGTTTGGGGGTATGGTGGAGCTGGCGCTGATAACTTTATAGGTGGTAGCGCTGTCAATACATATTACGGTGGGTCTGGTAATGACAATATTAGTGGCCGTGGCGCAAATGATCAGTTATATGGCGGTGAGGATAATGACGCTATTTTTGGATTCGGCGGCGCAGATACTATTGATGGCGGCGACGGCGATGATGCACTATATGGTGAAGATGCAGATGGAAATTTAGCATTATTTAGAGATGAAAATAATAAAGACTCTTCAGGCAATGACTTGAGTAGTGCAGATCTCGATTTACTCTATGGAGATGATGCAACTACTAGCGATAATATAACTGGCGGTGATGGCAATGACACCATTATAGGGGGTGATGGCAATGACACCATTATAGGGGGTGATGGCAATGATGCAATTATTGGTGATGACAGAACTTCATTAGGTGAGCCTGGTGTAATTGAAGGTAACGATACAATCGAGAGTGGCAAAGGCAGTGACACTATTTTAGCTGGTCTAGGTGCTGATAATATTGATGCGGGCAGCGGTGATGATACGATCAACGCAGGTCATGGCAATGACACAATTATTGGTGGCGAGGGCAATGACAGAATTACAGGCAATAAAGGCAATGACACAATCTGGGGCGATCTTGAGGATGGCTCAGAAGGCAATATTGCAGATAGCGGTATCGGCATTAATGCCGATACAATCGAAGGCGGAGAAGGTCTTAATACTATTTACGGTGGCCGCGGAAACGATATTATTTATACCAACACTGAAAATGAAGATGAAGATGGCAACAAGATTGCCTCAGACAATACTGATGGATCATTTGTTTATGGCGGCGATCATGCTGATGAGATTTACGGTACAGCAGGCATTGACCATATTGAAGGCGGCTTTGAAAGTGACTATATCGACTCTGGTGATGGCAATGATGTTGTTATCGGCGGTCCTGGTGCAGATGCATTAGTTACTGGAGAAGGGGCAGATCATGTTTATGGTGGTTATGGTAACGATGTAATTGATTCTGGAGAAGGGGATGATTACATAGAAGGCGGACCAGGAAGCGATGATATTTATACTGGATGGGGTGCTGATACCGCCTATGGCGACACAACAAATGATAGCAACAAGGGTGGTTACCAATACTTATCAGAAATAGGGCAATTTAATCAAAGCGTTGAAGACCCTTTGCATGGTGGCTTTAGCGCGACACCAAAAGAAGACAGTTGTGAGCCAGAGATTTATTATCATCCTGAGGTTTATGCTCCGTTAACGCAATTTACAGCCGATATATTTAATGATGTTAACAAGGATGGCGTGCGTGATGATAACGAGCAGGCTGTTAATCAGGACAGTGAGTGGCATATACAAATAATTCGTGACGTTCAAATTGTTTATTCAAATGACTTAACAGCAGGAGATTTAGTTGCACCAACTAGCGAGAGTGAGGTTGGTGAGTATGGTGTATGGCTGCCATCTGGAGAATATGATATTGAGTTATCTGCTAATGACGACGAATGGGGTTGGCATAATTCTAATACAACTACATCCTTGGAGGCAGAAGTAACTATTAGTAGTGAGGGACAGCAAAGTGTGCCTGAGTTTGGTTATTTTCAAGTAGGTAACATTTCTGTAGATATAGTAAAGATTGAAAATAATGGAAACCGCACTTCATACGATTCTAAAGTTTATCTTGACAGCAATAATAACAACCAAAAAGATGATGACGAGATATTGTATGACACCGATGAAGGGCAATATGTTTTCGAAGGTCTAAATATTGGGTCGCACCAAGTAGGCATTGTTGATGATACTGATTGCTTCTATGTGAGTCCAGAGTTTCGACTTGCAGAGGTTACAGCAAATACAACCACAAACATTGACTTTGATATTGTCGAATTATTTCCTGTAGTTACTGCAGTGAAGCTAGGTGAAGGCAACATAAATAATGATAATCCTATAAATTGGATTAATGTACCGGATGGCAGCAAGCAAGACGACCCTATATCAATGGGGGATGATGATGATGTGGGTGTTGTGCGTATTGGCGTGGAATTTTGTTCTAATTCCGGCTATAAAACAAGAGCTGATGAGGGGCTCATTACTCTTCAACGCATTGATGGGAATATTGATGATATTTCTTTCACGACAGAAGGCCATAATTCTAATTGGATTGAGTTAGTACTACCGAATAAAGTGGCTTTATTTGGAGGGATATATAGACTAACTATCAGTGATAAATTTATTGCAAATGATTATGGCCATCTATTAGATGGCGAATGGATTAACCCTTCTCAGGCGCAGCCAAAAGGGTCAACTTTTGCATCTGGAGATCGCAATCCAGGTGGTCAATTTGTATTTGAATTCACTATTGGAGATGAAATAAGAAGTAATTATATTGCAAATAATACTAATCAAGAAAACGGCAACACTGTTTATGGGCAAGTATGGCAAGATGATGGATATATTGATAATGTGCATTCAAATATTGAGGCCGGTATTAATGAGCAAACAATCCTGCTTATAGATGAGAATGGAGGTGTGGTTGAAGAAACGAAAACTACATCTATTGACGCAAACAGCAATGGTGTAAATGACTTTAATGAGGTAGGTGTATTTTCATTTGATAATGTTGCGGATGGTACATATGTTATTCATCAAAAAACAACTGATGAGTGGTTGCAAGTTACTAGCGGAGGCGAATATGTAGGTGACAAATGGATTGCGGCAACTTCCATTTCTAATGATAACAAAACCAAAATATATAACGTTAACGTTGAAACATATCAGGCAACTGAGATTGGCCAAATCAACAGCTTTACAGCTAGAGATATTGCACTAACATCATTAGATATGGCTTATTTAGTGGGCAAATCACTAAATGGCAATGATCAGTTTCTGCAATATAATTTAATAAACGACGAAGTTACTGCAGAACTTACGAGCGCGTTATCAATTAATATTAAAACAATAGTTGCTCTTGACCAACTAGATAGCGATACATTGATTGCAGTATCAGATGGCGGTCATCTTGCTAGTTATAACATTGCTACTAAAAGTTGGAGTGACAATGGTTTGATGCAAGATGATGCTGGCAATACACTTTATCCAATTGGTGATATTGCAGTTGTTTCGTCAAACAGCGCCTATGTTATTGCTTCAACTTCAACTAACAGAGATGAAAAAAATAGTCAATTATTGGTAAAAGTCGATCCTACTAATGCCGAGGTAGACACTGTTGTGCCGCTGAGCGTGGATGAATTATTGTTAGGTCTAGAGACCTATGGAGAGCAATTGTTAGCCATGGGCGAATATGGTAATGGCTATGTAATTAATCCATCTGATTATTCGTATCAAATGCTCAACTTGCTGGTTCAATCGCAAATGCAATTTGGTGGTTGGAGTAAAGCTGATGGTGAATTTCAGTACACAGATGCAGATGATTTTACTATTGAACTAAAAGGCAGCGATATTATTGAAGTTGGTTTCGGTAATGAGAGAGTAACAACACCTACTGACTTGCAAGGCGGTAATGATTACATTGATGGCGGTTGCGGTGGCGACATAGACACACTTTATGGTGATGACGGTGAACTACCAGATGGCATAACATCTATTGGCGGTAATGATGTTATATACGGCAAAAGCGGCAATGATATTATATCGGGCGGTTTACAAGGTGATACGATTTACGGCAATGAAGGTGATGATGAAATTACTGGCGGTGCTAATCAAACCAACTATATCTATGGTGGTGATGGTGATGATACTATTGATGGTGGTATCGCAGGCGACTTTATTTTTGGCGGTGCTAATGATGACACTATTAATGGATCAAGCGGTGGTGACTGGATTTATGGCGATGAAGGTGATGATACGATTAATGGCGAAAATGATGGCGACATACTGGTTGGCGGCTCTGGATCCGATGAAGTAAATGGAAATGCTGGTGATGATCTATTGATTGTTGTTAATGAGTTAATTTTAGATACCACTGGTGTAAGTACATATGACGGCGGAGGTGACAACGACAAATTGGTTGTTAAAGTTGATGCTAATATTACACTTTCTGACAACTCTCTAGTTATTGGCAACGAAGATACTGATACCGTTGGCTCTATTGAATCCGCATTATTGGTTGGTGGTGATTCGATTAATATTATTAACGCAAGCGCCTTCTCTGAAGTTACCAGAATACTGGGCTTGGACGGTAATGATGAATTAATAGGTGGTTCTAGTCAGGATACGATTTTAGGTGGGAATGGTGATGATACTATTAAAGGCAACGCTGGCGACGATAATATAAGCGGAGAAAGTGGTGATGATGAGATTACGGGCGGAGATGATAACGACATTATTGATGGCGGTTTAGGTAGCAACATAATGTCCGGCAGTGGTGGAGATGATTACTACAGTATTAACCCTAATAGTGATAGTAATACGATTACTGAAGTAAATGCAGAAGGCAACGATACAGTTGACATACAAAGTTCTACAAATTCTTTAGCAGTAGAGCTATCAAGAAGCCCTTCGATTATTGTTGCCGATAGCAATTCTAATTTAGAAGTAAGTGTTAATAATGGTACTGTTGAAAAACTAATATTAGGCGCTGGTGATGATATTGTACATATCGTAGATGATGAAAATCTACAACTATGGATTGATACTGGTGATGGCTCTGATACGCTTGATTATAGTGACTGGGATAATATAGTTGGAGTTGATCTTAACACTAACAAGGCCTCAGGTGTTTTATCTATAAGCAATGCTGAGAATATTTTTGGCTCAAAACAAGATGATGAATTGATTGGTGATTCCAATGCCAATATAATTACCGTTGGAGAAGGTAAAAACATTATTCATGGCGGTGATGGAGATGATAAAGTTGTTTTCTCTTCAATTAATACAAGTTCTATAGTATCTGAGGATTTAGATGAAGGACAGGATGTTCTTGACTATTCTGATATTGATGAACCGCTCGAAATATTATTTGACAATGATGGAAAAATCAAAGTTTATTCCAATACTGATTTAATTGCTGAAATATCTGCCAACCTAACAATTGAAAAAATTATTGCAGGAAAGGGAGATGATGTTTTAGAGGGTTACGATACTGCCGTTTGGTTTAAAGGCCAAGAAGGTGGAGATAAACTGATTGGCTCGGGTAAAAATGATGTTTTAGAGGGTGGATTTGATAATGATATAATTCTTGGTGGCGAAGGGGATGACACCTTATATGGTAACGAAGGCAATGATTATCTAGTCGGTAACGCGGGTGATGATGAAATTTGGGGTGGCGTAGGCGATGATATATTATTTGGTGGAGATGGTGAAGATACAGTAATTTTTATTGGTGCTCGGGAAGATTACTCTATCGCTTGGTCAGCAAGCACTAGCACCTTTAAAGTTGTTTCAACCATAGAAGGAAAAGACTTGCTTTCTGGTATAGAACTACTTAGCTTTACAGATATAACGTTAACTGCTGAACAATTACTTATAACGTTAACTCCTGAACAATTACTGATAGATGCAATGATAAAAGTTAACGATAACTCTTATCTTGATAATATCTCTATTAATTATATTGACGATGAAGGTAATGACACAGGCACAACATCATTGATAGAAAACGGCAATGTTGAGTTGGATCAGTCTGTTGATTTTGATGTTGTCACATTATCTGAATCGGCTGCTTATTCAAGTGGTGTTCAAACCAATGATG
>Ga0206679_10001472_pt1 | contig 19459 bp, 29 predicted proteins | sample M110012015metaG_FD_155464 | JGI IMG/M metagenome (GOLD analysis project Ga0206679, IMG submission 155464) | Ammonia-oxidizing marine archaeal communities from Monterey Bay, California, United States - M1 100m 12015 | ecosystem: Environmental > Aquatic > Marine > Intertidal zone | place: USA... | reverse complement strand
ATCATCTGTTTTGTAATTTAAAATGTGATTTATTTTTCAAAATAAATTCATTTTTTTGTAAATTATGCTATTTTTTCATAAAAAAATGAAATGAAAACAACTATACATATTTATTATACTAATTTATGTTTATTTTGAAATTTTTAACTTTTAAATGAAATAATATAAAATAATTACATGATTTTTCTATTTTTTTTGAATATTAATGCGATCCATGCTTATATACACAGATTTTCTATTTAAATTACTAAAATGACATGTAAAGGAATTTGTGTTAGATATAAGGCTCAAAAACCAGTAGGTACTGGCAGATATGCTTCTGGACAACGTAGATGTCAAATTTGTGAAATATTCATTAAATGGGAAGGACTTTGGTGTCCTTGCTGTGGTTACAGACTGAGAACAAAACCTCGTAATTTGAAATACAAAGCAAAATTACGTGCAAGAGTTGAGGCCGATTCAATTGAAGCTGAAGCAAAAGCAGTTGAAGAAGTTGAAGTTGTTGCTAAAACAGCAAAAGCTAAAACAGCAAAAGCTAAAACAGCAAAAGCTAAAACAGCCAAAAAAGGAAAGGAAAAAACACCTTGTCAGTATTGTGCAAAACCATATGTGTTTATTGACAAACACGAAAAGAACTGTAAAAAAAATCCTCAAAATGAATAGCAATAAAAGCATAAGATGTGTTTGAGAGTTATTGAACTCTTCAAATGATTTTTTTCAAAAACTAGTAAATTTTGACGATCGTAATTTTTCTTTAAAAATCCAAAAATTTGATAACGGTTATTTTGTTTCTGTAACTGAAGGTAACGACAAGATTGGTTCCATGATTGTTTCTTTATCGTCTGGTCCCACCCCTACTACAACTACTATAATTCCTTCAAGAACTGAATCATTATTTTTGAGACTTGTTGCTGAACGAATAAGCACCCGAATGAAGGGCATTGCTTTAGTTTCTACTTATATTCAAAAAGAATTAGAATCTGGTACCGCAAAAGCCTTAATGTCTGAAATAATGGAAATGATTGAAAATGAGTGATTTAAGAGAGTACATTTCCCAAGTTAAAAAAATAAAAGAACTAAAAACCATTAAAACTAAGGTTTCGACAAAATATGAAATTGCTGGAATAACCGCAAAAGTTGATCATTCACATGCAGTTTTATTTGAAAATATTAAAGAAAGCGATTTTCGACTGGTTTCCAATTTAGTTGGAACCCGAAAAAGATTTGCTTTGGCAGTTGGTGGCACTGAGAAAAATATCCATCAAAAGGTTATTTCTGCCATAAAAAATGCAAAAGCCCCAAAAATAATTTCAAATGGTAAATTCCTGGAAAATAAGTCAAAAAACATTCTTTCCATGCCTATTGTTACTCATTTTGAGAAAGAATCTGGACCTTTTATCACCTCCTCAATTGCTTATGCCAAAAATCCTGAAACTGGAAAACAAAATTCATCTTTTCACCGAATGATGCCCATTGATAAGACTCATCTTTCTATTAGAATGGTAGAAGGTCGTCACTTACACAGGTGTTTTGTTGATGCAAAAGAACATGGTGAAGATCTAAAACTTGCAATCACTGTGGGTGTTCATCCTGCAATTTCCATTGCTGGCGCATATCAATTTGACTGGGGCCGAGATGAAATTGATATTGCAAATTCTCTTTTGGGTGGAAAACTAACTTTGACAAAACTTCCATTTTCTGGATTAAATGTTCCGTCTGGAGCTGAAATTGTAATGGAGGGAAAAATTCTTCGTGATAAAGTTCATCCAGAATGGATGGTTGAAATGCTTCAGACTTATGATCATAAAAGATCACAACCTATTTTTGAAATTGAAAATCTGTATTTTAGGAACAATCCTATTTTCCATGACGTGCTTTCTGGTTATGCTGAACATAGATTGTTGATGGGAATGCCAATTGAATCAAAATTAAATGGAGAACTGAAAAAATCTTTCTCTCAAGTTAAACAGGTATCTATGACTAATGGCGGTTCTAATTGGCTGCATGCTGTTGTTCAAATAAAAAAGAAAACTGAATCCGATGCTAAAAAAATTATTAAAAAAACCTTTGAATCACATCGATCTTTAAAACAAGTTACTGTTGTCGACGAGGATATTGATCCTAATAATGCTGAATCAGTTGAATATGCCATGGCAACTAGATTTCAGGCTGATAAAGATCTAATCATTATCAAAAATGTACGTGGCTCTAGTCTGGATCCTTCAAGTGATCAGAAAAAATTACAGACAGCAAAAATGGGCATTGATGCAACACGCTCAACTTCAAAACGTCCTGAGGGATTTGAAATGGCAAAAATCCCAAAAATTGATAAAATCAAACTAGAAAAATATTTCAGATAACTGAAATTGACTGATCAAATTAAATTGGATAAGTTTTGACATAATAACAGATTAGAAATGTCCTCAGAAAACTCTAATGATCACAAAAAAAGTCCGTCTGAATCTCGTGCTGAAATAATTGTTAGAATGTTTCCTTCTGATGCAAATCCAGCTGGAAATGTATTTGGTGGTGAAATTTTAAAACATATTGACATGGTTGCAGGTATAGTTGCTCAACGCCATTCTCAATCTAATGCCGTTACTGTATCTATGGACAGTGTAAATTTTTTGAAACCTGTTTTTGTTGGAAATGTACTTTCGTTAAATGCAAGAATCAATTATGTTCATAATTCTTCAATGGAAATTGAAGTTAAAGCAGAAGCTGAAGATATTGTAACAGGAATTCGCACTGTTACTGCAACTGCTTTTGTTACCTTTGTTGCTCTTGATCAAAATGGAAAGCCTATGCCGGTTTCTAAATTATCTCTTAAAACGGATGAGGATCGTGTAAAGTTTGAAGAGGGTAAATCCCGAATGGAAAAACGATTAAAAAATCGCTAAAAATAGAATATCTGATTTTTATAGATTCATTTAAGAACCATGGAAATTATTTACAGTTAATGTCTGAAGAGTCAAAAAATAATGAATGGGATTCGTTATGGGGAGAATATTCAAAATCCCTAGAAAATTGGAAGTCTATTTTTGAACAAATCCAGAATGCCAGCAGTGACATGCAAACAAAATTTAATCAAGTCTGGGAAAAAGCAAGTGCAGAATCCAGTCCTGAAACAATGAAGATGTTTGGTGAAAATTGGCAAAAATCTATGACTGATGCAGGAATGAACTCATTCAAAGATTTTGCTGAAAATTGGCAAAAATCACTCAATGATGCAAATGCTTCAGTTTTCAAACAATTTGCTGAAAATTGGCAAAAGAGTCTAAGTTCTTCTGGTTTAGATCAGATGAATGCCTATGGTGAAATGATGAAACAATTTGCTACAACTTGGAGTTCAATGTGGCCAAAACCCAAATAATTTTTTAATTATTTTCATTTTATTCCCAACTGGACAATTCTTTGATTTTATCTCTTGATCCTTCTATTAACCGTCTGATCACCGACATGTAAATTTGAGATGCATACATGATTTCCATCTCATCGGATTCTTCAATATTCAAAAATGCTGACGGGACTATTTTTTTCCCATTTATTTTAGGCTCATTTTCTTTCTTTCTTTTTGCATTTATTATTTCTAAAAATCTTGGTGTCTGTCTTTTTATTTCAACATCTAGCTCTTCTCTTGAGGCGATTTTCCCATTTGTTAAATTGATTTTGATTTCTTGATTAAAATCATTTTTGTATCTATCTGCTGCCCTGATCATTATTTTTATTTGAGGCAATGACTGAGTCTTATTTTTGAATTGACGAATTTTGTCCATTAAGTTTGGATATGATTTTTCATGCTCATTTTCATATTTCGATGAAAACCATTTTGAAAATTTTATCGCATTTGAATCTTTTTTGGCAGTTGCTTTTTCAAAAAATTTTTTTTGAGTAATTTTGCCTGAAACGAACAATCCAAAATCTGTATTTGCTTCTTCAAAAATTCCATTAACTATATTGTTAATTGAATTGATATATTTACTAAAAAAATAACTTACGTAAAATGGATCAGGATCGTACTGTTTAATTTGCTTTAGGTATATCTCACACTTTTTGATTTCTTCTTCAACATTCATTGATTTTTGCCAGGTTTTGAAATTGCATATTTTGACTGTGATTTTAAATTAATGGATAATTTATTGAAAATTTCATTTACGCTTACATCAACTAAATTTATTGTTGCATTTTCTTTAACAATCTGCTTTTCAAATTTCTCTTTAATCGCAAATGAGACTGATGACCAATGTAAAATTCCCTTTAATTGTTCTTCAACAGTTACATTTGTTGTTGGAAAACTTGCAGAAGCAAAAACAATTCCATTTGTCCACTGCATGGTTGGAATGCCTCCGCCTGATGACCTTGTACTGAATGCTATTTGCTTCACCCAATCATCAAATTTGTACTCAATAATCTCGTGAATGATTAATTTTTTCCATGGCTCAATTGTAATTTCCACTACCCACCTCCATGTTGATCCAATTATAATCTTATTTTTTCTGAATTTTAGTTTCCTAAATAATTTTTTACTGATTAAATTTCTTTGATTTCAGTTATAGTTCCTAACACTGAATCCATTTTAATTATGGCCCTTTTCTCATTCCATCCAAGTGCAACATACCAATCCCCCGCATCATTGTCGTATTTTGTTTCTAATGTTTTGAGATCTTTTGGTTTGATGTCATACTGTTTAGCAATACCTGAAACTGCTAGTGCAACTGCATCCTTTTCTTTTTCTAATCTTCTCTTCATTAATCCTATTCCTGGACTCATGTTTAGTTTCGAGTGTTTCATCTAATATAGTTAATTCTTAAATTCACGCATAATGTCTATTTTTTCCAATTGAATAATTCCAATATTTCAAATAGTACTTTTCTAGCGTAAAAACAAAATGAAACTAATTCAAAAATTTTCAAATTTCTCACTGTTAAAATCTACCACGATTGTTTCCTTGGTGTCCATCTTGGCAGTAATTGGTCCTATCGTTATTGTTTCGGCAGGATTTTGGGATGCCATATCTCATATTCTTAAGGAACCTGAATTCTTTTGGAGTCCATCTCATATTGTAGTTTACACTGGAGTGTTTATGACAACTTTTGCTGCAGGTATGGGTTGTTTGTTGTTATTTAGAAAATCTGTTCATGGTTCATTAAAAACTGGAATTAAACTTGTTATTGTAGGCTCTATTATTCAAATGATTTCTGGATTTGGTGATTCTTTATCTCATGATCTATTTGGAATTGATGGATTAATTTCTTGGTCTCATCAACCTCTTGAACTTGGTTTAGTTCTTGCATCTTTGGGTGGAGTTTTAATTATTAAAAATAGGGAGCACACAAAACTGAAATTGTTTCTCCCTTTCTCAATCATTGCATTTTTGTTTTTTACGACTTGGTTACTTTTTAATTTAGTTTTAACTTTTGGTCACACCATTCAGTGCATTCAAATTTATGAAATATTCTCATCTGGTTGCTCTATATTGTAATTTTTTATTTTTAGATAAGAAATTAGCATCATAAGCAATGAACCTACTAATATCATAATTCCTGGTGCTACCATTTTCTGTGAATGTGTATCTCCAAATTCTATTTGTACATCCACTGATTTTTCGGAAATGTTTGACACTTTTATTGTATATGTCCCATCTTTATCAAAATCAAAATACCCCACTGAAAATTTTGTATTGACTTTTTGCTCTTGTATGATGTTCAAATTTGTATCTTGAATCTGAACAAAAACATTTTCATCTGTAAATTCGGGCATGTATATTTTATAATACCCGATATCTGTTCCTGTGAATCCTAATTTTGATTCTATGGACGTTGATTTTTTTAATAGTGCCCCATCATGAATTTTTTCTGTTTCATTAAAGATCACTGAGACCCAAATCATTCCAATAATTATCAGTGCTATTCCTATTTTGAATACTGATACCTTCATTTTATTATCTGGCAAACTGTTTGATTAATAAAATAATCTAAAGGGCTCGAAGGGATTTGAACCCTCGACCTAGCGGTTCGAAGCCGCTTGCTCTATCCAGGCTGAGCCACGAGTCCAAACAATTAAGATTTTAACGGGTGTAAATATCTGTCTAGATACATTGAAAGTTTCAAAAAAAGTGATGGGTGTTGAGTATGCAATTCGGGATATTGTTTTAGCTGCAAGAAAAGTTGAGCAATCTGGCATGCAAGTTGATTACCTCAATATTGGTGATCCTGTTCAATTTGGTTTTCAGCCACCTGAAAATGTAAAACAAGCTTTGATCAATTCTATCAATAGAGGGGAGAATTACTACTCCACATCTGAAGGCCTCTTGGAATTAAGGGAAGAGATTGCCAAAAAAGAAAATGCCAAGGGACTTTCTATTACTGCTGATGATATTTTAATCACAAACGGTGTTTCTGAGGGACTTGACATGGTCATATCTTCAATTGTGGAAGAAGGTGATGAAGTACTATTGCCCGGACCTTATTATCCTCCATATGCTTCGTATGTTAGATTGCATGGTGGAATTCCTGTGGAATTTTCTGTGGATCTAAATAATTCAACACCCGATATTGAAGATATTAAATCTAAAATTACATCCAAAACAGTTGCAATTTGCCTAATCAGTCCAAACAACCCAACAGGTGTTGTGTTTAATGAAAATGCATTAAAAGAATTAGTTGATGTTGCAAACCAACACAATCTTTACATTATTTGTGACGAAATTTATGATCAAATAATTTTTGATGATAAATTTGTAGGAATTGGAAAGGTTGCTGGTGATTCCCCTATTATCATTCTAAATGGATTTTCTAAAGTTCATCTAATGTCGGGATGGCGAATTGGTTATATTGCATTTAATCAATCTCCTCAACTTGAATCTATACGTGAACATCTTCCGAAGCTTGCTAGGGTGAGAATTGCAACCAGTCTTCCGGTTCAACATGCAGCTTTAGAGTCTTTACGTGGACCACAAAATTATATCAATGATTTTGTTTCAGAAATGAAAAAACATCGAGATTTAGTTGTTAAACGACTTAATGAAATGCCAGGACTTTCTTGTCCAAATCCTAAGGGTGCATTTTACGCATTTCCAAAAATTGAAGATAATAGATTTGGTACTGACAAAGAATTTGTCACAAAACTATTGGAATCAAAAGGAGTGTTAACTGTACATGGTTCTGGATTTGGAGAATTGTATGGTAGTGGACATTTTAGACTTGTTTACTTGCCTAGTCTAGAAATATTAGACTCCGCAATGAATAAAATTGAAGAATTTGTTAGTCAGTAGTTCCAAACCGAAAATTTTTCTGGACTTATTTCTATTATGCAGTCTGTGTCGTCAAGCAATTTTTCTGCAGATTTATTTTCTAATGTTTTAAAATATTTCAAGAGTATTTTTTTTGCAATTCTCTTTGTTTTTGGCATTTCTAAAATAATTTTGGCTAGTCCTTGACCCATCACCCCGTAAATCTCCGGAGAATTGACTCCAACATCTACACAAAATGACACGCGATTATTTCTTTGCAAGTTTTTAATTTTTTGACTATTGGTATTTGTCCCTATGTAGATTTTTTTTCCACTATATGCGTACCATACAGGTGCAATGTGTGGAAATTCATTTTTATCAATAGTACACAATCGTAAAATTTTTTGTGTTTTTAGAAACTCATCTCTTTTGTTCATGTTTTCTAAATCCTAAAGCTATCATAAAAATCCCAAAGGCTAGCATTGTCATTGAAACTTTTTCATTTGTTACCTCTCCATTAAACAAAAAATCCTCTACAAATTCTGGTCCCCATATCAACAACTGCTGAATCAAAACAATCGTTGCCATTATGCAAAAAAGTAAACCAACTGCAGTAAACCAATTCTTGCCCCGTCTCTGGTACTCGTGACTCATGATAATTGAATTATCTTAGATGATTTTGATACCTGGATTTTTAATTTTATTTCTTATCATTGCATTGAGTAACAACGGGGTACACATTTCTGCAAGATATGATAACTCTACTGGTCCCAAGTAAATTGATCTTAATCCTTTGATTTCATCAATTAAACTATTTACAATTTGAACTGATTCATTGTCATCCCCACAAACAAAAATATCGTAATCCAACGCTAGTGTGGGATTGACTAATTTTTTTTCAGAAATTACATGAAATGCTGACACAAGCTTTGACTTGTCTTTCATATGATTTGATACCAGTTTGTATGAAAATGGTTTGTCATCTTTGATTGAAACACATTCAAAACCAACATCTGTTTTTGTCATTGGAACAATCGGAGACACAACGACACAAGTATCTTTAACTTCAGATAAAATTCCAGAACATACTGAATCAATATTGTCATATGGAATTGATAAAATTAACACGTCGCTATCTTTTGCAACTGAAACATTATCGTTTCCAGAAATACTCCCTTTGATGTCTCCAAAAGATTCTTTTGCAATGTTTGTATATTCTACAGCTGATTCTGAAGCTCTAGATGCATCTCTTGAGCCAATTATGACATCGTGATTTTGTGACCATCTTAATGCGAAACCTTTTCCCATTCCGCCTGTCCCGCCAATAATTCCAACTTTCATGATTTATTGCCTGAGAATGTTATTATTATCTCTATTTGAATTCCGATCAATTGGGTCAAATAATTTTTCTAAGACATGGTCAGGCAAAAAATAATACTGAGCGAATATTAGCTGGTAGAACACCTGGTGTTCCATTAACTGACGTGGGAATTAAGCAGGCTGAAGCAACTGCAGAATTGCTAGAACACATGAATATCTCTGCAATCTATTCAAGTCCTATTCAAAGAGCGCAACACACTGCTGAAATTGTCGGAAAACATAATTCTATTGATGTCACAACTGATGATCGTCTTATTGAACTTGACATGGGAAAATTTACTGGTGTTCCATACGATGAAATTTTTACTAGTCATGGAAATGTGTTTATGAAATTCTATAACGGAGAATTGGAAATTGCTCATAATGGCGTAGAGACTTTTCCTGATGTCAAAAAAAGAGTTTTATCAATAGTTGATGATGTACTTGAGAATCATCCTGACGAAAATGTTGTTTTAGTTACTCATATGGATCCGATCAAAGCAATGCTTTCCACAATAATTGATTTGTCTCCTACCAACCTTTTTGAATTGATAATTGCCAATGCGTCTCTTAATATTTTTAGAGAAAAAGATCGTAAGTTCTCTCTTTCGGGAATTAACGTAATGCATCCTTCTAGATTCGATCATAGTTGGTAGGCAATAATCTTGAAAACCCTTAAATAGAATTTGTAGGCGAGTTCATTCACTTACTATGAAGATGATCCTTGGATTTCTTATTGCGATGGCAGTACTGGTATTGTTACCAGCTGCAGACCTGGTATTTGCTGCAGGCGATGAACCTGGTGAATATCTTGATCGTAGAGTAGTAATTTGGAATTTATTCTACAAGTTGATGACTGTTGCATTTACTGTCGGAGCTGTAGTTTCTGGCACAATGATCTGGCAATGTTGGAGATTTAGAGAATCTCATCCAAAGGCAAAACCTACTGCATACGAAGGAACTGATTGGTAAAATGGGCGGACACTCTAACTGGCCTGAATGGGTTTACATTGCAGTCGTAATTGCATTGATGTGTTGGGTAGGTGCGGAAGCATGGGAGGCAGAAAGACTTGTTGAACATGTTCCTGAGGATGCTGAAACAATTATTGTAACGGGACAGCAGTGGTTCTGGACTTTTGAGCACGAAGACGGAACAAAAGAAATTGGCGAACTGCATGTTGAAGTTGGCAAGGCATACAAGTTTGATATTGTATCAAAAGACGTCAATCATGCTTTTAACATTCACGACTATGTTGTTTTACTTGATGCAATCCCTGGCAGAGTTAACACTGTATGGTTTGCACCAGACAAAGTTGGCGAACATGACATTCAATGTAGGGAATATTGTGGATTAATTCACTATAACATGAGAGGAACACTCTATGTTACGGAGCCAACATCATGAAAATCTTAACAACGCTTTTATCACAAATTAAATTCGAGGAGAATAACTAATGACTCTGGAACTACAAAAACCACGTCCTATTTGGCAAATTATGTTTTCAACACATCATACTGATGTTGGATTACTCTACTTGATCAGTTCTCTTACATTCTTATTCTTAGGCGGTGCATTGGCACTTGGAATTAGGGCCGAACTATTCTTCCCAGGTTCTCAAATCATTGCAGATGCTATGACGTTTAACAGAATTTTTACTGTTCACGGAACAACGTTGATCTTCTTATTCATTATTCCATTTGCATCAGCTGTTGGTAACTATTACGTTCCAATTATGGTTAGATACAAGGATATGGCATATCCAAAACTTAACGCAATTGCATTTTGGATGATTCCTCCAGCCGGCGTACTAATCTGGTTAGGATTTGCAGACTTTACATGGTATGCTACCCCTCCATATTCTATAATTAGTGCTCCAGGACCTGCAGCAGACATGTGGATTTTTGGACTAAAGATTTTGGGAGTTTCATCGGTTCTTGGTGCTCTTAATTTTGTGGTTACAATTCTGAAATGTAAACACCCTGACATGTCTATTGGACAAGTCCCATTGTTGGCTTGGTCTTTCTTGTCTTCATCTTTAATTATTCTTGTAGCAATTCCAACATTTGCAGCAGCATTGTTGATGCTATTGACTGACAGACTTGGCGCAAGTGGATTTTTCAATCCTGCAATGGGTGGTGACCCAATCGCATATGCCCACTTGTTTTGGTTTACATTCCATCCTGAAGTCTATGTTTTGGTAATTCCTGCAATTGGTATGATGTATGAAATCATTCCAAGATTCTCAAGAAAACCAATTTACAGCTATAATTCAGGTATCTTTGCATTTGTTTTGTTATCTATCGTCGGTTTCTCATCATGGGCTCACCACATGTATGCAACAGGAATGTCTTTCACTGAAAAAACTGTATTCATGGTAGGAACTTTGGCTGCTGTTCCAGCATCCGCAATGCACGTGTTTAACTTTATTGCAACAATGTGGAATGGCAGAATTAAATTCGCAACACCAATGATGTGGGCTGTTGGAGGAATTGCATTATTCTTCTCTGCAGGTGCAGGTGGCGTTGCAAATGCCGCTATGCCGTTGGACTTTACGACACACGATACCTATTGGGTAGTTGGACACTTCCATCTATTTGTGATGGGCACTATTGCATTTGGTTCAATTGGATTTCTCTACTACATGTTCCCATATGTTACAGGTAGAATGTACAATGAAAAACTAGGTCAAATTCACTTTTTGATGTCATTTGTTGGAACTGTCCTAGTGTTCTTTACACAACACGTACTTGGCTTGTATGGAATGCCAAGAAGAATTTTCGATTATCCGCCAATTCCAGAATGGATTGCTATGAATCAAATAGCTTCAATAGGAGCAATGATTATTGGTATCAGTATGGCAATATTCTTAGCAAACATGATTCACAGTGCTGGAAAAGGAAAAATTGCAAACACTGACGATCCGTTTGGTCTTGGAGGCAAGTATTACTATCCATTTGAGGCAAAGAACCCATCACATTAGGAGATAAATGAAATGAGTCAAGATAATTCCCAACAATTTTACAGAACATCATCGTCCAGAGTTGGACAGATGTTGGCTATCATGTTAGCAATTTGTATTGTTGGCGGAGTGATATTCTTTACATTTTGGGACTACTGGATTTCAGAACCCGCACCAGTTGTTGCAATGATGGCAGGAGAAAAAACTCATGCAGGACCTGCAACGGCAACTGGACAAACCATTACACAAGATCTTTCATTTCTTGAATCAGCTGACTTTAGATCTTTAACGTTTAATGCTATGATTGATGAACCCGGAGTCAATCCAACAATTGAGATGAGTGTTGGCGATAAGGTTGTCTTTAATGTTGTAAATGACGGAATGTCATTCCATGCATTTGGTGTAACACAAGACACTGAGGGTTTCTCTGGAGTCATTCCGGGTAGTGAAATTGCAGCACCAACAAATCCAATGAAACCTGGAGAATCTGGTACTTCTGAATTTATTGCAGGTGAAGAAGGAACATACTACTACATTTGTACAGTTCCAGGCCATAGAGACCAAGGAATGGTTGGAGAAATTATTGTATCTGCTTCAAGTGGACCAGCAGTTGCAGCACCACCAACTGGCGTATCTCATGAAATAGAATTTGATTTTATAGAGTCATCTGACTTTAGGACTTTGGCATTTAATGCATTGCCTGGAGAAGAAGGACATAATCCTGATGTCACCGTAAGTTCTGGTGATGAGGTAACAATTACTACAGTTAATGCTGGAATGTCATTCCATTCATTTGGAGTTGTTTCAGATCCTGATGACTTTAACAGTGTGATTTTTGATTCTGCAATTGCAGCAGCAACAAATCCATTAAAACCTGGAGAATCTGGTAGTACTACTTTCATTGCTGGTGCACCTGGAACATACTACTACATTTGTACAGTTCCTGGACATGCATTACAAGGAATGGTCGGTAACTTTATCGTAGAATAATTTTGGCAATTCAATACTTAGCATTATCAACTTTAATCGTTTTGTATTCATTGATGTTTATTGGTGGGTATATCTCTGCAGCTGGACTTGGATTAACTTGTCCTGAATGGCCAGAATGTCCAAATGGCTTTATGCCTTCAGCTGAATATTTTGTTGAATGGACTCATAGATTGATTGCAGCAAGTGTGGGCATCTTAGTCATTTCTACAATGGTTGCAAGTTTGATTAACAAAAACTCAGATTTGAAAATTAAAATCACGAGTTCACTGGCAACGGCATTAGTTGTCACACAAATTACTCTTGGAGCATTAGTAATTGACTTAAAACTACATGCAGTTTTAGTGTCTGTTCATTTGGGTATTGGAATATTCTTATTCTCAATGGTGTTGTTGACCACATTATTTGCATTCCGTATCGCAAAAATGCCAATAAAATCTAAGACTTAAATTTTTTTAAAATTTTTGGTAGGTAGATGTACCCCATAACCACTGCAAAAGTTAATGCACCTAATGTAATTGCAGCGATAAATATCACTCCAAACGGACTTTGAGTTCCCATGTTAAAGTTGTATGTTAGCGTATCCTTTGTTCCCTCCATGTCATACAAGTCGATCAACACGATGTGGTTTCCTGGACTCCTCCAAACATAGTCAAAATCCCAATGCCCCGTGTTTACTGATGTCGGTGGAATTGTATCCACCTGTTGATCGTTGAAGAAAATTCTAATTCCCATTGTAAAATTTTCCACCTCTTCAAAATCTGCATCAGTCACCCTGATTAAAAACTGAGATGGCTCATTAATCTGTGGAAATTCTGGTGCGGTGGCCACTTGAACTCTGTATCCGCCATAGAATTTTTCTGCAGAGTTGAACATTGAATGAGCATATGCTGTATCTATGGCTGAGATCGATGAAAACAATATCAAAAAGATCAATAGCGTTGATCGCACCTTGTTCATTACATTCTAATTATTTGTAGGTGAATATATTGTAAATCACTTTTCTTCTAGGAAATCTTCACAACCTTTAAATCCTTATTGCCAAAAAAGCAGTTATTGACCCTCGTTAGAAAATCAATCGATATCAAAACACCTGTGGAAAATGTCTTTACATATTTTGCAAGACCAGAACATGTTTCTGATCAAATCAAAAATGATACAGTTGGAATGACAGTAATTCCAATGGATATCAAAGAAGGAATGGGTGTTGGTACAACATTTAGAATTATCGGTGACTTTAGCGGTAAACGTTTAGAGTGGGATTGTGAAACAACTGAATTTGTCAGAAATGAGAAAATTGTTGCCAAGCAATTCGAAGGTCCATTCAAGAGATGGCAAATCACAAATGAATTTGAGTCATTAGGTGATAATCTCACAAGAATTACAATGTCAGTAGACTATGAAATGCCATTTGGTCCATTTGGAGCAATTTTGGATAAAGCAAAATTTGCAAAATCTGCTGAAAAAGGAATGGAAACTGCACTTTACAATGTTAGAGGACTATTGGAAGGAAACGGTTCAATTCCTGTGTACATCACACTGGATGCATACCAAAAACTTCTTGCAGAAAAGAAAAAGATGAACAATGTCCCAGTTTCAACTGCACTTACAGCAATTTTAGAAAAGTACAGTGAACTCGAAGCCAAAGCACAAAACTAAATTTTCATTTATTTTAAAATCTTAAGATTAATAACAACTCTAGGCTTTTTTATTTTGTTGGGTTTATGGCGCAGCCAGGTAGCGCACCGGACTCTTAATCCGGTTGTCGAGGGTCCGAATCCCTCTAGACCCGCTTCTAATTTTCTACTCAATCAAAAATAAAATTATACTTTTTTCAGCAAAGTAAATCTTGTATCATCTTGCCCGTAATCCTCGTGCAAGTCCACGTCACTAACAAATTTTACTTCATAGTTTAACCACTTTTCTCCCATATTGCGAAACTTTTGATTCTCATCAATCTGTTTTTCAGTTTTCTCATACTTTTCACAATGCATTATCCATCTTTTTGATACCCTGTACATTTCTGCAATTCCCTTTTCTAAGACGTCATCATCTAGATAATTCATCAATCCATGTGTAAACACAAAATCTATCGAGGAATCCTCAAATGGCAATTTGGTAATATCTCCTTTTTGAAAATTTGCAAATGACAATTTTTCCTTTGCAATTTTTAATGCATGTTCATTTAGATCAATTCCGTGCAATTGAAACGAATCTGAAAATAATCTCAAGTCAATTCCTGTCCCGCAACCTATCTCTAAAACACTCTGCACAGTTGGTAAAGAACTGGCTAAATCTCTAACGTATTTTGAAAATTCTTCATTATATCTTGACTCATTTTCATCGGCGTATTTGTTCCAAAATTCCTCGTTATACTGCATATTATTTTTCCGTTAAAAGCCGTATTTGTTATTATTTCTCTTTCCTAATGTTGACATTTGCATGGAATAAGTTTTGTATCAAAAGTACAGTCGTGCGGACCGTCTGATTTTCCTTGCGTTGGAATGTTTTTCATACAGTCTTCGTGACGCCCTTTTCTGCAAAACCAACAAATTTCCGGCGTATCGCCAGTTGCACACAAATCCATAATCTTCAATCTTTATTCTGGGTAAAAAAGTTCTTTGAAATTAAATAAATGTCAACCATGGCAAAAATCTTTCATCTTTACCCGTAACCACATCTGTAAATGATTTTTGTAATGCTTTAGTCACACTTCCCATTTTTCCATTTCCGATTTTTACTTTATCTACCTGCGTAACTGACTTTACTTCTGCAGCAGTACCTGTCATAAAAATTTCATCAGCACTGTACAGATCATCTCTTTCTAAATCACGTTCAATTACAAATCCACTGTTTTCTTCAATTATCTGAATAACGCTGTCTCTTGTTATTCCTTCTAATCCTCCTGCTGAAAGTGGCGGTGTTTGAATGATGTCGTCTTTGATGATGAATATGTTTTCTGCACTGCCTTCTGCAACCTTTCCTTGCGAATTTAACATAATTGCCTCATCATATCCGTTATCCAGCGCTTCCATTCTTGCAAGAGCTGCATTTGCATAGTTAGATGCTGCCTTTGCTTGCATTGGTTGAGACCTTGAATCAATTTTTACCCAACTTGAAACTTTACATTTTGATCCAGAAAATTTACCAGCTTTAGATTCTCCCATTTTCCATTCCCAACATGAAATTGACATGTCTACTTTGTTTGTGGTAGGAGTTAATCCCATAGTTCCATAACCGTAATATGCCAATGGTCTGATGTAAGCTTCTTTGAGTCCGCTGGCTTTTACAGTTTTTAAAATGGCCTCTGAAATCTCTTTTTTGGTAAATTGCATTTTCATTGAATATAATTTTGCAGATTTGAATAATCTATCTACATGTTCTGGCAATCGAAATACCGCAGAACCGTTTGGGGTATCGTAGCATCTAATTCCTTCAAAAATTGATGTTGAATAGTGCAATGCATGGGTCAATACATGGACTTTGGCATCTTTGAATGGCACTAGTTTCCCATTCATCCATATTTTACCCGTCTCTATCATAGGAAAAGAAAAAAACTCTGGTAATTTAAAGAATTATCTTTTAAATTATTTTATTTGGAAACTACATATCAGATAATCTGCCTACGTACAGTATGGAATGGACTTTGGGGCTTGTTGGAATAATCCTTCTTGTTATAGGGTTGATTGGTCAGGCGTTTGAAATGAGAAAAATTCGTTTGTCCACTTACTCAGATGACGAATTGGCATCTCCAAATCTTTTCATGAATAAGAGTAATTTCAAATGGTATGTGATTATTGGAATTGGCATAATTTTTTGGTATGTGGCTGAACGTATTTGATCTATATAGATCAGAATTATATACTAAAAATTTCTACAACAATTAGCGTGTTTTGGGTAACGCCGGACTAAATCTAGATAACGGTCCAAGAATAAACCCTATGGCGTTTACTGGTGAAAACCTGTAACGCCATCGTTTTACTAAATAAAATTAATTTCTGAAATTTCTTCATGCACTGCTTTGATAGCTTTCTTTATGTTCTCTTCTGCATCTTCAACAACAATAATTATTCGTGAAGTTTCTTCTTGTGCATCCATATTCAAAATATTTAATCCGGACTCTCCAATTTTTGCACTAGTTCTTGACGCAACTTGTTGAACTCTCCACATCTCATCACCAATCAACGTAATTACCCCTCTGTTGTATGTAATTGTAGCAAGAGAGTCAAATCCTAGCAAATATTTTTCATTTCTTTTAACATAATCTCCATCTAAAAATAATATCCTGGATAATTCCACGCCATCTTTTGTAAATGGTGATAAAATTATGAATTCACTATATCGCTTGTCTTTTTCTAACGATGTCAATAATCTTTGAATCGAATTTGTTTCAATTCTAAATATTGCACAGTTCTCTTTTCCTGTTACAATTTTTATCGGATGATCTTTTTGATTTTCTAATTCTCTTTTTATCGTGGTTATTTTTTCTGGATTTTTTATATTTGTAATCTTAATTGGCATGTCTACCCCGTGCTCTACGATTTCTTTTATTGCGATTGGATCCAATATCTTCATTCCAAACATTCCCGCAAGTCTTGCTTCATTGTATGATAGCTGACTTACTTCCCTTAATCCTAATTCTACAATTTTTGGATCCGCTGATACAACAGAACTATCTTTTTCAAAATCTATGCTGGTCTCATATTTTTTATTAAACAATATTCCTATGTCTGCTGCAGTTCTGTCTGAGCCCCCTCGCTCATATGTTGTAGTAACGCCGTCTGTTGTTTTTCCAATAAACCCTCCTATTGTAACTACTTCGTTATTTTCAACTAGTTCTGAAATCTTCTCCATTTTGCCCTTTGATTCTGATATGAGAAAATTTGTAGATTCAATATTGTTGTCTGTAATTATGGGCCAGTCGTCAAATTCCACAGAATCTGTTTTAATCTGATTGCTTCTTAGAATATGGCTCATTACATGAGACATCAAAATTTCTCCTGAAAATGCTAAGGCTCTGGAACGCGTTTCATCGACAAATTCCTTATTTTTAAGCGCGTCATCTAGTGCTTTTTGTGATTTTTGTAGGTGCACGTCAATGACATTTTCACAATTTTTTTTATTATCCTCACTAACTAATTGAAGAATTTGCTGATATGATTTTCTTACAATCTCTAATGACGGTGTAATTCCATTTTCAGCATTCTTTCCTTGTTCCAGTATGACGTCTGTCAATGATCGTTTTTTTCCATCATGTGTAGTTAACGGGGCTGAAAAAACAGCGATTATCTTTGAATCTTTTTTTAAGCTATTGATTCTCTCAATTATTTGCGGTATTAAGACCCCGTCTGGGCCTATTGCGCTTCCTCCAAATTTTGCAATAATCAACTTAGCCATTGTATTATTTTAAAACCAAATTACCATCTAATAACTATTTGATTTTTCTTTCATTAATTTTTTAATAATCTCTGATGCAACTTTTGCACCATCCGTTTTTACCTGATTTCTTTTTTGTTCTAATTTTTCTAAAATTAATTCATCAAGCCTATTGATATCTTCAAAAACAAATCCCTCGTTTTTTGCATTATCTTCCTGTTCAAAATGATCTTTAATTGGAATAAATATTCCCGGCGTGCCATACACTTTAGCCTCATCCATTGTTGACTTCCCTGCCAATGAAATTATCAAATCTGACGCAAAAATTAATTCGTGTAGATTATTTACAAATCCTAAATCTCTTACATTTTCAAACTTTTTACTGACTGACGGTCCTGACACAACAATGATTTCTATATCTTGATTGATTCTTAAAATCGCTTCTATGGACTTGTCAATTAAAAACAAACCTGCACTAGTGCCTCCTATTGAAATAACAACTGTTGTCTTGTTAAATGAAAACTTTTTTCTTAATTCTTCCCTTGAGATATTTATCTCTCTGACAATTGGTCCCACTCTTTTGACATTATCATAATCTTCTCCTTTTTCGGGAATTATTACAGCATCACAGTTTTTTATAATATTCATCATTGATTTGTTCATTTTTTTTTCAATAAATGATGCAATTCCTTTTGTGAATTTTGTTTCTAAAACATCCGTAATCAGTATGTTTGGAATTTTTAAATTTTGTGCAACAGTTAATGAGGCAAAATCTTCATCACTAATTACTAAATCCGTCTCATTTGTTTTAAGAATTTTTTCTGATATGTTTTTGCAATTTTTATAATAATGAAAGTAATTCCATAGCCATTTTGTTTGATTTTTTAATGTTCCTTCATTTACAATAAATGATGGCGGATTATACTCGTCTTGTATTTTAAAATCTAATTTTTTTAAGATTTTTGCTGCCCCACTACCAGTTATGAAATTAATCGAAATATTGTGCAAATTTCTTGCTATTGCAATATCTCGGGTCACGTGACCCAATCCAATTGGACTAGAAAAAAAATCACAATTATCCACAATTTCTATTATTTTTAATCAAATTTCTATATTTTCTCTTGTCTCAAAGTTTAAATGGATTTTAACGAGGTAGGTTTCAGTGGGCTCATAGTCTAGCTCGGTTATGACGTCGCCCTTACACGGCGAAGATCCGGTGTTCAAATCACCGTGGGCCCACTTCTACTCTTAATGCCATTATCCTTATTGATAATGCCCAACATTCCTATAAGTTAGAATTTCTGACAATAACTGCTGTGTCTTCTTTTACTTTTTTCAGTTTACAAAAAAAATTGCTTGTATTGGTCTTATCTACAACACTCATTTCAATTTCAATCACTACTGTATTGTTTCTTAATTTTGATAAAATCACCATTTTTCAATTTCAAGAAAATATCATCATAATTGGAATTTCTTTAATGGTCGGATTGAGCATTTTGACATATTTCTTGTCAAAACGTCTTTCTGGACCCATTTCACAACTTAG
>Ga0206679_10001466_pt1 | contig 19512 bp, 26 predicted proteins | sample M110012015metaG_FD_155464 | JGI IMG/M metagenome (GOLD analysis project Ga0206679, IMG submission 155464) | Ammonia-oxidizing marine archaeal communities from Monterey Bay, California, United States - M1 100m 12015 | ecosystem: Environmental > Aquatic > Marine > Intertidal zone | place: USA... | reverse complement strand
ATCTTGTTAGTCCTGTTATGGCTGCAGCCTCTGCAATTGCTGGGCATTTTGTAGATGTAAGGGAGTGGTCTTAAATTTGAAACCTTTTTCTAAAATTATTAGCATTATTACTCCGTTTGATAAAGCAAATGTAGATACAGATCAAATAATTCCAAAGCAATTTCTTAAATTAATTACAAAATCAGGATTTGGAAAATTTCTCTTTTATGATTGGAGATTTGATCATAACGGACAACCAAAACATGATTTTATACTAAATGATTCAAACTATCAAGATTCTCAAATATTAGTTACAAATGAAAATTTTGGTTGTGGTTCATCAAGAGAGCATGCAGTTTGGGCATTAAAGGATTTTGGATTTAATGTGATTATATCCCCCTCATTCGCAGATATTTTCTATAGCAATTGTTTCAAAAATGGGGTTCTACCTATTATATTGGATATAAAAAATATTGAAAAATTATTACAAATTAAGGATAAAATTGAACTTGATTTGAATTCTCAAAAAATCATCTTTGCTGATGAATTCATAAATTTTGAAATTGATTCACATCGAAAAATTAGATTGCTAGAAGGATTAGATGATATTGATCTTACACTAAAAGAAAATCAAAAAATTGAAAATTTCGAAAAAATTTCTTCTATCGTATCAATTTTTGAATAAATCCAAAAAACCTTCTGAAAATATTATCTGTATGATTTTTGTTTTCTTCTTCTTGCACCTGGGCCACCAAATTTCTTTGGTTCCTTTCGTCTTGCATCTCCACTAATCAAATATTTATCATAATCCCCAATTTTCTCTCTTAATTGTTGACGTATTGCTTTTGTAAATGGATGATCTTTTGGTTCTTTTTTAGATTTTGTCCAACCAATCAAAGCTCTTGACATTGCAGTAGCAGATGCATATGCTTGTCCCATAAAACCTCCGCCTCTCACTCTAATTGAAATATCAACTTTATCTCTAGTTTCTTCTCCAATAATCTCTAGTGGTGCTAAAATTACTTCTCTTGAAGATTCTGGTTCAATCATTTCAAGTGGAATATTGTTTATTCTAATTTTTCCTACTCCTTTAGTAATGTATACGTGTGCACTAGATGTTTTTCTTGATGCATAATAAATCTCAGTCTTAGGAATCAAAAGTTAGTTCCTCCAATGTATTTGCTTATTTCTGCCATTGTTGTATATCGTGATGAATCATGTCTTATCTTTGCTTTCTCAAATTGGATTCTTTCTAAACCTTTTACTTCTTTTGGAACCCCAATGTAAGTTCTCAATCGTGATAAATCAGTTTTTCCAGATGGTTTGTCTTCATACGGAAGCATTCCCCTAATCATTCTTGCAATTACTGTATCTGGTCTTCTAGGATGTTTAGGTCCATGTTTGTAATTTATGATACTGTTAATTTTTAAAAATTCTTCGTATTCTCCAACAATGCTTGCTTTTTTTCCACTCATCATAATTTTATCACAATTAACTATTGAAACTCTATTTCCTTTTCTTAATAATTTTGCAACATTTGATGCAAGTCTACCTGCAATCAAGTTTGTACCGTCGACAACTATTGGTCTACTTAAGTCAATGACTTGTTGTTGTTCGGGTTGAGACTTTCTGTTATTCCATTTAGCCAATTATTTTAACTCCTTTGCCTGTTGGAAATTTTTCAATCATTTCTGAAAATTCTAAAACTTCTCCACCTGATTCTATAATTTTTTTTGCAGCAGAATTTGAAATGGATAATGAGGAAACTGAAACTTTATGTGAAATATTACCTGTTCCTAAAATCTTACCAGTAATAACTACTACATTTCCATCTGCTGTTGTTTGATTAATTTTAGTAAGATTGATAATTTTTTGGTTTGATCTTGATTTTTTAACATAATCTGCAACTTTTGCCCAAATTGGGGCATCATTTTCTTTTGATGCTTTCTTTAAGATTCGTAATGTATCTACTTTAGCTTGTGTTGTCATAAATCAAATCTCTAATTTACCCAAATATAATATGATGGCTTACTTAATTTCCGACACGATTGTCTTTAATTCAGACAATTTACTTGATAATTGTTCTACACTTGATAATATAATGTGTCTTGGATTAAGTGCTCCTGTTGATTCCACCGTCAAAACCCTTTCATCATCTTTTTCAGTCTCAGTTAATGTTGCAACATTTGCTGAATTCCATCTAGCGTGTTCAGTTCCTTTACCTAATCTTGCATATGCTTCAAATTTTATTGATTGACCTGGTGCAAGAGTAACTATTGGTATGTCATTTGAAGTAGGCACCACACTATTGTCTTGTGATTTTAATTCTCCTGACAAAATTGTTCTTGTTTCATCTGAAACACCTGAATCTAACGTAAGCATAATTTTATCATTTTCATTTCCGTCTTTTGATGCACTCAAATCTGTTTTTAAAGGAATTAAACCAATTCTATGAGCTATGCCCTCATCTGCTAAGACTGAAGAATTCTCTAACATATCTACACTTTCAACTGCATAAATTGGAACTCCATTTAAGCAAATTCTTCTTAATGCATTTACATATTGCAATGGAACACCTTTAATTTTTACAGATACATTCTGTTCATTTTCATTAGTAATTTCTAGAGACAAATCTTAATCAAAAAAAAGATTGTACTAATAAAAATGTAGTACTTTTTTCATCAGAGATAAATACGAATAAACTTTGATCCATACATTATGGATAAATTAACCGTTGTCAAATACAGTTATGCGGGCGAAAAATTCGAAATATTGGTAAAGCCTGATCCTGCATTTGATTACAAATTAGGTAAAATCACTGAGATATCAAAAATATTAATTTCTGATGAAATATACACTGATTCTGGAAAAGGAACACGTGCATCAAATGAATTACTTATCAAAGTTTTCAAAACAGAAGATGTCACAAAAATAGCTGAAATAATGATGCGAAAAGGAGAACTAAATCTTACTACAGAACAAAGAAAAAAAATGACAGCAGATAAACGTAAACAGATTGTTACTTTTATTGCTAAGACGTATGTAGATCCTAAAACACATCTTCCACATCCTCCATTAAGAATTGAACAAGCAATGACTGATGGCCGTGTCTCTGTTGATCCTTTCAAAAATCCTGATGAACAAATTAAGGATATTGTTGAAAAATTAAGACCTATCATTCCCTTGAAAACTGAAAACATAATTCTTGAAATATCGGTTCCAGCACAATTTGTGGCACAATCTTATACCGTTCTTAAATCAACTGGAAGTTTGAAAAAAGAAGATTGGCAACCAAATGGATCATTAAAAGCAATACTTGAAATACCAGCTGCCGCAAGACCAAACGTGATAGATAGATTAAGTGCGATTACAAAGGGTACTGCTAATGTTGAGGTACAAAAATGAGCAGTGAACGTAAACGTCATGTAATTCCTGGCGAAATCATCACATCTGGTCCTTATAGAGCTGAGCAAAATACTATTCAAGTCGGTGAGAATATTATATCTACTATTGTCGGTTTATCTGATGTACACGATGGTAGTGTTAGAGTAATTCCATTAACTGGTGGTTACATGCCAAAAGACGATGATTTAGTAATTGGAAAAATTGTATCTCATTCTTCTTTATCTTGGACTGCAGACATTAATTCTTGTTACGTTGGAATGCTTCCTGCAAGTGATGTTTTTGGTAGAGATTATTCTTCAAGTTCTGATGATATGACTGCTAAATTAGCTAAAGGTGATTTAATTGCTGCAAGAATCGTAAATGCTGATATGACTCGTGATCCACTTATTACAATTAGTGGTCGTGAATTAGGTAAGATTGATTCAGGTGAATTAGTAAAAATTTCTCCAAATAAAGTACCACGATTAATTGGTAAACGTGGTTCAATGATACAGATGATTGAATCGTCAACTAATAGTCAAGTTACTATCGGTCAAAATGGATTGTTGGTTGTTTCTTCAGAAGATCCAAATGGATTATTAAAGGCGATACAAGCAATTGAATTGATCGAAGAACAAGCACACGTTGCAAATTTAACTGATCAAGTAAAAGAAATGTTGGAATCAAAAAGTGAATAAAAATGGGCGGAAGAGACACAGATATTGTATTATTAGATGAAAACGGTATTCGTTGTGACGGACGTAAAGTCAACGAAACCAGAAAAGTTACTATCAAAGCAGGTGTTTTAAAAAATGCTAATGGCTCGGCATACATTGAATTTGGAGATAATAAAATTCTTGTAGGTGTATACGGTCCTAGAGACGTACATCCAAAACATCTGTCTGATACTGATACTGGAATACTACGCTGCAGATATCATATGGAACCATTTTCTGTAGGAGAAAGAAAAAAGCCTGCACCATCTAGAAGAGAAGTTGAAATTAGCAAAGTCATCAAAGAAGCATTAGAACCTGCAGTTATGCTAAAAGAATTTCCTAGAACTGCTGTTGATGTGTACATGGAAGTTTTACAAGCAGATGGTGGTACAAGATGTGCTGCATTAACTGGTGCATCTGTTGCATTAGCTGACGCTGGAATTCCAATGCGTGATTTAGTAGCAGGATGTGCTGCTGGTAAAGCGGCTGATGCCGTCATATTAGATGTAAATAATGAAGAAGACCAAGCAGGACAGGCTGATCTTCCAATTGGCTACATGCCAAATTTGAAAAAGATTACATTATTACAATTAGATGGAGTTTTGACTCCTGAAGAGTATAAACAGTGTATTGAAATTGGAATTGATGGTTGCAATCAAGTCTATGAGATACAGAAAAAAGCACTACAAGACAAATTCTTTTCAAATGGTGATAAACAATGAGTGATGGTTTAATTATTGATCAATTGAAGAAAACTCAAATTCTTGAATTACTTCAAGAAGGAAAACGTGTTGATGGTCGTCAATTTGACGAACCACGTAAATTATCTATAGATATTGGAGTAATTCCAAAGGCTGAAGGTTCAGCACGTGCAAGATTAGGTGATACTGAAGTTGTTGCTGGCGTAAAAGTTCAACCTGAAAGACCATTCCCAGACACTGGTGATAAAGGAATGCTAATTTGTACTGCAGAAATTTTACCAATAGCACATCCTACTGCTGAAACTGGTCCTCCACAACCGGATGTTGTTGAATTAGCAAGAGTTACTGATAGAGGAATACGAGAAAGTGGAATGTTAGATATGAAACAACTTGTTTTAGAAAAAGATAAATCTGTAATTGGTATCTTTTGTGATAATGCTGTAACTGATCATGATGGCAATTTATTTGACGCATGTTCATACGCATCAACTGCTGCAATCAATTCATGTAAAATTCCTAAATATGAAATGCAAGATGAAAAACCTGTTAAAATTGAAGATGAATTTATTGAACCTCCTATTACAACATTACCTGTATCTGTAACAATGGCAAAAATAGGTGATCATATCTTAGTTGATCCTACTATTGAAGAATGGGGTATAATGGATGCACGAATTACAATTACATCTAATTCTGATGGAAATGTAGTTGCACTTCAAAAAGGTGGTTCAGATGGATTCTCTCAAGAAGAATTAATTGAATGTGCTGAATTATCAATTAAAGTAGGCAGTAAAATACGAGAGATTATAAAACAATCAAAACAAAGTGATAATTAGAAATGGCAAAAAAACAAACCACATTAAAAGGACTTGGCCCTAGATATGGAATTAAAATTCGAAAATCATTCACTAAAGTACATCATTTAATGAAGAGTAAAAGAAAATGTCCTGAATGTGGGGGTTCCATAATTCGTGAAGCAGTTGGAATTTGGACTTGCAAAAAGTGTGGAATTAAAATAGCTGGAACTGCATATGACCTTAAACTTTAGTGCCAAAATTCAATTCTCTTCAGAAAAAGAAAATGCATCAATATATCATTCAATTAATACTGATAATGAATTTTATCCAGAAAATGCAACAAAAACAAAAATGTCTTTAAATAAAGAAATTCTTATTGAACTTGAATCAAGTCATTTACCACATTTACGTGCAAATCTAAATTCCACTTTACGTTTGTTACAAGCGTCATATGATACCATAAACTCTGTAAAGGTATAATAAAACAATAATAAATCCTAAATCATGTCTGCAGGACAACAAATGCCACCTTGGTTACAAGAGCAAATAGGAAAAATGCAGCAATCTCAACAAAATTTACAATCAATTTTAATGCAAAAACAACAAGTTGAGATGGAAAATGTAGAATCTGACAGAGCATTAGAAGAATTAAAAAAAGCATCTGATGAAGATCAAGTTTTCAAATATGCTGGTTCAATTCTAATTAAATCCAACAAAAAATCACTCATAGATGAATTAGAAGAAAAAAAAGAATTGTCAAAAACAAAATCTGTTGTTTTGGCAAAACAAGAAGAAAGACTAAAGGCTAGTCTTCAAGAGCAAGAACAAAAAATTCAAGAGATGTTGAAAAATCCAAATCCTCCTAATACTGATAAACCATCTTCATAATACCTAACAAATTTTAAGATAGAATCTATAACATAATTGTGAAAATTGAAGAATTACGAATTATAGTTGATGAAAGAGAAAAAAAAAGTGGGATTCCAAAACTTTTGTCTGCAATTGGTGTAAAAACTGAAATTAAAACACTTCCAATAGGGGATTACATTGTTGCGCCAGAAACTGTAGTTGAAAGAAAAACTATTCGTGATCTACTTTCTTCTGTGTTTGATGGTCGTTTATTTGATCAATGTAGCAGATTAATTGAACATTATCAGTATCCAATTTTATTGATAGAAGGAAATGTGGATGAAATTGAAAAATTAACTGATAATCCTTTAATTTTTTATGGAGCATTATCTACTGTTGCATTAGAATTTAAAATTCCAATAATTCCAACTCCAAGTGCAACTCATACTGCTAAACTATTGGTATCACTCTCAACAAGAAAAGAGTTAGTAAAAGGACCTTTCCTTAAAAAAATTAAAAAATCAAATAATATTGAAAAACAACAACTTTCTGTTCTTTGTAGTTTACCTGGGGTAGCTGAAAAATCTGCAATTCGGTTACTAGAAAAATTTGGAACTCCTCTTAATGTATTATGTGCACCTGTAACTGAATTAGCAAAAACTCCTGGATTAGGGGAAGCAAAAGCAAAAAAAATTAAAAAAATGTTACAAAACAAGAACAAAAATCATAAAAAATCTGGTCAAAAAACATTACACGAGTCTTAAATTGATTTTTTAACTAATTTTCTACTTAGTTTACTTCCACATATTGGACAATCTTTTTCTTTTGAAAATTCTTTTCCACACATTGAGCAGTAACTAATCCATTTTCCAACAGTACTAATCCCTTGAGTCATCAGTGAGGATGTTTGAATTTTTAATTGTCTTGCAACATTTGTAACTGCAAAATCATCTGTAATCAATTCCATTTTATTTTCTAATGCTAATGCAATAATTGATATATCCTGTTCAGAGATGGTCACACTATCTCCTGTTTTATTTGCAGTATCTTTAACTATGCTAATGGACTCATTATTCGGATTTCTTATCTGAAGTCTATTTGTTTGTTGCAACATTTCAAGTACTCCTTGTTTTGTTTTAATATGCTCAATCTCATCATACACTGAACTAGTTGTCATAAAAGAATCATTAGACGCAAATGGTATTCCTACATAAAATGCAGTAGCATCTAAAATTCTAAAAACCAAGTTTATTCATTTGTCTTAGACCTTTTTTCTTTAATCGCACAAAAACTGCTTGATTCCTGAATTTTTTAATAGTAATTTTTTGGTCAACTTCTGATGATTTGATCATTTGTGCGTCCATTACTATATTGCAATCGTGTGAACAGTTTATCTCAATTTTTTCATCAGGTACTACAATTGATGGTAATCTATGTACTGGTGCAACTGGAGTTATAATCAATACATCCAAACTTTCATGAAGTAATGGACCTCCAATTGAAAATGAATGACCTGTACTACCACTTGGTGTTGAAATTATCACTCCATCCATCTTTTGTTTTACTGTATCATTTTGAAATTTAATCTCAAATTCTGCAGTTTTTGTTAGATTTTTGCGATTTATATAAATCTCATTTAATGCAGGTGCAAATTCATCTCCATTGCATGATGCTACAACTCTTGTTCTTTTATCTAACCAAATTTGATCTTTTATAATTGCAGTTATTGCATCATCAAAATCATTTAGTGTTATCTCTGAAAGAATTCCTCTATTTCCTCCAACATTTATTGTTAAAATTGGTGTTTCATTTCGTAGATTTCTAAAAGTCCTTAATGTTGTTCCATCTCCACCTAAAGTTACAGCCAAATCTAATTTTATCTTGGATAATTCTTCAAGAGATTCTACTTTTTCGGCTCCTGGCACACTAACTGGTTCAATTGTATAGACTTTGATCTTTTTTGCAATCAGTTTTTTTGCAATCATCTTTGCAGCATCTTCAGAAATCTTTGATCCAAATTTACTCACAATTGCGACTTTGTTTAGTTTCAAGCAGTCTCTTCACACTATATCGCATTTAAAAATGATAGTACTTTATTCACTCATAATTCCCAACTCTAGACTAGAAAATTTACAATTTTCTCGATAACGTTTTTAAATAATTGAAACCGATTTAAAGTCAATGTCCTTGTTACTCAAAGATCGAGTTTACACAATGGAATCTCCTACCGCAAAAAGAGGTGTTTATCCATTACATGGTTTTAAACTTGGTTTGTACAGATTACCGTTCAAATTGGATGATCCATTAGAAATCAAATCAATTCATGATGGTCTCAAAAAGGCATTTGAAATGGAAATTTATGCTGATAGAATCTTTGCTACATATCACTGGTCTGAAGAAAACATATCTGACCAATTTGCTAAAGATTATGAAAAAGTAGATTTGAATGTTACAGTTGAAATTGTTACTGGCGAAGTTGTTGATATTATTTATCAAATTTGGCCAATTGACAAATTTGGTGATCCACATTGGCTAAAAGATTATAGAAAAAAGGCTGATCATTTTGCAAAGATGGTTACTGATACAATTTTACGTAATACAATACTTGAAGAAAAATTCCGTGCAGCATTAATGAAAATTGAAAAAATTTCTGAAAAAGAATCAATCAAACGCTTAGAAGAACTAACTCCACTTGCAATGATTGTTCTTAATGCAAAACCAAAACCAAAAGCTGCATCTGAAGAAGAAATTGAAGAAATTGATGAATCTAATATGGAAGTGCCAGATGGCGCAAAACCTGGACCAATTGATATTGAATACAAATCAAAAATGAAACAATCTCCATCATTTGAAGCTGAAACTGGCCATGAGATTAAAACTTGGGGTCGAGTTGGTACTGAAAACGGAATTATGGGTGTATGGGGTGAATTTGTTTCAGTTGATTTCGATATCTGTGTTGCAGATGGTGCATGTATCGACGCATGTCCTGTTGGTGTTTATGAATTTGCAGAATTCTCTGGAAATCCAGCATCTGATAAAAAACCGTTAATGTCAAAAGAGCCTGATTGTATTTTCTGTCTTGCGTGTGAGGGTGTTTGTCCTCCAAAAGCTATCAAAATCTTTGAACAAAAGTAATTTTTTTGATTTCAGATATATAGCACCGATACAAGTTTCAAAGTGGTAGACATTGGAAGGAAATCCATTCACTCAATTTGTATTTCAAATCTTCATATTCTGTGCAATTCTAATTATTGGCTATACTTGTAATTTCTATTATCTGGCTTTTCTATCAAGTCGGCGAAAAGACAATAATTCTATCATTGAAGTGGGTGAACCAACAATCACTATTCAGCTGCCAATTTATAATGAAAAGTATGTTGCAACCAGGTTAGTTGATGCAGTATGTCAGCAAGATTACCCTAAAGACAAAATGAAAATTATGGTTTTAGATGATTCTGATGATGACACTGTTGGAACAATGTCGAATACTGTGAAAAAATATCAAAGTCTAGGATTTGATATTGAGCATGTTCGTAGAGGAACACGAAATGGATACAAGGCTGGTGCTTTAAAACATGCAATGAAATCTACTACTAGTGAATTTGTTGCAATTTTTGATGCAGATTTTATTCCACCCGCATGGTATTTGAAAAAAGCAATGCCTCACTTTACAAAATCAAATATCGGTCTTATTCAATGTAGATGGGGACATATTAATGAAAATTATTCTGCTCTCACACAAGCTCAGGCATTAAATTTAGATTTTCATTTCTTGGTAGAACAAAAAGCAAAAAGTAATTCTAATTTATTCATGAATTTTAACGGAACTGCAGGAATTTGGAGAAAAGAATGTATTGATGATGCAGGTGGTTGGCATACTGCAACACTAGTGGAAGATTTAGATCTAAGTTATAGGGCACAAATGAAAGGTTGGAAATGTTTATTCTTGCCTGATATTGTAGTTGACGCTGAACTCCCAGTACAAATGAATGGAGCAAAACGACAACAATTTCGTTGGGCTAAGGGCTCTATACAATGTGCCGTGAAATTACTTGGTGATATTTTGCTTAAAAGAAAAATAGCTTTTGATGCAAAACTACAGGCTTTCATTCAACTTACACGACATATTGTTTTTCCACTTATGTTAATACAATTCATTACACTTCCAATACTTCTTGCATCTGAAGTTAATCTTTACATTGTCAGCTTTTTGCCTGCATTAACTTTAGCAACCTATCTTGCTATGGGTCCAGGTGCATATCTTCTTGTTATTAATAAAATGTACAAAAATAATTGGAAGGGACATGCAAAGGCATTACCATATCTTCTTGTTTACTCAATTGGAATGTCTGTGAATAACACTGTAGCTGTATTTGACGGAGTATTTGGTAAAAAGAATGAATTTCTTCGAACTCCAAAGTATGGAATTGTTACAAATGATGATGATTGGCGAGATAAAGCATACAACTTGCCTTTTTCAAAGACCACTTTATTGGAAATGTTTTTTGCTGTATATGGAATTCTTGGAATATTCATCGCAATATTTTCTAATAATCCTATATTCGTACCTATTATTGCACTTCAGGCTATAGGCTTCTTTTACATTTCGTGGCTAAGTTTCTCTCATACAAGATATAAAAGACCACAATCTACAAAGCATAAAATAACAAAAGAGGAAAAAATGGCTAATAATTTCTATAAACTCGCACTTGTTGGTATCTTTGCAATAATTGCAATTGGTGGTTATGCATCATATACCGGCTATGCAAGTGATGTATACCCTCTTGATCAATCGGTTGGATTCTTAGATAGAATTGCTGCAACATCTGATCCTCAATCAATTATTGCTGATATTAATTCAATTAAAGCAAATCTTCCTGCAACAGGAAACCCTGTTTGGATATTCCCAACTGACTCTACTAATTTTGTAAGAATTCAATCTGATCTTGATACAATGTTGATTAGTGCAGAAAAAATTACTGCAGTACCTACCGATAGTGCTGCATATCATACTGGCATGTTAGATATTAACAGTCGTGCTGTGATTATCCAAGAAAATATTGCAGATGCTATACCATACATGTATGTGAGTTTTTCAAATATAATATTTAGTTGCATTTGGATTGCAGCAATTTTAGGAATATTTGCTGTACTAAATAAAAAGAAACAAAAAATGAATGAATATGATGTTTCACAGGATGTCTAAGAAATATTTAACTCATTTCTTATTTCATCCACTGCACGAATTCCAAAAATATCTCTAACCTGAGGAATCCTGATTGCTTCTTTCAGTAATTCCCTTCCCAAATTATCTATCAATATGTTAAACACTTCTGAAAATCGTAATTCCCATTTATCTGCACAATCAAAAATTTTACCCACTGCCCATTGTCTAACTTCATGTGGAAGTGGAATCTTATCTTCTGTTTCAATTGAGAGTTTATCAAATAAATTAATTAATTCAGTTGTCTGACTTGCCATCTTTTCGATATTTTTAATATCTCCGTATTTTGATTCCGCCTGCATTCTTATACTTGATTGATATTCATTAAGTTTCAAAATAGCCATAACTTCTTTAGAACTGTCATCCGAAGCCTTGTTTGTAACTCCTTTTACACCTTGTAATTCATGCATAACTTTGTCTGTTTTTTGATGAAATTCAGATACAATTTGATCTGAACGATTAATCATATTTGAAATATTCGATATTTTTTCTTCAATCTCTGATTTGAATGTCTTCATACCATCTCCTATTAAAGATGAAATTTTTGGATTAGAAATTATTCCTCCAATTTCATTTTTCAAATTTGACATATCTTTTCCAATATCGCCTGTTCTACTAGTCATTGATTTTATACTTTCTCTTAATTCTTCAATCTGTGATGTAACATCTTTTCCAACTTTTGGTTCATTATCCATTTTGTCTTTTACTTGATCTACTCTGTTTGCAATTTTTATAATCATTTTTGAATTATTTCGGATGGATTCCTTACTTTCTGAAATTGATTTCATAATCTCATTACTTTTTGGTATAGAATCTTGTTTTTCATCTATTTTTATAATTTTTTGATCTAATTGTTCTGTTTGCTTATTTAATTTTGTAATGAATTTTTCATGAACCTTTACTTGATTTAATCCTGTGAATAATCTCTGTGTGTCCTCTTCAATTATGTTGATTTGCTTTGCTTGTTTCTGCATTTGTGTCATTGCTAAACTTATTGATTCCATCATATCACTCATTGATACCAAAATCTTCTGATTGTCTTTGAATATCTTAGCCATTCCTTTAATTTCCTTTGATAACGCTTTTGTTGATTCTGAAACTGCATTAACTTTGTTGTATACTTGTGAAGGACTTGGATCTCTTTTTGTTTTGGCGGATTGCTTTTTTACACTCCTCTTTCTATCTGCCATTATATTCTGAAGTTACATTGCTGGTTTAAAAAGTGAGGTATGAAAAAAGAAAAACGTAGAGGCTACTTGTTGATAGTCTCTGGATCATGTAATAACTGATGAAATGTCTTCTCAGCTAATCCGTTTTGGCTTTCAATAAAACCTCTATTGCAGTATTCACATTGTATCATGTATACCGTATAGTACCGTACCATATATAACGAAGGTTCTATTAAAATAACCATTTCTGGTCAGATACCCCAGAGATTATTTCTTCATAAATCAGACACTCTGATCATCATCCCAGATATTATAGTGAAAATTTATCAAAATAAAGCCGTATCCTGAAAATCGTTTTAAATTAACTATAACACTATACATAGATGCAAAACATTTTCCTTCAGTTAGGCACTGGTGATGGTCAAAGCTCTATAGAAGGCGGAATTTGGAATTTAGTTGATAAAATCAATCCTTTACAAATGCCTCATGATACATTTGTAACTGATCTTGCAGTGATAATGATTCTTGCAGGAATTGTTACTCTCGCATTTTTTAAGATAAAACAACCTCTAATCATTGGATATCTGTTTGCTGGAATGCTGATTGGACCGTTATCTCCTCTCTGGACTTCATTTCTTCCTGAAAGTGGAAATATGGAAACAAGTGGAGCAGTAGGAATACTTTCAGATATTGCGGCATTGAATGTTTTTGCTGAAATCGGTGTCATTCTACTTTTGTTTGTAATTGGTATAGAATTTCCGTTTGCAAAAATACGTTCTATTGGAAAAGTTTCAATTTTAGTGGGAACACTTGGTTTGTTTCTTACTCTAATTGTGGTATTTTATGCATGCACTATGTTAGGATTAGGATTTATGGATTCATTATTTCTTGCAGCGGCGTTATCAATTAGTAGTACTGCAATAATTGTAAAGGTATTAGAAGAAACAGGGAAAATAAAAAAAGAATCTTCCATTTTGGTTTTAGGTATATTAATTGTTGAAGACGTAATTGCTGTAATTTTAATTGCCTCATTAGAGTCAATTGCATTGGCAGGAACTGTATCAATTGAAGGTGCGATTGCGGTTGTAGTTGTTGCCACTATTTTGATAGTTGGAACATTTACTGTAGGAATACGTACAATTCCAAAATTAATAGATAAAGTTGCAAGTGCAGAAAATCGAGAGATTTTATTACTTAGTGTTTTGGGTGTATGTTTTGGATATGCATTATTAGCAAACATTGTTGGATTATCTGTAGCAATTGGTGCGTTTCTTGCTGGAGTGCTTGTAGCTGAATCAAAATCTGCAGAGGTTTCAAAAATTTTATCTAGTCCAATAAAGGACATGTTTGTTGCAATCTTTTTTGTATCTGTAGGTGCTTTGATGGATGTAAGTCAATTAGAAAATTACATTTTCATTGCAATAGCACTAATTGCAATTGCACTTGGTATGAAACTTGGAGGAAATCTACTTGGAAATATCATGCTGAGACAGCCAAGACCAAAGGCGCTTCGTTCGGCTTTTACCCTTGCAGCACCAAGAGGTGAATTCTCAATTGTAATAATTAAAGTTGGAGTTGATGCTGGAGTTGTTAGTGGATTTTTATTCCCATTGATAGGCGTAATTGCAATAATAACTGCATTTATCACGCCTTTTTTAGTAAAAGCTGGCGATTACGTAATTCCAAAATTATCGAGGAAATAAGTTGTCAAATAAAGAGTTAGATGAATTTTTAAAAAATTGTCATAAAGATTTGTCTATTGAAGATTTTGAGGGTAAGAAAGTTCCATGTGTTGGATTTGAAGGGCGAAAATTTGATGATATGCTGAATAAGGTTGCAGGAAAACCCTTGTCTGTAGACACTAATCTAAATATTTTACAAGATGGGTTGGGACATGTCTTTGTTGAAATGCTATTAAATTTTTCTCACGGTGGAATAAATGAAAAAATCTTGGTAAATGCAAATGAAAATCTTGAATTTTTTGAATCACTTTCTAAAAATACTATGCTTGCTATTGCTTCTGTAAATCATCCTGAAAAAATCTTTATGATTCAACTACCAAAACCTGAGCGAACTCATGAAGCACTAGAGATAATAAAAAATGGCTTAGGAAATAATCATTCAAAATAAATAAAATCTCTGTTCATTATATTGAAAAATTCTTAAATCAACTACTCTATACCTTATTTTATGAAGATAGTTCAATTATCTGATGTTCATTTTGGATCACAATTTCGTAATGATGTTTTTGAGCAAGTAATTGATGAAGTAAATAAATTATCTCCATATGCAGTAATAATTACTGGCGATTTGACCAATGAAGGTCTTAAAGAAGAATATGAGGGCTGTAAAGAATTAATCTCAAAAATTAATACTAAAAAAATTATTGCAATGCCTGGAAATCATGATTATAGAAATACTGGATATTTACATTTTAAAAAATATTTTCCATTTCAAGCAATTAATGAATTAGGTAGTGGGGTAGTAGTAGTTACACTAGGAACTGCAAGACCCGATCGTGATGACGGTGAGGTTGGATATAGGCAAACACTCTGGCTCGAAAGAACGATGAAAAAATATGAAAATAAGATTACTATTCTTGCTATGCATCATCATTTGATAGGTATTCCTGATACTGGTTCAGATAGACTCACAATTGTTGATGCAGGTGATGTTTTACGTGCAACTTTGGATTCAAAAGTAAATCTTGTTTTATGTGGTCACAAACATAGACCTTGGATGTGGGATTTCAGTAATCTGCTTATCGCAAACGCTGGTACAACCTCATCTAAACGTGTAAGAGGATTCTTTGAAAATAGCTATAACATCATAACTGTTGAAAATGGGAAAATTCAAGTTGATCTTAAAGTTGTAGGTGGAAAAAGAACTCCATTGCAGGATATTACAAAAAATTATGCTAGATTTGAAGACGAATAATTTTTCTTTAATTATTCATTTCCTCATATTTCCAAGTTATACTAATTAACCAACAAAATTCAATCAGTTTGAGCGGGGGTCGCCTAGCCCGGTATGGCGTGAGATTGCTAATTTCATGTTCGCAAGAACTCGTGGGTTCAAATCCCTCTCCCCGCGCCAGCTTTAATATTGACTAAATCACGATATTATTTAGAAACAAAATGGGACGTAGAAAAAGTCAAAAAATAGTCAAAACAGGTCCAAAAAATGTCACTACTGGTATGTGCCCTTTATGCCAAACAATTGGACGAATTTTCATTATTGGAACTGTTGGGAAAGAAAGAGCTAAATGTCCTGCATGTAATCAAGAATTTGATTTATAGCTAGGCTAAGCATAACCATACCTTTTTAAAGAATTTTTCATAATATCAGAATATGAGTTCTGAAGGAGAAGGAACAGTTTACGATAGAATCGAAAAATTAGAAGATGAGATTGCAACTTTGCGAAATGAAATTGATGTAATCAAGAATGCATTTCGAAATGAACTAGCAAGACATGAAGTAAAAATGATCAAAAAAGGTCATGATGTTTCATCAATCATTGACTAATTTTATCTCTAATCTCTCTAATCAATTCTAAAACAAAATCAACATCCTCGGCATTTGGCTCCATCTCTAAATACTTGTTAAGAAATTCAATTGCGTTATCATAATTCTTTACTTTTTCCTCCAAAATTCCCATATCTCTAATCTCATCAGGCGAATCTGGTATTATTCCTAAAATCATTTTATTACACAATCTGGCCATCTCATAAGCAAACGAATCTGTGTATGAATTTTTTAAATTTCTTAACATACGAATTATTATCTTTTCATCTGAAATTTGATTCAGATATTCCGCCTTAAATTCTACAGAATCGCCATAATTTTGATATAAAATCTCTTGTAAATCTTCTAACTCTAACAATCTACCTCTGTTAAATGGATCTAAAATCATATCTTCACCATATTTGACAATAACGTGACTTGGAAATCCTACTATCCTTAGATCTAAATCTGCGTATTTTGCAATCTCTGTGTATAAGATACACAGAGTAATTGGTATTCCTGATTTTTCTTCTAAAACATAATTCAGATAATTATTTTTGGGATTATAGTAATCATCTAAATCTCCTTGAAATTCTTCAACATTAAACAGAAATTCGTTTAGTAATGAAATCATGTATGTTGGATTTTTTGATTCCGTAATTCTATTCCTGAAATTTATGCCTAATTCTTTAATTTTCTCTATTTCATTTGATGTATCAAGTTCTGGATATTCAAGAATTTGTGATAGTTTTAGACATTTTTCAATTAAATTATAATTTTCATTACTAACAAAAGAATTCCATTCTGAAACAAGTGAGATTTCTCTCTCATTCATTACATGTGTTTTGAACCGGTAGATAAATCCCTTTTTAGATAAAGTTCTGGTTCCTTCAGCTCTCTTGTGCTAGGTGGTTTTTCAATCAAAAATCTGAATGCATCTTTTCCAAATTTATGATAAACTTTTTCTGTTAATTCTTTTCCCATATTTTTTCTGACTTTGTATGATGAAAAATCAATTCCCATGAAAGTTGTTAAATAATTCTGAAAATCATCATCATCCTGTAAAATGTTCTGTACAGAAAATTCTGCTATGCCTTCCATTGTAGAAAATGCTGCATGATGTGTTTGAATTGGCAATAGCCATCTTTGATAAATATCTGATAATTCGGGAACAATCTCTGAAATCTTTGGATCAATTTCTACATGAGAATAAGTCATAACATCTGGTCCTAACACATTGACAACAAAATTGTCTGGATTTAACATGAAAAATAGGTTTGCACGTTTTGCAATTGGAAAATCATCTGGAACTGATTGTAATTGTAAATAATCATAAAGATCATTTGCAGCATTTACTTCTAGATTAAGAATTATTTTAGCTAATTCTTCATTAATTGAATTGACATTTGTAGCTGCATTCTTGTTCTCATTTTGCAAGTTATCTTGTGTAGAATGAACTATTTCTTCCACAAGTGTCATCTTGAGTGCACCTTTGTAACCTGATTCAACCTGATCCTTTCGTAAGTCGTATGGTTGACCCTGTTTATACAAAATAATTTTTGGATAACTTGATAGAATAAACTTGTTAAGATATACACAAGAATCCAAATAGTCTCCATATGTAGTTGAAATTTTTGAAATGTATGATTTTGCATATGTAGAATAGACTAAAAATTTTTCAGTATCTTTTTCAATTAACTCTGCAATACTCTTAATATCTAAATCTGATACTGCGGAGAATAATTCATCAACAAAGTCCCTTGAATGTTTTGTTGCAAACACCTTTTTGCCTTTCAGTAATTTAAACTCCTTTAACTCTGGGAATTCGATTCTAAGATCTGGTTTTATTGTAAACCCTGTAAACTCTTTAACTTTTCTAGACATTTCTGGAAATATCTCTTTGGAAAATAACTCTAATTCTGTAAATTGATTAGGAAATTCTGGATCATCATTAATCTTTTCTGATAATTTAGCAATTTCTTTTTCTTCATCAATTTCTACTGAAATTTGATCTAAAAGTGCTTCTGCAAATTCTGTAAATTCTGCCATAACAAAAATAAAATAAAAACTAATTTAATACTATCTTAATGATTTCATATGTTATGATAGTCCAACCTAAAATAGATATTCTCCAAACAATATCTTTTATTATTGAATAGAAATAATTCTCAATTCATATTTTGTGTAAAATGTAAAGGAAAACTTTCATTAGAAATTTTAGATGAATGGGAATCTGTGATCAAAGAAGGTTTTTTTTCATGTAGTAAATGTCATTTAAAATATCCAATCATTTCCAAGATCCCAATTTTAGTAGAAGATCTAACTCAATTTCTTACTAATCGTCCCTTTCTTGGCAAGTGGCTTATCAAATCATCATTGACTAACACAATGAAGAAATTCATCAAAAAAAAAATTCTCATAATCGCTAAATCCAAATTTGATCTCTCTGCAAATGAAGCATTTTGGACTGAAATTTATCGTAATAATAAAAGCTCTATATTTTATAAAAATATTAAATTCCAACTTTCAAAATTACCTCCAAAAAATTTTGTGGTAGAATATGGTTCCTCTATCGGAACAATATCAAATACCCTTGCATTGAAGCATAAACAGATTTTTGGAATTGACAAATCATTTTTTGCATTAGTTGAGGCTAGTAAAAAATCTCCAAAAAACTGTACATACATTTTATCTGATGTTATTAATCATCCTTTTGGCAACAAAAAATTTGATTTGGTTGTAGCATTGAATCTGTTTGATATAGTTGAACCTTCTCTTTTAATAAAAACAATTTCAAAACAAATTTCAAATGGATTAATTTTCTTATCTGATCCTTATGATTATAAAAGAGGTAGCAATTCTGTTAAAAAACCTCTGGATGAGAATCAAATACGTGCAACTCTCCGCCAAAATGGATTTGAAATTACAAACAATACAAAAAAACCTAAAAAAATAACTTGGAATATAAAATTCAATGAAAGGATTTCAATTAACTATAAAGTTGACATTATAATTGCAAGAAAATCGCCTTAAAATTTAATATGCAGTCACCGGGATTTGAACCCGGGTCACTAACTTGGCAAGCTAGAATAATAACCAAACTATACTATGACTGCTCAAACGTTTAAAAAAAAGTTGCATATTAAAGCCTAATGATCTTATATCAATTTTTTAATTCAACTAGTGTTT
>Ga0206679_10001464_pt1 | contig 19522 bp, 13 predicted proteins | sample M110012015metaG_FD_155464 | JGI IMG/M metagenome (GOLD analysis project Ga0206679, IMG submission 155464) | Ammonia-oxidizing marine archaeal communities from Monterey Bay, California, United States - M1 100m 12015 | ecosystem: Environmental > Aquatic > Marine > Intertidal zone | place: USA... | reverse complement strand
AACAACTAAATTATGCATAGATGTAGTATCTACTGTTACCAAGCAGATCTCAGGCTCTAATTCTGTTAAACTTGTGGTTCCAATAAAAGGATATGTATCCGAATAATATACATTATTCATAATATTTAGACTTATTGAATTTAAAGTAGGGGTTAAAGTAGATACATTGAAAACGGTTGGTACAGTAGTTAAATTAATACTAGACGTACTGCCATTACAAATGGCACCAAACTCATCTGTTTTAAACAAAGGAATATTATTGTATCCTGTAAAATCCGAAAAATAACCTGTTAATGCATATCCACCATCGTTGGTTTCAATGATGTCGGAACAAAAATTATTATTAACAAATCCAGCAGTATTTGCCCAATATAAATTACCATTGGCATCTATTTTAAAGTAAATCATTTTATTTGTAGGTCCACCATATTGATCATAATCAATATGACCACCCAATATAAAATCTCCAGTACTTGTTTCTTTTATAGACATACAATAGTCAAGATTAGAAGTAGCTTCTAAAACTTTTGTCCATAAAGTATCACCAATGGAATCCAATCTTATAACAGATAGGTTACTATTAGAACTACCGGCCAGCATAAAGCCACCATCCTGAGTTAGGTCTAAAGAATAATTGTATAAATTATTAGTATTATTACTTAATTTCTTACACCACTGTTGATTTCCAGATGCATCTAATTTCAATATAAATGTTGTGCTTGTACTAGAATGAATAGTACCAGAGCCACTTATTATGAACCCTCCATCAAAAGTTTGTTTTATGTTGTTAAAAGCTAAATTAAATGAAGAGTCATTTAAACCTTTAGACCACATAATATTACCTAATGAATTAAATTTAATAATTGATTCATAATCATTCCATGAATGACCTATTGCCACATAACCACTATCACTGGTGTTATCTATAGAAGAAATAGACTGAAGGTCGTCAAAATGTTTGGTCCATAAGGTGTCTCCATTAGCATCTAATTTCATAATACCTCCACCCCATCCCAAACCTGTAGAAATTATATAACCATTCTCTAAGTTTTTCTTTAAATCCATTATAGCAACTTGCTGATTAATGTTGTTAAACCCTTTTACCCATTCTAATTCTCCGAAAGGATCGGTTTTTATTAAGATAGCTTTGTCATTACCATTTAATGGTTCTACAAGCCATCCTGAAACTAAATAGCCATTATCAATAGTCTGCACTAAACGATTGGAAAGCAAATCGGAATTAAAATAAGCGCCAACAGTGATATTTGAAAATGAAAAATAAGCCTTTTGAAAAGTATATTGTGCAATTAATAAATTACACATAATAAAAAATTGAAGAAATAAGAGGAGTAGTTTTTTCATGATTTAAAAAATTATATTTTTTTACTACCTATTTTCTTAAAGCAGTAAAAAGAAATTAATTTACAATTAAAAACCAATTATATCAAACATATTTAAATGACATGCATCGCCAATATGATTAATGAATAAAAAAAAGCTATTAATTAAAAAATAATATTGATGAATAGTCTAAGATATTCTTATTCCAATAACTAGAATATCATCAATCTGTTCGTGTTCTCCTCTCCATGCTTCCATTCTTTGATGAATAATTTCTTGTTGTCTCTGTGTATCTTCCTTGGACACCTCGATAAGTAATGCTCTAAAATTCCTACCCATAAATTTTTTACCTTTTAAACCGCCAAATTGATCGGGATATCCATCTGAAAAAAGATAGATCATATCATCTTTTTTAACTGAAACTTCTAATTCAGAGAACTCTTTTTCTCCAGGCACAAAAGAACCTATGGCAAAGCGATCTCCTTTTAAGATTTCTAATTCACCATCACTAACTTTATATATAGGGTTACTAGCACCTGAAAAACTTAATTTTTTCTTTTTTGCATCAAAACATATAATAGCCATGTCCATTCCATCTCTAACAGTTTCACCTTCAAAATCTTTATTCAATGCAGAATAAGAAAAAGAATTTAAATCGTTAAGTATTCTTGCTGGACTTATATTTTTTTGCTCTTGTACGGCAGCATTTAATCCATTGGCACCCACTAAACTCATAAATGCGCCTGGAACACCATGTCCAGTACAATCCACAGCAGCTATCATGTTCTTTCCTTCAGATTGATGAGCCCAATAAAAATCACCACTTACAATGTCCTTAGGACGGTAATAAACAAATGAATCTGGAAATAGATCTTTAATGAATTGATCTGGAGGTAAAATAGAATCCTGTAACCTCTTCGCATACCTTATGCTATCAGTAACATCATTGTATAATTCTTGTAATTCCTCTCTTTGTCCTTCAATCTCATTTTTTTGTAGTATAACTTCTTGTGTTCTATCTTTTACTACCTTCTCTAGAAGCTGTTTTTGTTTTTGAATCCTAATTGTACCTACCTTAACGCCTAGATATATTAGAATTATGAAAAGCATGAAATATACAATATAAGCCCAAATAGTTCTGTACCAAGGAGGGAGAATTATAAATTCAAAAACAGTTTCTTTACCAATATTACCAATGTAATTCCTAGATTTAACCCTAAACGTATATTTACCTTCTGGCAAATTGGTGTAATCACATTTTGATTCACTTTTCCATTGAGACCAATCATTATCGTATCCCTCTAAAATATAGGAATATTCGTTTTTGTTTTCATTTAAAAAACTTGAAGATGAAAATTGAAATTCTAAACGACTAGTCCCATAATCATAAACAATGGGTTCTTCATATACACTTAATATTTTTGAAGTATCGGAAAGGTCTTTATATCCACCATTAAAATAGCTAACATTTCCCCATTTAATTTTTCTTATTAATGTGTAAAAAGAAGAAGATTTCGATTTTTTAAAACTTGGATCGAACCTATAGATATGCTTTACACCTCCTAACCATACTATTCCTGCTTTGTCCCTGTAAATAGAATGAACCAATTCATCTGAATAGTTTTTAAAATCATCGGCATACCAATGATACCCTTCATTATTCTTTTTAGCAAAGCCAACTTCAAATTCATATATATTCTTGTCATTATAAGTCACCATCCAAACATCTCCGTTCAACAATTGATTGATCCTATGTATTCCGTAATACTTATGTTTGGGATTTCCTAGAATATCCGTCTTTTTCCATTGATTGTTGCTTTTTACATATAAGCCATTATTAGATCCGATAAAAATATTACCGTCTATTTTTGCTATATAAGCATGACCATTGCTAATTCCTACTTCTTCTGAGATATTTTCAATTGGAATTGTATGGTCATCGAAGACCTTATAGCTTGTTTTATAAGGCCCTTTTTTCTTAGAACCTATGTATAAATTTCCTTGATCGTCATATTCGAAATTATAGACATCTTCATTGAAATTAGATACAAATCCCTCATCTTCAAATTCTTCTCCATTCCATCTAATACTAGATAATCCTTTGTAATTACACACAATTATTCTTGATGGATCGTTAAATGATGTCATCATATTATATGGAGAACATTTTGCAATAAATTTAAGAACGCCCATTTTATTATATGAAAAAACACCATCAACAGCAGCGATCAAAAGAATTGTGTCAGTAGGAGTTGAATAAATCATAAATCCATAACAATCAACTTTGATTCCATGAAGTTTATTCAATCCTGACTGAAAATCATTTTTTAAAGAATAATATACCCCAGTATAATTTGCAAAGAAAATTTCATCATGAAACTCTATAATACTTTCAATGGTACTGATCTTGTTCTCTTTTAAATTGTAAAGACTTATGGGAGAGTTAATCAGGATTTTAGAAACCCCATTATTAGTTCCTATCCATAAATTACCTTCTTTATCAATATATTGACACAATATCACTCCATCTAATAAACCAGATTTTTGATCTATCAGGTATTTTACTTTAAAATCTTTATCTAATAAATATACTCCCTTACCAAAGGTGCCAATACTTAAATATTTATTGTCTATTATCAATGACCCATATAAAGAAAGATCATTTAAATCTTCAATGTAAATTTCTTTAGGTTTTTCATGGTCAGAAATATCATAAATTTTTTTATTTGACAATACAAGTAATCTTTCATTGAAATTATTCATAGAAAAAACTTTCTTATCAGAAAAAAAATCTCCATGCTCTATCAGCTCAAACCCACCATTATTCAATACACAGATTCCCTTATTTCTGATATTTACATAGAATTTATCTTTATGTAAAAATGCTTCATGAAAATCTTCATTTTCTTGAGCTGAAATTATATCAATTTTATCATCTTGATAAATGAAAACATATTTTTGTGACAGAAAAAAAACCTTATTTTCACTATTGATCTTTATACTAGAAATCTTTTTAAAGTCAATAGAATCATGGAGCATTGTCTTTAGAGATCTATACTTTGTAACACCACTATCAGCAATATATAAATAACCAAAGTCCTCAAATCCTCCTGCATAAATAATTCCATTGTTGTCTTTTTCTATCGTATTAATCTCTGTTTTTGGTTTTGTATTTATATTACGCCATTCACTTCCATCATATTCTAAAAAACCATTCTGATTCGCAAAATACATGACTCCTCTTCTATCCTGAGTAATATCAAAAATTTGAGGACTAGCATCAAAATTATCTAGAGAATAAGATTTAGTACCTAATTCAAAAGAATATGTTTTTACTTGACTAAAAAAATCAGAAAGAGAGAGTGATGAACAAATTACAAATAGGAATAGAAGTCTCATTTTAAATACTCTATAAAGATTTAAAATAACAAATAAAAAACTTATTATGCTAATTATAAAAAGTCTAAAACATACTATTATAAAAACAGCATGTAATTGGTATAATATATTATTAAATATAATTTTGCACTCATGAAACGTGTAGTAGTTGGTCTTTCTGGTGGAGTTGATTCCAGTGTAGCTGCATATCTTTTACAACAAGAAGGATATGAAGTAATCGGTCTATTTATGCGTAACTGGAAAGATGATTCAGTAACTATAAACGATGAATGCCCTTGGATAGAAGATAGTAATGACGCTTTACAGGTTGCTGAAAAATTGAACATTCCTTTTCAGGTAATAGACTTTAGCGAACAATACAAAGAACGCATTGTCAATTACATGTTCAGCGAATATGAAAAAGGTCGTACTCCCAACCCAGATGTTCTATGTAACAGGGAAATAAAATTCGATATTTTTCTTAAGAAAGCCATTGAGCTGGGTGCTGATTATGTAGCTACAGGTCATTATTGCAGAAAGGAAACCATTTCAACTAATAATGGAGAAGTTTATCGTTTATTGGCTGGTAAAGATCCGAATAAAGACCAAAGCTATTTTCTATGTCAAGTCAATCAAGAGCAATTAAGTAAAGCTCTCTTCCCTATTGGAGAGCTCCAAAAGTCAGAAGTAAGGAAAATAGCCAAAGAAATAGGATTGAATACTGCAGATAAAAAAGATTCACAAGGACTCTGTTTTATAGGTAAGGTAAAGCTTCCTGTTTTTCTACAACAACAGCTAGCTCCTAAAACAGGAAATGTAATTGAAGTACCTTCAAATTATTCTGCATATGAATACAAAGACAATGAAATAGAAACCCTTTGTATGCCATACAACCACAATGAGAATGATGGAAAAAAAGTAGGTGATCATAACGGTGCACACTATTATACCATCGGACAAAGAAAAGGGCTTAATATTGGAGGTACGCCTGAACCTTTATTTGTAATTGACATAGATACAAATAACAATATTATTTATACTGGTCAAGGTGAACAGCATCCTGGATTATACAGAAAAGGATTATTCGTTCCTAAAAAAGATATTCATAATTTAAGAGAAGATCTTTCTTTCCAAATAAATGAAGTACGTAAATACAGCTGTAGGATCCGATACAGACAATCACTTACCAATGCTGCTTTTCACATGAAAGAGAATGGCCTTTATGTAATTTTCGATGAGCTTCAAAGAGGAATTACCCCAGGTCAATTCATTGCATGGTACAAAAACGATGAACTAATAGGTTCTGGAATAATTGATAATTGATCACTCCTTTTTCCAATCTATAATAATGTCTCTTCCAGGAGTATAAGGAACCTTGTTGGTTTCTAAATATTTTTCTAATTCAACAATCTTCCCTTTAATAATATTCATCTTCTCAATTACAACAGTAAATTCATTTCCGGCAGTTTCATAAAGCATTCTATTGGTACCTGTTATGTTAGACCTGCTTCTCCACATATTCCATATAATGATTCCTACTCTACCAGCAACAGCTTCATTTTGCTCCAGGTCCCTGCTAGATAATGAAGGATCTCCATATAAAGCAATACTAACATGATCAAGGTCTTCATTTAACTTTTTAAGATCAACTAATTTATTCAAGTCCATATTTGGATAAGCTTTGATAGCTGCTTCAATAAAGTCAATTCTTTTATTGAGCTCTCTATAAGACATTCCCGCACCATCAACAGCCCTTCTTAATTTCTCTACTTTTATCTGAAAAGCTATCAGCTCTTCCTTGTTATCGACAGGAGTTGAATGATCTTCTAACCAATTACACTTAAATGGAGTTTTATCAACCAATAAACTAGCAACACCATCAACTACTTTATGCATGGACACATAATAATCACCCGGTAATGCCAATGGACCCGCAGTAGCTTCACCATATCTTCCAGGTTTTGAATTATTTAATTTTATTGAGTTTTTAGCAGTGTGACGAAAATCCCATACAATCCTGTTGACACCAAGCTTTGGCTGCTCAATCATTTTTCTTATTTCATTTCCAGCATTATCATGGATTGTAAATAAAATATAGGGCTTAGATTCTCTATCTTCTTTTTTCAGCTCTTCAATAGAAGGATATGGAACATCCTTGTCTTCTTTGATCAACTTAGCTTCATATTGTTGCCTTAGCTCTTTACGAGTTTTTAAAGTATCATTTAAATAATAAGTGATTACTGCTCCTAAAGGAGGATTTTTTGCAGTATAATGCGATTCCCCTTGAGATCCCTTCCCTCTTAAACCTAACGGCCTGGCATCAACAAACATCAAACCATCCTTTATAGGAAAAATAGCTGCTTTTTCATTAAATGATTTTTTAATATTTCTCAATGGACTATAATCGTCAAGAATATAAAATCCTCTTCCAAATGTTGCCAACACAAGATCATTTTCTCTTTGCTGGATCTCCAAATCTCTTACAGCAATGGTAGGAAGACCAGCTTTGATCTGTTTCCATTCAGAACCACCATCAACAGTGAAGAAAACTCCAAATTCAGTACCAACAAATAATAAATTGGGGTCTACATGATCCTCAGCTATGTCATATACAGATCCTCTTTCGGGAAGATTATTAGAAATAGATTCCCATGTAGTTCCATTATCATTACTTACATAAACATAAGGTTTAAAATCTCCTCTTTTATGATTATTAAAAACAGCATAAACTCTATTGACAATATGACTTGATGTCACTAATGAATTAACATATGTATTTGAAGGTACACCATCAACCCCAACAATTTTCTTCCATGATTCACCTGAATTTTCAGTAACATGGATCAATCCATCATCAGTACCAGCATATATTAAATTTTCTTGCATAGGAGATTCATCCAAGGCAACAATATTCCCATACATGGTAGTAGATTTATTTTTCATAATAGCATCGGCACTTTGTACCCTTCCCATTACTTTTAATTGATTTCTATCTATTTGCCTGCTTAAGTCAGGACTAATACATTTCCAGTTATCACCCCTATCATCACTTCTAAAAACCTTATTTGCAGCAAAATAGATCCTTTTATTATTATGGGGACTAATAATCAATGGAGCATCCCAATTCCATCTTAATGCTTTTTCTCCAGGTTTATTCATTGGTTTAATACCTACCTTTTCTCCAGAAATCCTATCAAATCTTGCCAACCACCCATACTGAGATTGTGAATACACAATATTTGGATCTTTAGGATCAACTGCTGCTTCAAAACCATCACCTCCTTTTGTGATGTACCAATCGGAATTCATGATGCCGTGATTATTGATTGTTCTTGATGGACCACCTAATGTATTGTTATCCTGAGTACCTCCATAAACATTGTAGAATGGATATTCATTATCAATGGCCACTTTATAAAATTGAGTCACCGGCAAATTGGGTTTATACTGCCAATTAGCTGCATGGTCCCATGTTTCATAGATTCCACCATCACATCCAACGATCCAATGATCTGTATCGGTTGGATCGATCCACATACAATGATTATCTACGTGCTTGCTTTTTTCTCCTGTAGCTTTAACTGTTTTACCACCATCTTCAGTATGATGTAACCAAGTATCCATAAAAAAGACTTTGTCTTTATCCAATGGATCACATACTACCTCCTGGTAATAATTACCACTTGTAGCATATTTATTAACCTTTGTCCAGCTTGCTCCTTTATTAATTGATTTATACAACCCTTTTTTGTCCTTTTCTGCTTCTACTAGTGCATAAATAAAATCTGGATCAGCAGGAGAAACACACATTCCTATTCTTCCCATAATACTTGAAGGCAAACCATTTTTTATTTCATTCCAAGAGCTTCCTCCATCAATAGATTTATAGATTTTAGAACCTGGACCTCCTCCAACATAAGTAAAGACATGTCTTCTTCTTTGATGAGCAGTTGCATATAAAATATTTGAATTCTCAGGATCCATGTGTATTTCATTGACTCCGGTATGAAGGTCAACTTCTAAAGACAACTCCCAATTCTTTCCACCATCAGTAGTTTTATACAATCCTCTTTCACCTCCTTCTTTCCATAAGGGACCATAAGCTGCAACATATACAATTTGAGAATTATTGGGATGAACAACAATCTTACCAATGTGCTCAGACTCTTTTAATCCCATGTTCTTCCAAGATTTACCTCCATCTTCACTTTTGTAAACCCCATCACCATAAGCAACACTCCTTTGGTTATTATTTTCACCTGTTCCTACCCAAATAATATGCTCATTGGAAGGGTCTATAGTAACACATCCAATACTATAAGATCCTTGTCCATCAAAAATAGGTTGATAAGTTGTGCCTGAATTTGTTGTTTTCCATACACCACCAGAAGCTACTGCTAAATAATATTCTTGAGGATGATTTGGGTTTACTGCAAGATCAGCAATTCTACCAGATGTTAATGCTGGTCCAATAGACCTGAATTTAAGTCCACCAATACTTGTTTTAATTAAGGTTGATTTTTCCTTGTCCTTATCTTTCTTGTTTTCAGGGGCAATAACAAAAGAAGAAATTAGAACAAAAGTAAGTGTAAAGAGTTTTAACATTTTTAAAATTTTTTGTGAATTTACAATTCGTAATTTAATTATGAAACATCAATCAATCATATCACTTTTTTCAAATGGATATGCATTCATTGTAGCTAAAGAAATAGCTAATAGCTCATTTTTTTGATTAAAGATCTTTCCTTCAACAATTATGATTCTTTTACCATATTTAAGCACTTTTCCTTTTCCAGTTAACAGATCCCCTAATAAAGCAGGTTGTAAAAAGTTCAGCTTCATTTCTACTGTTGATACCACTTTTCCTTCAGTTGATGTTTTACTTAATGCAGCTACTCCTACTACTGCATCCATAAAAGCCGCTAAAAAACCCCCATGTGCAGCTGTTTTAGTGGCAAGATGTTCTCTTTTTACTTCTAAACTATAATAAATTTCACCTGAACTTTGAATTTCATATTCCATGCCTAATAAATCACCAAAATGATTGGTTTCATTATATCGCTTAAGTATATCTTTATTCATATTGACAAACATAAGTGAATAATTTGACTTCTTAATAAAGCCAAACTATTTCAAATAATTATCTTTGTTCACCTTAATTGAAAAATCGATCATGATCAATATTACATTACCAGACGGCACTGTAAAGAAAATAGAAAAAGGAACTACCTCAATGGATGTTGCAAAAAGCATCAGTGAAGGGTTAGCAAGGAATGTACTAGCTGCAGAAGTAAATGGCGAAGTATGGGATCTCAATAGAGAGATCAATGAAGATGTTACCCTTAATTTACTTTCTTTCAAAGATAAAGGTGGGAAATCTACTTTCTGGCACTCCTCTGCTCATTTAATGGCAGAGGCTTTTGAAGCTTATTATCCAGGAATTAAATTAGCCATTGGTCCTCCTATAGAAAATGGATTTTATTATGATATCGATTTTGGTTCATATGAAATTTCAGAAAAAGACCTAGTGAAGATCGAACAAAAAATGCTAGAGCTTGCAAGAGAAAAAAATGAATTTATAAGAAAAGATATTTCTAAGAATGACGCCATAGCTTATTTTAAAGAAAAAGGAGATGAGTATAAGCTTGAGCTTCTTCAAGACCTTGAGGACGGAAGTATCACCTTCTATACTCAAGGAAACTTCACAGACCTTTGCAGAGGCCCGCATATTCCTCATACAGGACATATAAAAGCTGTAAAGCTAATGAACATAGCTGGGGCATATTGGAGAGGAGATGAAAATAATAAACAGCTTACCAGGATTTACGGTGTTTCTTTTTTAAAGAATAAGGAGCTTACAGAATATTTAGCATTACTTGAAGAAGCTAAAAAAAGAGACCATAGGAAATTAGGAAAAGAGTTAGAGTTATTCACTTTTTCCGAAAGAGTTGGATCAGGTCTTCCTTTATGGTTACCTAAAGGAGCTGCGCTAAGAGATAGGTTAATAGACTTTATGAAAAAAGCCCAAACCTCCACAGGCTATCTACCTGTTGCTACACCACATATAGGCCATAAGGATCTTTATGTTTGTTCTGGACATTATGATAAATATGGTGAAGACTCTTTTCAACCCATCAATACTCCTAATGAAGGTGAGGAATTTTTATTAAAACCAATGAATTGCCCCCATCACTGTGAAATCTTTAAAGCATCCCCGAAATCTTACAAAGATCTCCCGGTTAGATATGCTGAATTTGGCACAGTTTATAGATATGAGCAAAGTGGTGAATTACATGGATTAACAAGAGTTAGGGGTTTTACTCAAGACGATGCTCATATTTTTTGCAGACAAGACCAGCTTGAAAATGAATTTAAGAAAGTAATAGATCTTGTTCTTTATGTATTCAAGGCATTAGACTTTATAGATTTTGTGGTGCAAGTTTCATTGAGAGACAAGGAAAATAGAGCTAAATACATTGGTTCAGATGAAAATTGGGAGAAAGCAGAAGCTGCAATCATAAAAGCTGCACAAGACAAAGGGCTTAAAACAGTAATTGAATATGGAGAAGCTGCCTTTTATGGTCCTAAATTAGATTTCATGGTTAAAGATGCTTTAAATAGAAGCTGGCAATTGGGGACAATACAGGTAGACTACAACCTCCCTGAAAGGTTTGAACTTGAATATACAGGTTCCGATAATAAAAAACATCGACCTGTAATGATTCATCGTGCTCCATTTGGTTCATTAGAAAGATTTGTTGCACTTTTAATTGAACATACAGCTGGTAAATTCCCATTATGGCTAAATCCTGAACAATGTATTGTTTTACCAATCAGTGAAAAATTCAATGAATATGGAGTAGAAGTTTTGAATCTGCTAAAAAATTACGATATTCGCGGTCTTGTTGACGAAAGGAATGAGAAGATCGGAAGAAAAATCAGGGATGCTGAAGTAAAAAAGATCCCTTTTATGCTGATCATTGGTGAAAAAGAATTTGCTAATAATCAAGTTTCTGTAAGGCAACAAGGCAAGGGTGACCTAGGCACATTCTCTTTAGATGAGTTTGCTAAAATCATTCAAAAAGAAATTGAAGAAAAGTTGATTCAATTTGAACAATAAGTTAGATTAATTAAAAAGGAGGAATAATTAGACCAAGAAGACCAAGAGGTGCAAGGGTTTTTAAAGAAGATCCGCATCGAATAAACGAAAAAATAAGAGTACCTGAAGTAAGGGTAGTCGGAGAGGGAATTGAGCAAGGTGTATATCCTGTTCAAAAAGCCCTAGAAATGGCACAGGAAATGGATTTAGATCTTGTAGAGATCTCACCTAATGCTAAACCACCTGTTTGCAAGATTATTAATTATAAAAAGTTTCTTTATGAGCAAAAAAAGAAACAGAAAGAATTAAAATCTAAACAATCAAAAGTTGTCATTAAAGAAATTCGTTTTGGTCCTAATACAGATGATCATGACTTTGACTTCAAATTAAATCATGCTAAAAAGTTTTTATCCGATGGGGCAAAGCTTAAAGCTTTTGTCTTTTTTAAGGGTAGAACAATAGTTTTTAAAGACAGAGGTGAAATATTATTATTGAGGTTTGCTCAGGAATTAGAAGAATACGGTGTTGTTGAACAAATGCCAGATCTTCAAGGAAAGAAAATGACCATAATAATTAACCCTAAGAAAAAATAGAAGTAATAACAATACAATATATAGAGACATGCCTAAAATGAAAACAAATGCCAGCGCAAAGAAGAGATTCAAGTTCACTGGCTCAGGTAAGATCAAAAGAAAACATGCTTTCAAAAGTCATATTTTGACTAAGAAAGCAACTAAAAGAAAAAGAAACCTGACTAAATCCGGATTGGTTCATAAGTCAGATGTAAAGAGTATTAAGCTGCAATTATGCGCTTAACCATTCTTTGGTTATTTAAATGTTAAACCCGGTAATTAGTCAAATAAAGATAAGATTAGAAAACTAACGCTAAGTACCAAAAAATTTAAAAATTATGCCTAGATCAGTAAATAGTGTAGCCGCAAAAGCAAGAAGAAAAAAAATATTAAAGCTTGCTAAAGGTTATTTCGGAAGAAGAAAAAATGTACATACAGTAGCTAAAAATGCTGTAGAAAAAGGTCTTCAGTACGCTTATAGAGATAGAAGACAAAAAAAGAGAAACTTTAGAGCTCTATGGATTCAAAGAATTAATGCTGGTGCCAGATTACATGGCATGAGCTATTCTGAGTTCATGGGTAAAATAAGTGCAAAAGGAATTCAATTGAATAGAAAAACATTAGCAGATCTTGCTATGAATCATCCTGAAGCATTTAAAGCTGTAGTAGACTCTATTAAATAGATTATTAATTTTTGTTATTACTTAAAAAGGGGGCGTTGCCCCCTTTTTTATTGCTTATCTATTTCCTTATACTCCTCTAATACCTTGTGTAGAGTATTTTTACTAGTTACACCAAACTCATTTAATAATTCATTTGCATTAACAATTAATGAAGAATCAGAAACATGATGCTCTTTTATAAAATGAACATATTTTAAAATCCAGAATGCATCAAATGTCTTATAAAATCTATCTTTAAAAGTAGCTGTAGATGCCGAATTAGACTTTAACATATCTAATGTAAGACACCATTGATCTTTATTTAAAAACAACTTTATAAGTTCTGGAAAACGTTCATATTCATATACTGCATTTTCAATTACTAATTCTAACCATTCTTTTAAAGCAATAAAAATTTTGAATGAATAAGTAACATCTAAATCCCTAATTCCAAGCATCTTTTCCTGAATAGCCCTACCTGTTCCAAAAGGAACTCTATCTGATACTCTTGGGGATGGGATAATTCGAGTTGTATTGACTTCTCCAAAATTCCCTAACCCAATGATCTTATTGATGAAGTAAAAATCCTCCCCTGCTTTTCTTCGATTCATTCCCCCTTGTTTTGCATAAGCAGAAGCCCTAACAGCCATAGAGCTTCCTACTGTATGATATGCATATGGAACACCACAATATTTTAAAGCATTCTTATAATACCTTAGGTGAGTCTCATATTTTAAGATGCCATCATAGATCTCTCTTTTAAATTCAATTCCATTTAATGGATGTTCAAAAAAGATAGCTGCACCATTATATCCTTTGGTTTGAAAAGCATTCAACACTTCTTTGATATAATTTGAATCCAATGTTGCATCAGCATCAAAACAACAAATTATACCATCCTTATTAATTTGCTTGAATCTTCTTAAAGCTTCATCCATTCCAATTTTTCTAGCCCACCCTACTCCTGCATGTTTCTTTGGTAAATTAGTAGCGTCTATAGTATGAAAAAAAACAGGTAGCTTATTAGTATTCTCATTAAAGGATTTTACTTCATTAAAAGTCTTGATATTCTGGTCAATAATAGCTGGATCAGCACCTTCTGGATGATTAATTACTACAATAACATCGACTTGAATATTATCCGAAAAATCACAATTAGAGATAGACTTTAAAGACTTTACAATATCTGGCTCATTATAGGAAGGAATAACAATACACATTTCCAATTGTTCATCAACTGAATGATTTAGCTGCATTGGAGATACTGGAAATCTGTCTAGATAGATTTGAGCTATGGAGATAAACGATTTTTCCTCCATAAGTTATTTTCTTTTGTATATAAGATACGATCGTGTAACCTACTAGGTCTGCCCTGCCAAAATTCAATTTTTTCAGCAATTAAATGAAAACCACCCCAAAAAGGTGGGCGATCAACCTCTTTGCCTTTAAATTTTGCTTCTATTTCCTTTATTTTATTTATCAACACATTCCTAGATGAGATAACATCACTTTGAGCAGATGCCCATGCACCAATCTGACTCTCTCTTGGTCTATTTTTAAAATAAGTGTCTGACAGTTCATCGTCCACCTTTTGTATATTTCCTTCTATAATGACCTGCCTTTCCAACTCTATCCAGAAAATATTTAATGATGCAGAAGGATTAGTATCAAGATCTTTAGCTTTTTGAGATTGATAATTGGTATAAAAAATAAATCCATCTTCAGTTATATCCCTTATATAGATCATTCTTGAGCTAGGCTTATTATCCTTATTTACTGTAGATAAACAAGCTGCATATGGGTCTGGAACTTCAGCGTCAATTGCCTCTTTAAACCAAACGGCATATTGCTCAAAAGGATCATTATTTATAGATTGATCATCCAATGATTGACTAGAGAAATCTCTTCTTTTTGTATTGAGGTAATTCCTCACTTCTTTTATACCCATGTATCAAAATTAACAATTAATCATCTATTTAATTAAAATAATATCATTGCTAATCAAGTTAGGTATTAGTTATATTATATTTGTTATATGTTGAAAAACCAGCATCATAAAGGAGTATTAGGTATTATTCCAGCTAGGTATCATTCTTCTAGGCTTGAAGGTAAACCATTAGCAATAATAAATGGAAAACCTATGATTCAGCATGTCTATGAACGTGCTAGTAAAGTACTTGACCATCTCTTAGTAGCAACAGATGACAAAAGAATTGCAGATGCTATTCATACTTTTAATGGAAATGTAATAATGACTGACGCTACTCATTCTACTGGAACCAACAGGTGCTTAGAAGCTTTAAATAAATGGGAAAAGAATGGAAACCAAGCATCCATTATCATTAACATTCAAGGAGATGAGCCATTATTAAACACAGACCATCTAGAACAATTAATTGATTGCTTTGATGATCCTTCTACTTCTATCTCAACCTTAGCCTTAAAAATTAAAGCTGGTGTAAAGTTAGAAGAAGGAAAAGTTTTTTTAACAAAGGATAAACATAATTTCGCTTTGTATTTTAGTAGATATCCTATTCCTTATAACAGGGATTTACCTAAAGAGGAATGGAGCAATAATCATCAATATTATCAGCATATTGGCATCTATGGTTTTAGAAAAGATGCACTGGAAAGATTTGCTAATATGAATGAAAGCCCTCTTGAAAAATCTGAAAAACTGGAACAGCTAAGATGGCTTGAAGCTGGTGAAAAAATTAAAGTGACAGTAACAGATAAATATTCACAACCAGTTGACACAAAGGAAGACCTAGAAAAAGTTAGGACTATTTTTCAATCAAAAGGTGAATGATTATCTCTATTTTTGTAAAAATTAGAATCATTGAAAACTAAGATTAAACAGCTGATCGACAAAGAAATTGAAGCCATTCGAAATATTCCTGTTGATGGAATCATTGAATCTGTAATCGATATTCTTTATGAACGCATCCATTTAAAACAAGGAAAATTAGTGATCAGTGGTATGGGCAAAGCAGGTCAAATAGGAATGAACATAGCCACTACCCTTTCTTCAACAGGTACAGCATCTGTATTCTTACATCCTAGTGAAGCTCAGCATGGTGACCTAGGACTTATACAAAAGAACGATGTACTCTTATTGATCTCTAACTCAGGGAAAACAAGAGAAATTCTTGAATTAGATCAGCTAGTAAAAAACCTACATGACAACATTCCTGTTATTGCATTAACAGGAAATATAGACAGCCCCTTAGCTGATGTATCCAATATATGTTTATATACAGGTGCACCTGAAGAAATCTGTCCTTTAGGATTAACACCTACAACATCAACAACAGTAATGACAGTAGTTGGTGACATTTTGGTAGTCAACATGATAGAAAAGATAGGTTTTAGTAAAGAAGATTATTCCCTTAGACATCATAGTGGATATTTAGGTAAAAAAGCAAAAGGTCATGAGTAAACTTACTTTAATAGCAGGCCCATGTGCAATTGAAGAAAAAGAAACTTCTTTTTTAATTGCTGAAAAGGTAAAGCAGATCTGCAATTTGTTGGACATTCGATTTATTTTCAAAGGAAGCTATAAAAAAGCCAATAGATCTAGGTTGGATAGCTTTACAGGAATTGATGAGCAAAATGCATTGAATATTTTAAAAGAAATAGCAGATGAATTTCAAATTGAAACCATTACCGATGTTCATGAAAGTCATGAACCCGAAAAAATTGCAGCATTTGTAGATCATCTTCAAATACCTGCTTTTCTATGTAGACAAACAGACCTCCTTTTAGCTGCAGGAAATACTGGATTGGGAGTAAATATTAAAAAAGGTCAATTCATGTCTCCTGCATCTATGAAATTTGCTCTTGAAAAAGTTCAATCTACAGGAAATGATAATATTTGGTTATGTGAAAGAGGTAACAGCTTTGGTTATAATGACCTCATCGTAGATGCTACATCAATACATCAAATGAAAAAGCATGGCGCTCCTGTAATAATGGACTGCACCCATGCTGTTCAAAAACCCAATCAAATAGGTGGTGTAACTGGCGGTGATCCTACATTAATAGAAGCCATAGCACTTAGCGCTGCTGCTACTGGAGCAGATGGATTATTCATTGAAACTCACCCCAATCCTGCATCAGCAAAAAGCGATCCTCATACTATGCTACAGCTAGATCAGTTAGAAATGATTTTAACAAAAGTAATTAAGGTCAAAGACGCCCTTTAATGCAACAGAATCCTCTGTTTATTAACAGGTTAGTGTGACATACTTAATTAAATACTAATTGAACATGTTATTTGATTTTCTATATTTACGGCCGATTTGAGGTCCTTTATTACATATAGTTTTACTTTTTTTATACTCATTTTTTTTACAAGTGGAAAGTGTTCTTCTCCTGAACTAAAAGAATTCACTCATAAAAAATATGCTGAATTAAATCAACCAGATATTAGCTATGATGCTTTTCACAACGCTACAATAGGTTATTATTATTTACTTAAAAAGGGAACTTTAAAAAATACCAGATACCTTTCTATCATTGACATGTCTAAAAGTGCCAACAAGGAACGTTATTACCTTATAGACATGAAGGAAAACAAATTGGTTTATCAATCATTAATAGCCCACGGCAAAAACACCGGTGAAGAATACGCAAAGCATTTTTCCAATATCGAAAATAGCTACCAAACAAGTATTGGTTTTTATACTACTGCCGAGACTTATGCTGGAAAAAATGGATTATCTATGAGAATGGATGGTCTTGAATACTGTAATGACAAGGCCAGGAAAAGGGATATTGTTGTTCATAATGCTGATTATGTTAGCCCCCAATATATTAAAGAAAATGGGAGACTAGGAAGAAGCTTTGGTTGTCCTGCCTTACCAATAAAAGGTTATGAAAAAATAATTGAAAAAATAAAAAATGGTAGTTGCTTTTACATTTACTATCCGGATAGAAAATATTTTCAGAAATCTTCTATAATAAAGCTAGGGGAAAAAGCGCAATTAACAGAAAAAGGTCAGCTACTCTAATTTCTTTTTTAACTCCACTAATATTTTTTCATCTCTACCGTATACATCGTTATGAAATACGATATTATTATCCTTTGTACTGGCTAAAGTATAATGAATATATATAGGTAATTTTTTGTTTAAATACACTTTTGTCCTTACCCTGTCCTTAATAAGCCGTTCAACACTATCAATATTGTATTGATTATTATCTCTTATCAGTAGATCTTTAGCCAAGTCCAATGGGTTCTCTAATCGAATACACCCATGACTAAATGTTCTCATCTCTCTGTTAAACAGTTTTTTTGATGGTGTATCATGTAAATATATATAGGATGGATTAGGGAATATAAATTTAATCAATCCTAGCGCATTTGACCTTCCTCCCTTTTGTCTGACTGTATATTTAAACCCAGCATTGTAATCTATTAATTCCGAATTAACTGTTTTTCCACCCGATAATAATTCATATCCATTTCTCCTTAAATAAGAAGAGTCTTTCCTAGCTTTAGGCAATAGCTCATTAGAAATGATACTATAAGGGACATACCAAAACGGATAGATAACCAAGTACTCAAGGCTGTCTAATATTTCAATTGTTTTATTGGACCTTGTACCAACTACTACACGGTGCATTCTTGTTGTCTGATCATCCTGAAAATACTTTAAATGAAATCCAGCTATATTAATAGCAATTCTATCCTTTGCCCAATCCTCTCTTTTTCTCCATTTTTCTAATGCCAATGAAGCATTTAAAAAATAGTCATACGGTGATTTTGATAGTGCTTTAGCTGTATTTGAACCAATAACTCCATCTGCATTTAAACCATGCTCTTGCTGAAATTCTTTTAAAGCATTTATTAAAACTGAATCAACAACTAATAAAGAATCTATTAACCCATAGTTAAATAATACTTCTGCTGCTTTACTATAAGCTAGTAAAGAATCTTTTTTATAAGATGGAACTGCATATTTCTTATTTACATCTAATACCCTATTATTAAATGTTTTTAAACCAACTACTAATGAATGATATTGTGAATGATTAGGTTGGCATTGATAGATCAGTTCCTGAAAATCTGTTGTATTAATAATTTCTGTTATAGATGATATAAATTCCTTCTCGTTCCTTTCACTAACTGGAAATGGAGATACAAAGTATTCATTAGGCAACAGCCCCCACCTAAGCTCCTTAATAAATTGAATAAAACAAGAAGTTAAAGCCGTGTCTTTAGCGATGCCATTTAAACTATCTATATTGACAAAAGAAGGATATTGCTTATTATTTAATCCATAATCATTTACATGAGTAATCATTGAATAAAGTAACTTACCTCTATCATTTAAATCAAGATTATCATTAAGCCATAATAATTGTTCACCTGAATTCTTATAAAAATCCAATAAAAAGCTACTATCTACCTGATTTTCTAATACAGACTTGAATTCCTTATTCACAACATCTAACGGATTGCTTTT
>Ga0206679_10001463_pt1 | contig 19547 bp, 16 predicted proteins | sample M110012015metaG_FD_155464 | JGI IMG/M metagenome (GOLD analysis project Ga0206679, IMG submission 155464) | Ammonia-oxidizing marine archaeal communities from Monterey Bay, California, United States - M1 100m 12015 | ecosystem: Environmental > Aquatic > Marine > Intertidal zone | place: USA... | reverse complement strand
GGGGTGCTTAGGCCGGATTCCGGGGCTCTCTGCGTTTTTAGAGCTAGTTCTTGGCGGTCCGACGAGAGGTTGCCCTTCCGTCGATCTCACCCTGGCTGGGCAGCAGCTCCAACATCTCTTCCACTGCCTGCGCAACCCCCACGAACACCGCCCTGGCCACGATGGCGAAGCCGATGTTGAGTTCCTCGATGCCGCCCATGAGGGCTACCGGGCTCACGTTTTCGTAGTCAAGCCCGTGGCCCGCGTTGACCCGCAGGCCGATGTTTTGGGCGTGGGTGGAGGCTCGCATCAAGCGCTCTAGTTCTTGCTCCCGGGCTGCTCCCGTACTGTTGGCATAGCAGCCGGTGTGGAGTTCCACAAAGGGTGCGCCCAATTCACGGGCCACATCCAGTTGGTCGGGCTCGGGATCCACGAAGAGACTCACCAGTCCGCCCTCTTCGGTCAGGGCTGGAATCACGTCGCGCAGGCGAGCTTGCTCTTTTTTGCAGTCGAGACCACCCTCGGTGGTCACCTCCTGGCGCATTTCTGGGACGAGGCAAAAGGCATCGGCCCGAGATCTGAGGGCCAGGTCCACCATTTCCGTATCAAGGGAAAGCTCAAGGTTCAAGGTCGACTGCAATTCCCCTCGCAAGCGGATAACATCTGCGTCCTGGATATGGCGCCGATCCTTGCGCAAATGGCAAGTGATCCCGTGGGCGCCCGCCTTTTCGGCGGCGAGGGCCCATTCAATAGGGCACGGAAACTCCCCCCGCCTCGCCTGACGCAGGGTTGCCACATGGTCCACGTTGATGTGCAAGCGGGGGATATTCATCGCTTTGAGTCGCTTAACAGGATACTCCGATTGGGGCCACCGTGCGACCCCCGGTGCGGGTAGATTGCCCGGGTGAAAGTTCACAGCGGAGCATTCAAGGGGCGTATTCTGCGCGCCCCCGACGGACAGGACACCCGGCCTATGTTGGGGCGGGTGCGGGAATCCATGTACTCGACCCTCGGAGGCATCGAGGAGGACCAGCCGGTACTCGACCTTTTCAGCGGCAGCGGCAGCACGGGCATCGAGGCCTTGAGCCGTGGGGCGAGTATGGTGCGTTTTGTCGAGCGAGAAAGGCCGGCCCTGGGGGTCTTACGCTCCAATCTGGCCCTCGTGGGGGCCGAGGACCGCAGCGAGGTGATTGGCGGGGACGCCCTTGATGCGCGCCACTGGCGCGCGCCAGCCCCCCTTCCTCCGGGCGCTGAATCGAAGCCCTGGGCCGCGGTGATTTTGATGGATCCTCCCTATCCCATGTTGCGGGGCAGCGAGCGTGACAAGGTTCTTGCGGCCGCGCTGACTTTAGCGGAGGACGTCCTGCTGCCAGGGGGCGCGCTGGTTTTGCATGGGCACCCCAGGGATCTAGGCAGGGATGCCATGAGCACATCCGATTTCCAAGTGGACCACCGGGTCATGGGGCGTACTGCGCTCTTGTACCTCTGGAAGTGAGCGCGCTTGGAATCCAGAAAGGGGCTCAAGGTTCTCTTCCCCGCGAGCCGATCAAAACCTTTGGTTTTGTCTGTTATGGATGTTCTCCTCCTATTGCTTGTGAGCACTCTTGCTCGCGCCCTGCCCCTTGATGGGCCCGGATGGGTTGCGGGTCCACCGAAGGTTGCGCTTACGGAGGTCGTTGAACGTCCCGAAAGATATCTGGGCCAGGAACTCCAGTTGGTCTTGCAGGTGCGCGAGCTGCAGCCAAGATGGGAGGGCTTTACAACTCGCTTTCAACCATCCACCCATTTGGCCCTCAGGGTCTGGGGATCCGAGCAGCTCCTCTGGAACAAGAGCGAACACGCCAGGGACTTTTCACACCTGTTTGTGTCGAAGGACAGCCCATGGAGCAAACGTTTTGGGGGGCTTCAGCCACATGAGCAAATCCGGGTCAACTGCGTGGTGCGCGAGCATTTGTTGGGACACCCTTGGCTGGAGGTGACTCGCATTGTGCGGATGAAGCAGTACACCCCCAAGGGTTCGATTTTGCATGCCATCCGTGCCGCCGAATGCATCGAGCGCAACGCCTTCGCTCTGGCCCAAGGGGAGTTAGAGCGGGCTCTCGCGGCACCTCTGCCTACCCGCCCGCGAGAGGTTCTGGAAGAGACCCTTACCCGCTGCAGCCGCATCCGCAAACGCTTGGCCACGGGCTGGCGGCCCAGCGCAGACGAATTAGGGCTGGTTTGCCAGCGGTTGCTTGAAACCCTGCACACCTAGCGAGGGGGGATGGATGTAGGATGGGCTGAGCTCCTCGACGGGGGGCCTCACCAAAATCCCATACAACAGCAACATCCATGCGTAACCTCATTTTCATTGCCGCCCTTTGTTCCTTGGCTGCCTGTGCCAACAATCAGGCAAGCGAATCCGCTGGCAGCATGCCCGCCGTTGCTGAGGCCGACAACGTCTTCATGGGTAACCCGACTTGCGCCATCAGCGGTCACCCGATCAAGACCGAGAATTACGTCGAGCACGATGGCCAGCGCGCCTACTTCTGCTGCTCCAAGTGCGTTGCCGCGGGCAAGAAGGATCCGGCGGCTGCAGTGGCCGCCGCCTATGCGACGCCGACCGTGGTAGGTAACACCACCTGCCCGATTTCCGGCAGGCCCGTAGGCGCCGAGAACCTAGTTACTTGGCAAGGCAAGACGGTGGGGGTCTGTTGTCAAGGGTGCGAAAATAACTACGCCTCCGATGCCTCTGGCTACACGCAAAAAGCCATGGCCAGCAGCGGTAACTGAACGAGCCTTCCCCCCAAAAGGTTGGGACACCCATAACGATGCTAGTTGAACTCCGCTTAGTGGATTTCGCCCTCTTCGAAGAGGCGGAAATCGTTCTTGGACCTGGACTGAATGCTATTACCGGCGAAACCGGTGCGGGCAAGAGTCTGATGGTCGGCGCGCTGCAGTTGCTGCTTGGGCAGCGTGCGCGCCCCGAGGTCGTCCGCACGGGGGCCAAACGCGCCCGGGTTGAGGGGCGTTTCGTTCTCGAAGTCGAAGGCTGGGGCCGCTGCGTGGCCCAATGGTTGCACGAGAATCTGTCCGAGGCCATCGAGGAAGGTCTTGAGGATGATTCGCACGAACTTGAACTGATTTTGACTCGCACCATCACGCGAGACGGGCGCAGTCGGGCTCATGTCAATCACCGGCCTGTGAGCGGAAAAGTGCTGCGTGAGCTCACCAGCCAATTGGTCGAGATTCATGGCCAGCATGAACACCAACGCCTGTTCGATTCTAGCGAGCAATTGCTGTTGCTGGACACCTTTGCGGGTCTTGGGGAGCAATTGGCCGGTTATCAGGAACGACGCGCGCGCTGGGCCAAGGTGCTCAGCGAGCTTGATGGCCTGGAGGCTGCCGAGATCCTGCGGGCGGAGAGGCTCGACATGGTGCGCTTTCAGCTCAGCGAACTGGAACAAGCTGGTCTAGATGATCTGAACCCCAAGGCCCTGGCAGGCGAGCGAGATCTCTTGAGGAACGCGGGGGAGTTGGCGCTTGCCTTGGACAGCATTGTGGGGGACCTGTTTGATGACGAAGGATCATCCCTGGAGATCGTGCAGCGTTCTGAAAAAATCCTAGAGGACTGGAACAAGAGGGTTCCGGGCCTTGGCGAGTCCCTTTCTTCCGTGCGCGAAGCCAGCGCCTACTTGGAGGCTGCCCTGGGAGACTTGCGCGGCATCCGCGATGGTGCCGAAGCAAACCCCACCCGCCTCGACGAGATCGAAGAGCGCCTTGCCAGTCTCGAACGCCTCGCGCGCAAGCACTCGGTGTCGGTGGAGGAACTACCCGCCAAGCTCGGGACTCTGCAAGCCGAGCGCGACTTACTGGAGCAAGACGGACACGACGGTGCGCAACTGGAGGAGCAGGCTGGCAAGATGGCCAAGGTCGTGGCCCAGGCTGCGACGCGCCTGACCAAAGAGCGAGCCAAGGCCCACAAGCGTCTGTCGAAATCGGTGGAGAAAAGCCTCGCCGACTTGGGCCTCGAACGGGCACGTTTTGAAGTGTGCCTTGTGCCCCACGCAAAGAGCGGGGACCCGATCGATTTGAAGCGCTTTGGTTCCAAGGGCGCCGAAGCCGTTGAATTCATGCTCGCCGCCAATCCCGGTGAAGGGGCCGAACCTCTGCGTCGAGTGGCTTCGGGTGGCGAGGCCGCACGGATTCTCTTGGCTCTGCGCGGAGCTCTCGCCGTGCGCCAATCCACCCCGACCTTGGTCTTCGACGAAGTGGATGCGGGGGTCGGCGGTCGCCTAGGACCGCAGGTCGCGGCTCACTTGGGTGCCCTCGGGGAACACCACCAGGTGATCGCGGTGACCCACCTGCCCTCCATCGCCGCCGCTGCGACCCGTCACCTGCGAGTGGCCAAGGATGTGATCGATGGGCGCACACGCACCAGGGCTGACACCCTGTCTGGGGACGAGCGGGTGGCCGAGGTTGCCGATATGATCGCTGGGGGAGCCGAGCAGGAAACCGCCCGGGCAGAGGCCCGGCGCCTGCTTGGAATCGACTGAATCGGCTGATTGATGCCACTTCGGGGGTATTCCTCCGTGCTTCCTAAGAACTCCCGGGTGTTTTCCCGTGCGAGACGCACCCATCCGGGTATTCTTCGCGGCTTGGCCTGAGTGACTCGGGCCCCAAAGCCTGTCCAGATCCCATGTCCATCCGTCAGCCTCTACGCCTTGAGCCGATCTTCCTAGAGAAAATCTGGGGTGGGCGTGCGCTGTTACCGGTCTTGCCAGAGGATCTGCCCACGGGCAAGAACATCGGTGAGGCTTGGTGTTTGACCGATCGTGAAGAGGCCACATCCCTAGTGGCCGAAGGACCGTTCATGGGTCGCACTTTGGGTGGACTCATGCTGTCCGAACAGAAAGCGCTTCTGGGCAAGACCCAGCCGGATCCGGACGGTTCGTTTCCGCTGCTGCTGAAGCTCTTGGACGCTCGTAAGAACTTATCGATTCAGGTTCATCCCGATCACGCCACCGCGCAGCGCATGGGTCCTTCCCACGCGGGCAAGGATGAGTGTTGGCTGGTGCTATCCGCCGAAAAGGGAGCAGAGGTTTTTCTTGGCCTTTCCGAGGGCACAACCGCCAGTCAATTCGCGGAGGCCGCTGGGACAAGTGATGTGGTCGAGTTGATGACCTCCTATCCCGTCCGTGCAGGAGATTTTGTGCGCGTGCCTGCGGGAACAGTGCACTCGATCGGAAAGGGCTTGGTGATTGTCGAAGTGCAGCAGAACTCCGACACGACTTTCCGCATCTACGATTGGGATCGTAAGGGCTTGAATGGGGAACTGCGCGAGCAGCACGTGGAGCCCGCCCTGAAATCGATCCTCTACGATCAAGCCGGACTAAAGCCTGGACCGCCCGAGTGGCGTGAGGAGGGGGCAAACATGCGAGCCCCCCTATTCGAAGACGAGTCATATGCGGGCGAGCTACTGCGCGTCCATGAAATGCTCACCCGGGACACGCACAATTATGCGGGTGCGCTCCATGTAATTAGTGGCCAGGGCCGCATCCGCGTGCGCGGAGAAGATGAAAATCAGAGTTGGAGTATCAGCAGCGGTCAGACTTGGCTCTTGCCGGCGGATTTGGGAGCCCACGATCTTCTACCTGAAGACGGGGATTTCCAAGTTCTCGCGATGCGTTCCTTCAAAGGGAGACAAAGTTAAGTCATGGCAACTAGACGTTCTAAGGGCGCGCCCCGCGGTTCACGCGGCGGCAAGCGCCCGCGCTCGGTTTCGGCCGGCGGATATATTGCAGATGGATCAAGTGCCCGCCGTGAGGCGCGTACGGATCAGGTTCGGCTCAACAAATTTCTCGCGGATCATGGCGTGGCTTCGCGTCGGGCTTGCGATGAATTGATTACCAAGGGCAAGATTCTAGTTGATGATGAGTTGGTCACCGAGCTGGGGGTCAAGATCGACCCCACCAAGCAGAAAGTCACCGTGGATGGGGTGGTGCTTCCGGGCACCGAGGATCCTCGACGCTACTACGTGTTGAACAAGCCCAAGGGCGTGGTTTGCACCAACGACCGTCGCGAGGAACGACTCAAGGCCGTCGACCTAATCACGGATCCCACAGCTGGCCGAATCTATACGGTGGGGCGTTTAGACGAGGAAAGTCGCGGGCTGATTTTGTTGACTAGCGATGGGGATTTTTCCCACCGTGTTTCCCATCCCCGCTACGGGGTGCCCAAAACTTACCGCGTGGTGGTGGCCGGGTCACTTGATGACGAGAGTCTTGACAAGATTCGTTCGGGCGTGCACCTTTCCGAGGGCAAGACCTCCGGCGCACGTGTGGCCATCGTGAAACGTGCCAAGTTGCGCTCGGTTGCCATGGTGACGTTGCGCGAGGGAATGAACCGTGAGATTCGCCGGGTTTTCGCCCGTGTTGGCCACAAGGTTTTAGAGCTGACCCGCGAGGAAATTGGTCCGCTGGTATTGCGCGGTCTGAAAGAGGGGCGTTTTCGTCGGCTTTCCCGCCAAGAGGTCGAGGCCTTGTTGGACATGTCCGATGAGCAGGCTGCGCTCAATCCCCTTGGAAGCCCAGCGGATGAGGACGGCGAGGCTGCTCCCCGCCGTCGGGTGATGCGACGCGCTTCAGGGCGGCGAGGTGGATCAGGAGCTCGCCAAGTCCGGCGGAGCACCAGTGCGCGGCGTGGATCCGGTCCCAGCCGAAGCCGGAGGCGTTCTTAGTGATCGGTCCCAAGACCATCCAAGCAGAAATGAGGAAGCCAGCTCCTGCTCGGGGCCTAGCCTTGCCTGGAACTGGCGCAAAGGTTCACGAGCATTACTTGCGCAATGGCCTACGCCTGGTCTTGCTCGAACGCCCCGGGGATCTGGTGGTGACCAGTTTGCTTTGGTACGGTGCGGGCTCTCGCCATGAGGCTCCCCACGAGGCAGGTGTGGCCCATTTCCTTGAGCACATGATGTTCAAGGGCACCAAGCGCTTTGGCAAGGGATTGGTTGACGCCACCACAACCTCCTTGGGCGGGAGCAACAACGCATTCACTAGCTTTGACCACACGGCCTATTGGTTTGAGTTGGCATCGGACCGATTTGAGGCTGCGCTTGAGTTGGAAGCAGATCGCATGAAGGGCTTACTTTTGGATCCCGCCGAGTTCATCAGCGAAAAGGCGGTGGTCTTGGAAGAACTATCCATGGGCCGTGACGATCCCTGGCGGCGCTTGAGCCAGGACGTGTCCCATGAGCTCTTTGGCCGCCATCCCTACGGCGCCCCAATTATCGGTCATCCGGAGACTCTGCAGCCCATGAGCGTTGAGATCATGCGCGCCTGGTACGAGCGCACTTATCAACCATGCATGGGTACCTTGGTCTTAGCCGGAGATCTCCATCCCAAGTCTACTCTGAGTATGGTCCGTAAACACTTTGGCTCCATTGAGAGCGGACCTGCCCCGGCGCCTGTGCTTTGCGCTCCCTTGCGCGAACCCGAAGGGGAAAGGCGCATTGAGAAGCGCTGGGACGACGCGGCTTCCCGTTTGGTGATGGCTTACTCCACCGTTTCAGTCGGAACAGACCAGGACTTTGACCTGGACTTGATTGATACACTTTTGACAGGTGGCCGAGTATCGCGACTGTACAAGCGTCTGGTGTTGACTGATGGCTTGGCGACTATGGTTGGCAGTTCGTCTGACACGCGCATGGAGGGTGGGGCTTTTTGGATCAACGCCGAGGCAGTCCCCGGAGTCGATCTGGCCGAGTTGGAGCGAGTGATCGAAGAAGAAATCACGCGGCTCGCGGACGAACCAATCCCGGCCAAGGAAATGCGCCGGGTGCAACGGACCTTGCGTTCGGGGGATGCCTTTGAAGCGGAGACCGTTTCGGACTTGGCCGAGTGGTTTGGTGGTTTTGCTGTGGATGCGGATTGGCGCATGCTGCTTGACTGGGAGGAGCGCCGAGCGGCGGTCAATGCCAAGCGCGTACGAGCCACAGCCCGTCAATTATTGACCCGTGAGCGACGGGTTGTTGGCTGGAGCCTTCCAGGGAAAGAGTCATGAGCACCAAACTTCCCAAACTACACCTCCCCAAGCAACGCTATGTGTTGCCCAACGGCTTGGTCCTGATCGTCTCACGACGGGAGGGAGCACCGATCACCGCCGCGCGTTTGATGATGCGCGGGGGAACCAGTCAGGATCCCGCCGGCAAGGAAGGCTTGTCTTGGATGGTCGGGCGCCTAGCGGATCAAGGAACCCACCAACACGATGAAGCCGAGTTGGTCACACGCCTCGAACCCTGTGGCGGAAGCATCGCCGGGAACCAATCGGGCCTGTCCGGTTCCGTGGCAGGGGACCACTGGAAAGTTCTGCTCGAAACCTTACTGGAGGTCGCTCGACACGCGGCCTACCCGAACGACCCCGTGCGTATGCACCAGCGACGTTTTCAGGCGCGGCTTGAAGTCGAACAGGAGGACCCCCGGTCCCAGGCAGCTCAGAGATTCCGGCACCTGGTCTATGGAAAGCACTGGATGGGTCGACCCGCCCATGGAACCGCCGAGACCATTGGGGCTTTCACTCCAAAGGACCTCTTGGATCATCACCGCTCCCACTGGGCACCTGATCGTGCGATTCTTTCGGTTTGCGGGGATGTGGATCCCGGTCAGGTCAAGAAGCTCGTGCAGCGCCTGACCCGTGGGTGGCAACAACTAGGTCCCTTAACTGCCTCCAAGTCGCGGTTCCCCAAAGATGGCAACCGGCTGGATGCATTCAAGAAGAGCCGAGACCAAGTACATGTGTTCTTAGGTCACCTTGGTGTGCGTCGTAGCGAACCGGATTGGGCGAGCCTAGTAGTCATGGATCACATTCTGGGCACTGGCCCAGGTTTTACCGCGCGCATCACTAAGCGCTTGCGGGATGAACAGGGTTTGGCCTATTCCGTATACGCGGACATTCACGGCACTGCCGGTCGTTTACCCGGGTGCTTTCAGGCTTACATCGGCACCAGCCCTCAGCATGTACACACGGCAGTGGGTGGTTTCTTGGAAGAGATGCGCCGGATCCAAGACGAGACCGTCAGCAAGGCGGAACTGAAATTAGCACGAGATTACCTGGTGGGATCATCCCCTTTGGGATTTGAGCGTGCCTCCCAACGGGCGGCCTACTTGGTTACCGCTGAAGTTTACGGACATGCGGATGATCACTTGTCTAAGCTCCCCGGTCAGTTCGCTTCCGTGACCGCCAAGATGGTGCGCGATGCAGCACGCAAGCACCTGCGTCCGGATCGGTGTTGCCTGTCCGCATCCGGGCCGGTAACCAAGCAAGGTCTGCGGCGCGCCCTGGCTCAGTAAATTACGCAGGTCCGAAGGGATCAAGCTCTTCCGAGATACGCCACGAATCGGTCAGCGTCCGCGCCTGAGGATTCCAGATTGGCAAAGGTCAACCGGCAGGGGGCCTACCTCAAGCAACGCACGGTGGAAGGCCAAGAGATCAAAGGTTACGCCTTGCCTTTGGCGTAACTCCGCGCGCGCTGCCAGTATCTGTTGAAGGGTAAGGGGCGCGGCAAGGGCCAGACCCGGTCGATCGAAGCAGTCATCAACCCACAGTTCCACTTGCGCTCGGTCAGAGATGCTCCGCCGTTGGAGGAACTCGATTGCTTCCGCGCGGGACCAACCATGCACGTGCAGGCCCAGGTCTGTGAGGCCCCGGGCCGTGCATTCCAGCTCCAATCCAATGCCGGCAGCCCGCTGCCATGGATCACGCCTTGGATGAACCTCCTTTTGCAAACGTACCAAGTAAAGTCCCAACGCCTCGTTCCAACCGGGCCACTTGGCGTGGCGCAACCAACGGGGAAGGTCGCTCGTGGGGCCGTCACAATGGGCAGCGGCCGCGGATCCCAAAATCCAGTGAACGGCCAATGAACCGGTTACCGCAGCATGTAGGCGGGCCGGGTCAACCCAAACCCGAGACAACTGTCCACGTCCGTGATGGGCCTGTTGGTGAATGACACCGTCAGTTAGGGGCAGGAGGGCCTTGGGCAAAAGGACTGTGCTGGGCAAATCCTCAAGATTGATGGGAAGCAGGGGCCCCAATATCTGAGCTGCTTTAATTGCCCGTTGTGTTAGAAGCTCAAGGCGCGCGGTTTCCCCGGTCGGATGTTTGACGGACTGGTCGTATTGCTCGCGGATTAGGGCCAAGAGCTCGAGACTGCCCCCTGTGAAATCGACGGCCTCGGTGATCTTCAGCAGCGCTGCTTCCAACTCGCGGCTCTGGGTCTTGAGCCGTACTTCAATTTCGGACACGGTGTAGTTCGCGCTGACGAGCTGCTTGATCCGTTTCCTGTGCAAGCTCAATCCGCCCGCTTGGCGCACAAGGCCTCGCCTGGGCTGGGTGCGGTCGGGAGCTTCGAGGACCGTAAGCAGTTGCTCGGCCGCCTTCGGCAGGGAATTCCGCAGGATGAGGTCGATGGCTTGAAGGGTCTGGAGCCGAGAACTGGGGGTCAGTTCCATGGCCATGCGCGCCCTTTTTGCCACGCGTTCTCCCATTAAATCTGCGAAGGCGGGTGATGCAATTCCTTCGAGGTAGGCCAAGGTGGCGGGAAGAGGGGCCATGGACCCAGAAAACTCGGAGCTGTACTCTGCCGCTTGTTCCATCCAAGTCACCAGCGCTTGTAGACGCGCCCGGTATGCCTCAAGATCGGCACCCCGTTCAATGGGGTGGTCCATGAACAGGTGCAACAAACCCGTGCGTAAGAATCCACGCATGGGACCAAGTGGGTCGCGGTCCCGGGTCAGTGCGGGTTCAAGAGCCTCGTGGCGCAACTCTGTTCGGATCCTCACAAGGGTTTCTCGCTCTTCCTCGCTGGCAAGCTCAATGGCGCGGTCAATGCGCGCAACGCGAATACCTGCTAGCTTCTCAAAGGCTGGCCGCGTGAACCATTCCCCTTCCTGTCCCCATGTGGGCCGCGGGCTTCTGCCCTCAAGTGTGTCTGCAAGGCGTGGATTTTGATCGAGGCGCTCAGCGAAGAGCTCTTCAGCTAGCCCCTTCGGATCTTTGCTCGTGGTTCCTGGCAAGCGTGCCGCAACAGTGGCGCGTTGAGTGCTCCAAGAACAGCCCGTGCAGAGCAGCACGAAAACCAAGATTGGGACGATTGGGCGTTCTAAGTGCATCGTTGTGCTACCCGGGCGTCAGAACCTTCCCGGGTTGTGTATCCTATGAATACCGAAGCCCATTTATCCTGAGCTAATCGACGTGTCCCAAGATCCCAATTCAGACCACACCACCCACGGACTGCGCGTACGCGCTGCGGCCCAGTTTCTAGAGGGGGAATCCGATCCAGGTCGGGCCCGCTATTTCTTTGTCTATCGCATTCAAATTGAGAACAGCGGGGAAAAGGCTGCCAAGCTGCTCTCGCGACGCTGGATGATCCTCGACGCCAACAATCGCCGCGAAGAGGTGGTGGGTGAGGGGGTCGTGGGCAAACAGCCCGTGCTGGCCCCAGGCGAGAGCTTCCAATACACCAGTTATTGCCCCCTGCGGACATCCTGGGGGACCATGGAAGGGTCCTACAACTTCACCTGCGCCGAAGGGACCTCTTTTGAGGTGCCTGTGGGCCGCTTTTTCCTGGTACCCGAGGCGGGAAACACGATCCTGCGAGGGGCCTGAGAGGCCCCTGAGGGGGTGTAGAGCTTAGAATGCCCGGTGAAGGGGATGTTTTGGAGGGCGAATCTCCAATTCCCCGGACCCTATCCCAAGATTCTGCGGACTTGTAGAGGTCCCCACGGATTCCCCGGGGCCCTTCCCGGTTCGCCCCCTAGCACCTATAGCGGTTCATGACTTCCGAACAATCCAACCACTCTCACGCCATGGAGCTCTCCGCCCAAGGTGACGATTGGCGCCCCACACCCCACGGCCGTTTCCTCGCGGATGTGCTTACAGCAAATTCCTTTGCCAAGGGCAAGGACGTGCTGGAGCTAGGCGGCGGTGTGGGCAACCACACGATCCTCTTGTTGCGCCATGAACCGCGTTCTTTGGTGGTCACGGAAATCAGCGAGGACCTATTGGCCTCAACCCGCAAGAACGTGGAACGCAATCGACCGGCAGGCTCGGTGATTGAGTACCGCGTCAGCGATTGGCTTTCTACCGAGGGTACTTTTGACCTGGTCGTCACCAACCCGCCCTTCTGTGTCAGTGGCAAGCAAAACCGACGCTACTTCATCGATAGCTTGATCCTAGATGCCCACCGGCGCTTGCGCCCGAATGGCGAGTTGCTCTTCATTCAGTCTTCCATGGCTGACGTGCAAAAGACTCTGCGGCGTCTGGATGAAAACGGGTTTGACGCCAAGGTGATTGAACGTCGGAGCGGTCCCTTCCGGGATTACTACTTTGAAGACGAATCGTTCATGGAAGAGATCAAGCATGTCCCCGACGGCTACACCGTGCAAGATGGGACCCATATGGAAACTCTGAACGTGATCCACGGCACATTGCGGCCCTATTCCCCCCCTTCAATCGCACATATCCCCGCGGCCAAGAAGTAGCGCGGTTTACTTCGGTTCCATCCAGCGAAAGGTCAGGTTCAAGCGACCGCCTAGGGCCTTGCGCATCTTGGGCAGCGCGTGTTGATGGGTCAGTTGGGTGCCTGCACCCATCACAAGTAGACTTCCGTGGTCTAGGTCAACGCTCATGCTGAGGGAGGGATCGCTCTTGGGGCGCAAGCGAAATCTGCGCGTGGCCCCCAGGCTGATACTGGCGATTTTTGGGTATTCGCCCGCATCGTAATCATCGTCCGTGTGCCAGCCCATGCTGTCCTCGCCGGTGCGATAGTGGTTGAGCAGCACGGCGTTGAATGGCTGCTCCAGGTCGTTTTCCAGCTGCTGGGCCAAGCGTTGGATGTTGCCGGGCAGCGGTCGCGCGGGATGTTGCACGCCGGAATAGGAATAGGACTGATCCCCAAACCAGGCGATGCGCCGGGGCATGGGGCACGTGCGACCAAAGATCCGAATCAGGTGCGTGTCGAGGTTTGCCGTTTCCAGCAAGTCGGCCATCAGCTCGTAGGCTTCGGGGGCCTTTAGATAATCCGGCAGCAGGTCGAACCCGGCGGGTAGACCCCCGCCGAGCTTGAAAAACGTAGTTTGCTTGCCGGAGCCTTGGCTCAAGCGAGGCCCGTGTGGCGCAGCAGGGCCTCGGTGGAAGGCGCTCGGCCGCGGAAGTCTTGGAAGACCTCCATCGGATGGCGACTGCCGCCTTGGGCCAACACCGTGTCCCGGAACTTGCGCCCAGTGGCCGCGAGGGCTTCGTTGTCCCCGAGACCTGCGTCTTCGAATGCCCCAAAGGCATCGGCGGAAAGCACTTCAGCCCACTTGTAGCTGTAGTAGCCAGCGGAGTATCCACCCGCAAAGATGTGGGAGAAAGCGCACTCGAAGCGATCGGATTCGAGCGGGGGCAAGACCGACATTTGGCCCACGATGCGGGCCTTCACATCCGCCACCTTCTCGCCCTTGCCGGGTTCATAGCGGTGGTGGAGTTCCATGTCGAGACCGCCGAGGTAGAGCTGACGCATGACGCCTGTGGCGGCGCGGAAGTTCTTGGCCGCAACCAGGCGGTCGAAGAGTTCGGAGGGTAGGGGCTCGTCGGTCTTCCAGTGGCGGGCAAAATTCTTGACCGTGGCCTCGTGGTAGGTCCAGTTCTCCATGAACTGGCTGGGCAGTTCCACGGCGTCCCATTCCACCGCGTTGATGCCAGCGGCTTCGGGCAGATCGACAGTGGTCAGCATGTGTTGCAGGCCGTGACCGAATTCGTGGAACAGGGTCTCCACTTCCCGGTGGGTCATCAAAGATGGGGTGTCTCCAGTCGGCGGGCTTTGGTTGCAGACCAGTACGGCGGTGGGCAGCCGGCGAGTTCCATCCTCTAGAGTTTCGCGGTCAATGATGTTGTTCATCCAAGCTCCGCCGCGCTTGTTCTCGGGACGAGAATAGGGGTCGAGGTAGAAGCTGGCGATGCTCTTCCCAGAGCTGTCCTTGATGCGGAAGAAGCGCACATCTTCGTGCCAGACCTCTTCTTCACCGTCGGCTGCCTCGACGGTCACATCAAACAGGCGGTTGGTGACGGCAAAGAGTCCATCTAGGACCTTGGGGAATGGGAAATAGGGGCGCAGTTCCTCGTCGGAAAGATCGTACTGCTCTTCGCGCATGCGCTCCGACCAGAAGGGCATGTCCCAATGGGCCAAGTCCAGGTTCTCGTTCCCGGTGTTCTTACGCGCGTAGGCAATCAGCTCGGCGAGTTCCTCCTTGGCCTTGGGGAAGGCCGCAGTTCGCAAATCGTCGGCGAGCTTGTCCACCGCTTCGACCTTCTCAGCCATCTTGGTGCTGACCGAAATCTCTGCGTGGGAGTTGAACCCGAGCAGTTGAGCTTTCTCCTTGCGCAGGGCCAGGATCTGTTCAATACGGTCTTGGTTGTCGAATTCGCCCTCGGAGGCGACCGTGATCATGGCCCGGAAGGCGATTTCGCGCTGGTCTCGGTTTTGGCCGTGCTGCAGGAAGGGGATTAAGATCGGCGCATCAAGGGTGATGCGCCAGGGGCCGTCTTCGGCGGTTGCGCCCTCATGGTCCTTGGCTGCGGCAGCAGCAGCGGCGATTTGCAGCAGAGTCGTGGGCAGGCCTTTGGTGTCGGCCTTGTCGGTCACTATCAGCTCAAACGCCTTGCGGCTGTCGAGCACCGCGTTGGAGTATCCCGTGGACAGCTCGGCCAACTCCTTTTCCATGGCGTTGTAGCGTTCTTTTTCCGTGCCCTCAAGGGAGATGCCGGAGAGCTTCATGCCAATCAGTTCCTTGTCCAGGATTCGCTGTTGGGCGGCACTCAGTTGATTCCAGCCGTCACCGTTCTTGAGGGCTTCCAATGCCTTGTAGACCGGTTTGCTTTGACCGAGTTTTGTGTAAAACTCGATCACCTTGGGCAGCATCTCCTCGTGCACTTCGCGCAGTGCATCGGAGTTGAGCACGCCCATCAGGTGCGAGGTTATTTGCCAGGCATAGCCCAGGGGTTCAAGGATTCGGCGCTGGCGCGCGAAAATCCCCTCCCAGGTGGCCTCGATGGAATTCTCGAAGGCGTCGAATTCCGTGCTGGCTGTTTCAAGCAGGCTGGGGATCGCTTCGCGCACCGACTCCGGTGTGATGGCAGTGAACCGGGGGTGGTGGCCGTGGGTGAATAGGGGGTTGCTCGCTTCGGTGGTAGTCATGATCTTAGGGGGCGGGAGCTTGGATCTGTCCTCCCGGCAGCCAATAGGATAACCGATCCCCCAAGTCTTGATGGGAACACTGTCGGGAGTTGTCTATGGTGGGGCCTATGCCTTCGTTTTGCTGCCAGGAGTGCGGGGAGTCCTTTGACTTGCCCCAGTCGTCCCTCGACAAGTATCCCGGTTGGGAACCGAAATACTGTCGCAAGCACTCCAAGTCCAAGGTGGCCAAGAGTTCCGGTTCCTCGAGCCCTAGGGGCAGGCGCACGAGACGCTCCGCAGTGGCTGAGGAGAATCTAACCGTGGCCCAAGTGCTGGAAAAATACAGCGAGGGCCCGGCTGACGGAGTCTTTACCGACGGCAGCTCGGTCCCCAATCCAGGCCCTGGGGGCTGGGGTGCGGTTTGGGTCGAGAATGGCCAAGTGCGCGAATCACGCCATGGGTACGACCCGGACACCACCAACAATCGTATGGAGCTGACAGGCCTGATCGAGGCCTACAAGTTGCTGCCCGAGGACGCCGAGGTCACGCTCTACACCGACAGCCGTTTGTGCGTGGACACCATCACCCAGTGGGCTCCCAATTGGGAACGTAAGGGTTGGAAGAAGAAGGGCGGCGAGATCAAGAACCTAGAGCTGGTGAAGGAACTCTTGGCGCTTTCGCGATCACACCCCGCATGTTCTATGGAGTGGATTGCGGCCCACTCTGGCAATCGTTGGAATGAGTACGCAGACAGCTTGGCCGTGGCCTGGCGGCGCGAGACCGTCTAGGAGGTGATTTTGTGACATTGATTAGTTTAATCGACATTTGCAAATCTTTTGATGCGGACCGTCCGTTGTTGCGCGGCGTGACCCTTGCCGTGGGCGAGGGTGACCGCATAGGTTTGATCGGAGCAAACGGGTGTGGCAAGTCGACCCTCTTGCGCTTGCTGACGGGTGAAGTCGAACCCGAGAGCGGAAAGATTATTCGTTCGCCCCAATTGCGCGTGGGCTACTTGGAACAGGAGCCACACTTCGAACCCGATTTGACCATCCGCGAGGCGGTACGCAAGGGATTTGTGGGCCGCGATGAATTGCTGGAAGAGCTCGACGCCTTGCATGAGTCACTGGCTCATCCGGACCTTAATGATGAACTCCTAGAGCGTCTCCTGCGCCGTCAGGAGCAACTGCAAGCAAGGCTAGACGAGTTGGGCGGGGCGGATGTGGAGCATCTCGTCGAGGCCACCATTCACGGGGTTGGTTTGCTGGATCCGGACGCACAGTGTGACGTGTTGTCGGGTGGCGAAGTTCGGCGAGTTGCTTTGGCGCAGCTCTTGGTCAGTCAGCCGGACATCTTTTTGCTCGACGAACCCACCAACCACCTGGACACCTTTGTGATTGCCTGGCTCGAAGAGCGGCTGCGCCAGATCAAAGCACCCCTCGTGCTGGTGACCCACGATCGCTACCTGCTCGATCGGATCGTGGACCGCATCGTCGAAATCGACCAAGGCAGCCTGTACCACTATAAGGGTGGCTATTCATCCTATGTGGAGCAGCGTGCCGCTCGGCTCGAGGTCGAGGCCCAGGACGAACGCTCACGTTTGCTTTTGCTACGCCGTGAAACCGCTTGGATGCGACGGGGTCCCAAGGCGCGCAGTACAAAGGCCAAGGCGCGCATCCAACGCTACGAGGATCTGGTCAACGACGAACCCGAAGAGCGCAGCCAGGATCTAGCCATGCGCTTTATCATGGGGAGGCGCCTCGGAAATCGCGTGTTGAAGTTAAAGGGCGTGCAGCATTCCTATGGTGCGCGAGTGGTGGTGCCCAAGATTAATCTCGAGATCACCCCGAACATGAGGCTTGGCATTGTGGGCCCGAACGGCGCGGGCAAAACGACCCTGTTGCGCATCCTACTGGGGCAATTGGAACCCGATGAGGGCGTCATCGAGCGCGGTGAAACCGTGAAGGTTTCGACCATCGATCAGCGGCGCTCGGACCTGGACCCCACCAAGACCGTGGTGCAAGAAGTGGCGGGGGAAGGTGCCCATGTGATGATCGGCACCGAGCGTGTGACCGTTGCATCGTTCTTGGATCAGTTCCTCTTTCCCGGCGCCAAAAAACAAGTCTTGATTGAGAAGCTATCGGGGGGCGAGCGCGGCCGGGTGGTCTTGGCCAAGCTGTTGCTCGACGGGGGTAACGTGTTGGTGCTGGATGAGCCGACCAACGACCTGGACCTGGCCACCCTGCGAGCTCTGGAGGAAGCCCTGATTGCTTTCCACGGTGCTTTGATTGTGGTCAGTCACGATCGTTGGTTCCTCGATCGGGTGGCCACTCAGATTTTGCATCTGGGAGGCGACGATGGACCGCAAATACACCACGGTTCCATGAGCGAACTGCTGGAGGAAACCGCCGCAAGAGCCTCAGCGGCACAGGAGCACAAACGCCAGGCCAAGCGCAGCGGTTCCCGGCCCAAGGCCGCCCAGCCCAAGGCCCAACTCAAGCGCCTCAGCAACTGGGAACGCAAGGAACTCGAAGAGCTCACTGCCCGCATCAGCGCCTTTGAAGGTGACATCGCGCGCCTTGACGAAGCCCTCGCCGACCCCGAGCTCTACCGCACTGGTAATGACAAGGCCAACGTCTTGACCGCTGAACGGGGAACGTTCGACAAGGACCTCCAGGCGGCCTTGAGCCGTTGGGAAGAGTTGGCGGAAAGAGAGTAGGGGCGGTCCCTAAAAATGCGCCCACCCCCGCGGGAAGCGGGGGTGGGCGCATTTACTTGCTGAAGCTTGGACAGCCTAGTGGCTGTGGTCGCCGGCTGCCTGTGTGTCGCTAGCACCGGGTGCTTCCGAGACGAGGGCGTCTGTGGTAAGCAGCAGGCCGGCCACGGAGGCGGCGTTTTGCAGGGCGGAGCGCACGACCTTCGTGGGGTCGATCACACCGGCCTTGGCCAAGTCTTCGTAGGTGTCGGTTGCGGCGTTGTAGCCGTAGTTGGCACCTTTGCCGTTGCAGACATTTTGCACCACCACGGCGCCGTCACGGCCCGCGTTGGCTGCGATCTGACGCAGGGGAGCTTCGAGGGCGCGGCGCACAATCATGGCACCAACACGCTCGTCGCCTTCCAGCTTGAGAGCTTCAAGACCCTTGATGCAAGAGAGCAGGGCGGTTCCGCCACCGGAAACGGTGCCTTCTTCCACCGCTGCACGGGTTGCGTGCAGGGCGTCTTCGACCCGGGCCTTCTTCTCTTTCATCTCTGCTTCGGTCGCCGCGCCCACGTTGATTTGGGCCACGCCGCCGGACAGCTTGGCGAGACGCTCTTCGAGCTTCTCGCGGTCGTAGTCCGACTTGGTGTTGGCGATCTCGCCGCGGATCTGCTCGATGCGCGCTTTGACGTCGGCTTTCTTGCCGCCGCCTTCAACGATCAAAGTAGCGTCCTTGGAGACGGTAATCTTCTTGGCGGTGCCAAGGTCCTTGAGGGTCAGATTCTCGACCTGGACACCCATGTCTTCCATCACTGCGGTGCCACCGGTCAAAGCCGCGATGTCTTGCATCATGGCCTTGCGACGATCGCCAAAGCCCGGGGCTTTGATGGCGCAGATCGGGAAGGAGCCGCGCAAGCGGTTGACCACGAGGGTCGTCAGGGCTTCGCCTTCGATGTCCTCGGCGATGATCACCAGGGGACGACCGCCTTGGATTGCTTGCTCCAGAATCGGAACGAGAGGCTGGATCGAGGTGATCTTCTTCTCGTGGATCAAGATGTAGGCATTCTCGAAGGAAGCCTCCATGTTGGCCGGATCAGTGATGAAGTGCGGTGAGAGCCAACCCTTGTCGAACTCCATGCCTTCCACGAAGGTGATCTCGGTTTCGAGTGTGCTACCGTCTTCAACGGTGATCACACCGTCCTTGCCGACCGCTTCCATGGCTTCGGCAATTTTCATGCCGATCTCCATGTCGTTGTTGGCTGCGATGGCGGCTACAGAGGCGATTTCCTTGTGACCCTTTACCGGGGTGGAAAGCTGCTGGAGCTTCTTGACGCAAGCTTTGACGGCAGTTTCCAAGCCGCGCTTAAGAGTCACCGGGCTTGCGCCGGCAGTGACGTTCTTAAGGCCTTCAAGGAAGATGGCTTCCGCCAGCACCGTGGCGCTGGTGGTGCCGTCACCGGCAACATCGTTGGTTTTCTGGGCAACTTGCTTGACCAGTTGTGCACCCATGTTCTCGTAGGCGTCGTCCAGTTCCACTTCCTTGGCGACGGTCACGCCGTCTTTGGTGACGGTGGGGCTGCCGAAGGATTTTTCAATGATCACGTTGCGCCCACGGGGGCCCAGGGTGACTTTGACGGCTCGCGCGAGCTTCATCACACCTTCTTTGATGTGGTCGCGCGCGCT
>Ga0206679_10001460_pt1 | contig 19567 bp, 12 predicted proteins | sample M110012015metaG_FD_155464 | JGI IMG/M metagenome (GOLD analysis project Ga0206679, IMG submission 155464) | Ammonia-oxidizing marine archaeal communities from Monterey Bay, California, United States - M1 100m 12015 | ecosystem: Environmental > Aquatic > Marine > Intertidal zone | place: USA... | reverse complement strand
AAAAGCTGCCGAAGCAGCTCAGAAAGCTGAACAGCAAAGAAAAGCTGCCGAAGCTGCTCAGAAAGCTGAACAACAAAGAAAAGCTGCCGAAGCTGCTCAAAAAGCTGAACAGCAAAGAAAAGCTGCCGAAGCCGCTCAGAAAGCTGAACAGCAAAGAAAAGCTGCCGAAGCTGCAAAGAAAGCTGAACAACAAAGAAAAGCTGCCGAAGCTGCTCAAAAAGCTGAACAGCAAAGAAAAGCTGCCGAAGCCGCTCAGAAAGCTGAACAGCAAAGAAAAGCTGCCGAAGCTGCAAAGAAAGCCTCTAGTAATAGTAACAAATCAAAACCAAAAATTAGCTCAGGAGGGAAGCCTCAAAATAAATCTAACATAAAAAACACCCCCTCTACACCAAAATCGGAAGGTGAAAAACCGAAAAGTCCCTCACTTAACAAAAATGGAAAAGGAAAAGGTCGATAGGCCTTTTTTCCTTTTTGCTATTGAGTTTTCATATAATCTTAGTATGTTTGCAGACTCAAATTCTTTTGGACTATGGCAATAATTGGAAAAATTAGAGAGAAGTCAGTTCTTCTTGTAATCATCATTGGACTTGCATTACTCGCGTTTATTACGGGAGATTACTTCAGCACCCGAGGTGGTGGAGTAGAAGGCGAATATGGCGTTGGACACGTTTTTGGAGAAAAAATTGACCAAGAAAAATATAGCCTATTGGAAAGAAAATATGGAATAGATGGCGCTTGGAATTATTACATTGACTCCACAATAATGAATAAGGAGTATGATGAGTTAGGTATTCAGGTTTCCGATAAAGAGTTTGAGTCCTATTTAAAAGGAGATACTATTTCTGGCTTTGTGTTAAAGCCCATTCAGCCTTCCCCAAGTAAAGCAACTTTATTAAATACGATAGGTCAGATTTATCAATCTTCTGAGGGTAAATCTTTTGCCAACATAGTAAATTTATATCAAGTACTATCACAACCCAGACAAAACGATTCTTTAACCGTTTCTCTAATTTCTCAAGTCAAGAAAAACAAAAAAGAATGGAACATTGTCAAAGACCTTTATCTAGATGCCAGAAAAAAAGAAAAGTATTTGGACATACTTACACAGGGAATCTACATTACATCCGTTGAAGCAGAAGATGACTTCAAAGGAAAAAACAATAAAAAATCAATTAGATACGTTTTTAAACCTACTAATTCTATAGAGGACACAGAAATCAAATACAAAGAAAGTGATTTGGTCAAATACTATTCTGAGCATAAATATGATGGCAAATATCAAAATGACAATGCCTACCGGGTTGTAAAGTTCTTTAGTGTATCAAATGCTCCATCGCAAGCGGACAGTAGTGTGTTTTTTGGTGAATTCAGTGACATGTATAAAGAATTGACGAATGCTGAAAATGACACCGTTTATACCAATTCAAAAAGTGAATTGAAAATGTCATTCTTTAATGCGCGTTCAACCGTCGTTCCTGAAAATCACTTTAAAGCAGAGGAGCTGTTTAATTATCCTGTAACACTTGATTCTGCATTTCAATCGGCACAAATTGGAGATTTAATAGGTCCATATAAATGCAGTGATAAAATGAATGGAAACCTTGAAAGGAATATTTTCCCTCAATCTACAGAAGTTAAAGGACGTAATTATTATGCCCTTTCTAAAGTTATCGGAAAAACTCCCACACGTATTAAAGCGAGACATATACTTGTAAAAATCAATGCTGGTGAAGACACTACTGCTGTTGAGCAGCGAGCTTCATCATACCTTAGTCAATTGTCAAACTCAGGGGACCGGGACTTAACGTATAATGCATTAAAAAGTAATTCGGCTGACCCTGTTGGAGAATATGACAACCTGACAGAGGTGTTTCTTAACTTTCCTGAACAAAACAGAACGCAATTTTACGGTGAAGAAATTTCAGATTTTTGCACCAACTCTCCCATTGGATCTGTGAAACTCATTCAAACTGATTTAGGATTTCATATTGTTGAAATTCTTGAAAGAGATGGGTTTGATTTGGCAAGAGTAGCAACGATTTACAGAGAATTTAAACCTTCAGATGAAACCAAATCATTGAAAGAAAAAGAAGCGAATACAGTTTTAGGTAAGCTTTTCCGTGAGATAAACAAATTATCAAATGAAGAACAAATCCGAACTTATTTTGACTCTATTGTTACATCTGGCGGCTATCGACCACAAGCTGTTCAGCTATTTGACAACGCTCCTGAAGCTCCAATAAATGTTGTTGGAGAAGTTGCAGGAAATAAATTGATCCAAGCGGCATATAAGCCTGGAGCCAAGGTTGGCAACCTTGTTGGCAGGCCTATTTCTGACTATGACACCTACATTATTGGAATGTTATATGTTACCAGGAAAAAAGGCACTCCTGGATACCAAGAAGTTAGAAATGACATAAAGAATGATTTCCTCGCAGACAAAAAGAATGATATTATCGCGAAAAACTTCTCTGGTAAATCCTTAGATGATTTAGGTGGTTCCGAAAACATCAAACCTGCAGAGGTTTCATTTAATAATATGAATAATATTGATGCAGAAGTTATTGGATCAATTTTTTCGAAAAATGGTCCTAAGGATAATCAAACCACAAAACCTTTGAAAGGTTCAACTGGCGTGTATGTCATAACTGTAGATAAGGTTAATAATTCTGCAGCAAAATCAAGCTACAAAGTTGAAAAAACTGAGCTGAATAAATCTTGGATGCAGTTTATTAGAGGACCCATTAACCCATACAGTCAGAACAGAAAGCTTTCTGAAGAAAATTATATTATTAAAGGTCTTTATGAAAGGGCAAATGTAATAGACAATAGAAAGCTCTTGAACTTAGGTATAAGAAATTAATCTACTCCCTGAGCTTAAAGGTCTTGTTAAATCCTACTTGATAAGTACTCCATCTTTTATCAGCTTTGTAGTAATCTGTTGAAATGATTTGAGCATTGGAACGCAATGCAGAATTCCACATGGAAAAGTCATTGTTTCTAGATTGTACTGTTCCGGAGTCACTTCTCGTTCGAATCATAAATCGATTCGATTGCTCATGTAGCTGATCCTCTATTCCCTCCGAATTGTTTCTTAAAAGAAATGCCGTATTCTCATCATTCGGCTCGCCATAATAAAACATCAAGGGATTTTCAAAGCCTCTATATATATGCTGATTATTTCCCTCTAAAATGAATACAATCTTACCTAAGCAATCTTGTAAATAAGGCCAGCCTTTTTGCTCAACGCGTTCCTGAATTGTTGCATAATCACCTTTAAAATCAGCAGGCCTATAAATTTCTTGATCAGCAAATATCGTGGAGATTTCTGCTTCTAATTTATGATAAGCCAAAGTGTCAAAAGGTATACATTTCTTAAAACCCAAAAATCGCAATGTTCTTGACTGATCAGCCGGGTGAGACCCTTTGGCTTCTATGTTGATAAAAATGGGTATGTGTTTCGCATTAATATTACTCCATTTCTTTATGGCCTTTAAGGCATCTATTAAGGTCAAATAATTGGTTTCAAAATCGACGTCCGAAATATGCAAAAGCTTAAATCCAGAACGCTTCATCGACTCCTCCTTAACTCTTTGTCTTTGCCCCCAAAGGAATAAATTCACTCTTCTACGTCTGTAATGTCTTCCCTTTGGATCATAGTTCACATCTAATTCAACGCCTCTAATTCCGTAATCAGTAAACTGTTCTTCAAAAAAAAGATGCCCATAGTCAATAAAATCAGGGTTGTTCTCAGCTCCCAATTTATCCTGAAACTTAGTTAAAAATTTCAACACCTTAGGATGTGGTTTTTTCTTATAGCTGTTGTGAGAAGCTACTATTCTAATGTCATTCAATCGAATTGAATCCATGTTCTGCTGTGCCATTGAAATATATGAAGACAACAACATAAAAAGTAGAGTGAAAGTATTTCTTATCAAAGTGCTTTCATTTTTTGAATTAAATAATTTCTTAGTTGAGATCGCAGACATTCTTTATTTTCCTTTAATGGAAGATCTTTTAATGATTTCAAATTATGTTGATTTTCTAGAATTTTTCCCGATTGAATGATTTTAAAATTATCCACCCCTTTACCTTCTAAAACATGTTGAATGTTATGGTTACTCCAATATGATCTATTTCTCAACATTTCAAGGCAAAAAGGATAAACCATCCTTGAATCTCCCTTATATCCAAAATAAGATAATCCTCCATGAAAATCATCGTTTAAAGAAAATACGTGTTCATTGTTATAATTTGAAGGTAGAAAATATGGCGTCTCGATAAACACAAACTCATCTATAAGCTTCTCACTATTTAATACCTGTACATATTCAATTAATTTTTGCTCCCTTTGATCCCAAGACCTTATTGAATTGATAGTTTGCATTTGCATCGATGCAAACCACAACACTGCAATTAAATAAGCCAATACATACAGTCTTGTTTTCAGCAATCTTAAACAAAAAATGCTTATTAAAACCGAAAAGCAGATATGAGCTGGAAGCATCATTTTATTGTAAAGACCAAATGATACCGCCGGATAGTTTGATGCCAGAAATATCAAGCTGCACAATGCTAATGTAACTAACATTGAATAAGCAAACTGTTTATTGAAAATGTAATCGTTGTGAGACTTGATTACATAGATGAAAGGTACTACCAATATACTCAACCATAGAGCTGGCTCTGAAAGATAAAATGGAATAACCTCCAATAATAACAAAGGAACTTCTATAAAAATTACAACAAAATAATACAAAGATTGTAGTACAGAATTTATAGATGGAGCAAAACCATAAATATCGGGTTCACTTTGATAAATAGGTCCGATTAAAAACTTATACGCGAAATACAATACAAATATCAAAATACTCCACCTGAATAGTTTCGAGTTAAGGAGTTCTTTCCATTTGCCAAAATGATTATATAGTATAGGAAAAGCAATTAAAGGAAATACAATTTCACATGAGAACAAGGCCAGTAAAGTGTAGATTACATATATCCAATAATTTTCTCTTGTAAATCCCCCTTTTTGATCTTTGATAACTCCTAAGGCTAGTAAATAAAAGAATATTGATAATAAATAACCCATCTGAAAAAAATTGAACAGATGTGCTGAGGAAAATATGGGGAATGAAACAAAAAAGATAAAGAACCATTTAGAATTCTTTCCAAAAAAGGAACCAAACACTTTTATAGACTGATATATGATGACCAACCAAAGTATCAAACGAATAATGTTATAGAATACATACTGGTCCCTGAATAAATGTAAGGTGCTAGTCTGAATCAATCCATATATAGGTCTAGAAATGTGCCCGGCCCGAGACAAACTGTAGGCTAAGTCATCCCAATAATTTGGGGCGATATTACCAACAAAGGAAAGATCATCCGAAACTCCAAATCCCAAAAAAGGGATTATTGGCACAAAAACAAGGGAGAAGAGTAGCGCCCACCACAAAAAAAACCTATTTAATTTCAGCTTCATTTAATTATGAAAGCTTATCAAGTAAATCATCGTGAACCTCATTTGGCACCGTCACCTTTAATAATGGTTCTCTTTCCATGGCTCTTTGTATTGCGAAATTCGCATTTTTATTTCGCGCCCAGCTTCTTCTCGCTATACCATTATTAACATCCCAGTGAAGCATCATATTTATATTTCTATCCGCATCTTTACTTCCGTCCAGAAGCATACCGAAACCACCATTTATAACCTCTCCCCATCCTACTCCTCCGCCATTATGGATAGAAACCCAGGTAGCGCCGCGAAAAGAATCACCAATAACATTTTGGATCGCCATATCTGCCGTATATCTTGAACCATCATAAATATTTGAGGTTTCTCTGTAAGGAGAATCTGTGCCAGAAACATCATGATGATCTCTTCCTAAAATGACCGGTCCTATTTCATTATTTCTAATCGCACGATTAAATGCCTCTGCGATTCTAATTCGTCCTTCTGCATCTGCATATAGTATTCTCGCTTTTGAACCAACAACTAATTTATTCTCCCCTGCTCCTTTTATCCACTGAATATTATCTGCCATTTGCTGACTAATTTCGGTAGGGCTACCTACCATCATCTCTTCAAGAACTTTACAGGCAATCGCATCTGTTTTCTCTAAATCACTATCCTTTCCGGAGGCACAGACCCATCTAAAGGGACCAAAACCAAAATCAAAACACAAGGGACCCAAAATATCTTGAACATATGATGGATAAATAAAATCCTCTCCATTAGAAGCCATTATCTTTGCCCCCGCTCTTGAAGCTTCTAATAAAAAAGCATTTCCATAATCAAAAAAGTAAGTGCCTTTATTTGTATTGATTTTAATTGCCTCTGCATGTCGCAAAAGGCTTTCTTGAACTTTTTTCTTGAATAATTCAGGATTTTCAGACATCATAGCATTTGATTCTTCAAATGTGAGTCCGACTGGATAATATCCACCAGCCCATGGATTGTGAAGAGAAGTTTGATCTGAACCCAAATCAATATATATATCTTGCTTATAGAATTTCTCCCATACATCAACAATATTTCCAATATAAGCCAAAGAGACAATCTCCAAATTTGATTTGGCTGTTTTAACTCTTTCACAAAGTATATCTATATCTGAAATAATTTCATCAACCCATCCCTGGTCATGTCTTGTTTTTGCAGCCTTAGGGTTGACCTCAGCTGTAACAGAAATTACTCCTGCAATATTGCCAGCTTTGGGTTGTGCCCCTGACATACCCCCTAATCCAGCTGTTACGAATAGTTTTCCTTTATAGTCGTCCCTGTTTTTAGCAATTTTTCTAATCGCATTAAGGACTGTAATCGTTGTGCCATGAACGATTCCTTGTGGTCCAATATACATATATGAACCAGCCGTCATTTGTCCATATTGAGTAACGCCAAGTGCATTAAATTTTTCCCAGTGATCCTGACTCGAATAATTAGGGATTACCATACCATTTGAAACAACTACACGAGGTGCATTTTTATGTGATGGAAACAATCCCTGTGGATGGCCAGAATTCATAACCAAGGTCTGTTCGTCCGTCATTTCTGACAAATACTTCATAGTCAATCGGTATTGAATCCAGTTTTGAAATACAGAACCATTTCCACCATATGTGATCAATTCGTGTGGATGCTGTGCTACATCATAGTGCAGATTGTTTTGAATCATCAACATTATAGCCTTCGCTTGCTCGCAATTTCCTGGGTAATCCTCTATTGGTCGTGCATGAATTTTATTTTCAGGACGGTAACGATACATATAGATCCTTCCGTATTCCTCTAATTCTGCAGCAAATTCCTCGATTAACTCTTCGTGCTGCTCTTTTGGAAAATAACGCAGGGCATTTTTCAATGCTAGCTTTTTTTCATCTGACGACAAAATTTGTTTCCTTTTTGGGGCATGATTGATGGATTTATCATATTCCTTTTTTGGCGGAATTTGATTTGGTATCCCTTGTAATATTTCTTCCTGGAAGGATATCGAACTCATAACTTTATATTAGATTACAAAGTTATGTGTTTATTCAATACCTAAGCATAACGAAGCCGTGCTTTTGAATTTCGTTTCCTCCTTCAAATACCGCATTGATTTTATAGAAGTATGTCCCTTCGTCTAGAGTCTTTCCTGACATATTTGTTCCAGGCCAATTACCCGCTGGATCAAAATACTCATATACTTTATTTCCCCAACGATTCAAAATAACACATTGAAACTCCTGAATTCCATTGTAATTAATAAAAAACTCATTATTCCCAACCTCAGACGATAATACAATTACATTTGGTGCATTCAAGTCACAATAATAAAAGTCTAACGTAGCAATATCTTCCGAAATACCACATATATGATTTAAGGTCACGGTATAGTTCCCTGCTTCATTTACCTCAATTATGTTGCCACTTTCTCCATTGGACCAATCAAATGAAACATTAGAGTTATATCCTGTTTGAACAGGTTCTGAAATTGCTGTTGCCTGAAGTTGTACTACAGAACCACTACAAACACTGGTGTCACTTGCGACCACAGAATAATTGGGTGGGAAATCAACATAAATCAATTGATCAAATTGACATACAGGGTCAGTAAACGTCAAGTCATAAACCCCTCCTAGACTAGTACTGACCGACGGATTAATTGGATCACCTGTTATACTTAGCTCTGGACTATTTGTAGACCACGACCCTCCATTTGGAGCATTTACACCAGAAACCTGATATAAATAATTACAAACCGCAGTATCATTTACAATGTCTGGTAAGGGTAAAATGGTAAAATTACCTAAAACAGTATCACATTGGTTCGACACTTCTAATACATATGACCACGCCTGATCAGAAACCAAGGTAGGAGAAGTAGTAGCATCACTCCATAAATAATTTATTTCAGGCTCATATCCATCATTATATGCACTTGTTGTAACCACGGGAACAATCTCATAACCAGAATTTTCACATACTGTCGTATCGGGCATTGTCAAATACAAATAAGGCGGGAAAGAAATATTAGCCGTATCAGTAACATTGCATTCATTGTCTGTAAAAATGACCTGATAATTACCTGCCATAGTAGATGTAATAAGGGGGTTATTAAGGTTTGGATTTGAAAATCCAATTGTCGTATCCAAAGAGCTCCAAACTCCACCACTAAAAGCAACCGTTTCAGAAACCTGAAATTCCAAATTACAAGCGATTGTATCCGTGAATATTTCGGGCCCCTCTACTACAGTAAATGACACAGTCGTATCATACGGACACCCATAATTATCCAATACATTGAATACATAGCTATATGTACCTGTAGAATTAGGCTGTACTACAATTAAGGTGTCATTTTGTCCAGAAATAATAGTTGGATCATTATTCCACCAACTCGTATCAGCTGAAGTTTGGTAAGAACCTAAGCCAGGAAAATAAGAGGCATCAAAAAATAAGCCCCACTCAAAAATATAACCATCATCAACAGTAAGATTATCCTGAACAAAAATGGTCCAATTTCCATTCACAGGACATCCTGAAAAGTCTGCAAAAGAGCTTTCTGGCTGATATGTATTACTAGGGTCCACAGATGGTCCATTATTTCCAAAGTTAGGTGCAGGAATGGTATTTCCCCAGTTTTGAGTCATGGGACCGATATCATTATAGACAGAGCTAAAACAATATTCCCATCCTTCACCAGGGCCCCCTCCACCAAAGTCATCAATGGGATCTCCTAAATAGGTGTTTGTTCCAGAGGTTCCTCCAGGAATTGCTCCCGGATTGTATGAATTTACTAAAGGCACAGTCGTTCCATTAGGGCACTGCAACCATATCTCTAAGTCTCCAGAATAAGAATGCTCCATAGTGATGCACACCTGGTTCAAATCTTGTGCATTCTGAATGGTTGCGCCTGAAGGAAATCCGCCAATTGTAATAGGTGCCTGATACTGTTGTCCTGAACCATCTGGCAAATATGTCAAACCTGCAAAATTACCTCCTAATTGAAACGAACCAGGAGGAATTTCAACCCCAACGGTATCTTGTGGTGTTACACCACCAATTAATGTAGTATTTTCTCCTAAACAAACAGAATCCTGCAATGGCCCTGTTCCTGCAAAACTTGGCGTTAAAGATACTCTGATTTTACTCCTTACACGTTCATTTTGAGGGAATTGATCTGTTATTTTTAGATCCACAAGAAAACCCGACTGAGTAGGCGGAGTGATCCAAATTGAATCATTGTTGGGATAAGTGATTCCATCTGTTACATCCCACTGAAAATCAATAGTTGAATTAATGTCCTGTGAATACCCATATCCAGTTGTTTCTTCAGAATAAGGAAATATCGGTTTAGCTACGAAAAGAATGCTATCACCAAAACAAATATCCACAAAACCAGTATCTGCCGGATCAAGTGCATCTGAACCATTTCCATTAACAAATGCTTCCATATGTGCTTCAAATGGTTGATACTGATTACCACATTGAACATTTCCAATCCAACCACTTCCTTCATTGGCTCCATCCGTAACAAAAACAACCGTCAAACATCCACTTGGATTGGCCCAAGTAGCTTGATAAGCAAAACCAATTGGATCTGTAACGCTATTATGTGCGCCTAATAAAGGTGAAGAGGTATTTGGGCCATCATAAACATAAATGGAATCAGAACCATCTACATCAAACTCGAACCCGGCATTAATACCGAAAGTCACAGTAGCCTTGGTTCCTATATTTAGATCTGGACAAAAAACAATCGTCTCATTATAATTTGCAGGATAATCTCCAGCAGCTCCAGGATCTTGAAAGTTTGTTCCCGCAATACCAAATGTATTGCAATCCATGGGGCTACTTTGAGGGTAACCAGGGTCTCCCATAGTAACCATTTGGGAATAGAACCCTCCACTTATAAGAATCATGAAAATTGTTAAGACTTGTGACACTCTCATTTTTCTTTTGATTTTTCGTTGTTCAGAACCCACTCGGATTTAACAATCACAATTTTATTCATCTTTGGCGCATAGAAATATTGATTATACGACTGAATCTTTACATGTAAATCAGTAAATAAAGGTTTACTTGTAAGCTCGGGTAATTCTTTCAGATTTAATTGACCGTGCTTTTCTGCATCAAATTCCCCCAAATAAGTTCCATGCCCAACAGCATACAATAAAAGATTATATTTTTCTGGTTCGGATTTTTTTATAGAAGCCAATTCTTCTTTAGAGTATGAATTTAAAAGTACCTTATCCATGTTTTGGGAATAACCAAATATCGTGACAAGGAGAAACAGGATGATTGAGAATAATTTTTGCATAAGCTTTCTTATATGTATTGACCCTATGTATCGTTGAAAAGTTGCTTCATTTGTTCAAAGAAAATTATAGCTTCAAGCATAATTAAAATTAGTTTTGTAAAGTTAGCAATACTAATGAAAAGAAAAAATCATGAACAATCAAGAATTAAACAAGGTCTCAACTCAAATTAGACGTGATATTGTAAGAATGGTTGCTGCCGTTAAATCAGGACACCCAGGGGGGTCTTTGGGTTGTGCCGATTTTTTAACCTTTTTATATTTTGATTGGATGAATCATAATTCTGATACGTTCAATATGAATGCCGAAAATGAAGATGTTTTCTTTTTATCAAACGGACATATTTCACCAGTTTGGTATAGTGCTTTAGCTAGGTCTGGGTACTTTCCTGTTTCCGAACTATCCACATTTAGAAAAATATCATCTCGATTACAAGGGCACCCCTCAACAGACAAAAATCTTCCTGGGATTAGAATGGCTTCGGGATCATTAGGTCAAGGACTTTCTGTCGCTCTTGGCGCTGCTGAAACAAAAAAATTAAACAATGATTCTAGCATAGTATATAGTCTTCATGGAGATGGAGAGCTACAAGAAGGCCAGATCTGGGAAGCAGCTATGTATGCCGCTGCTCGCGGCGTTGATAATATCGTTGCAACCATTGATTATAATGGCAGACAGATTGATGGAGATGTAGAAGATGTGCTATCATTAGGGAACTTAAAACAAAAATGGCAAGCTTTTGGATGGGAAGTATATGAAATGGACGGTCATAACTTTGACGAGATTAAAAAAACCTTTACAAATATTAGCAATTCACTAGGTAAAGGAAAGCCTATCGCTGTGTTAATGAAAACGGAAATGGGTCAAGGAGTCGACTTTATGATGGGTTCTCACAAGTGGCATGGTGTTGCTCCAAATGATGAGCAGCTTGAAAATGCTTTAAACCAGCTTGAAGAAACATTGGGAGATTATTAGTGAAAAATGTAGTTGTATTTTTATTGATTGCAATTAATTTCTTGGCTTTAGGCCAAGAAAAGACGCGTATTTTGTTCATTCTTGATGCTTCAAACAGCATGAATCTCAAATGGGATGAACAAACTCGAATGGAATCTGCTAAAGAAATTCTAAACCAATCTGTACAGGATCTTAAGGGAATTCCAAATTTAGAAATTGCCCTAAGAGTATATGGACATCAATCGAATGTTAGTAATGCTCATCAAGATTGCAATGACACGAAGCTTGAGGTTCCTTTTGGAACAAATAATACAGAAACAATCAAACAAAAAATAAAGACCATAAGAGCCAAAGGGGCCACACCAATTGCACGCTCTCTTGAAGCTGCAGCTGATGACTTTCCTGACGAAAAAAGCAGGAACTTTATTATTCTCATCACAGATGGTTTAGAGTCGTGTGACAATGACCCGTGCGCAGTTGCGACAAAGCTCAAAGAAAAAGAGGTTAAGGTTACCCCTTTTGTAATTGGAATTGGCATGGACCTTTCCTACTTAGAGCAATTTAATTGTATTGGAGCATACACTGAGGCTGAGAATAAAAACAGCTTTAAAACTGTATTATCAACAATCATAAATAAGGCTTTATTAAACACCACGGTTCAGGTAAATCTTAATGACCTAAGTCAAAAACCGACAGAAACTGATGTGAGTTTGTTCATATACCAAGCGGGAACTGATAAATTACTCCAAACACTGACCCACACTCTAAATAGATATAAAAATCCAGATACTCTCGTTTGGGACCCAACTATCAAATACGACATTTACGTAAAAACATTGCCGCAAATAATTAAAAAAGATATAACACTCGTTGAACACACCCACAACAAGGTTCAAATCGATGCTGCACAAGGGTTCTTATCTTTAAGCTCCAAAAAAAGTCCTTATAATGTGAATTATACGATGCGAGTCTCTCAAAAAGATAACAACGCAACTATTAATCATCAGGATTTAAAGAGCGTAGAGAAATATTTAATCGGGAAATATAATGTAGAAATATTTACGCTCCCGCGCATATACAGAGAAGTTGAAATTAAAGAAAAACAAACTACGACAATAGATATCCCTGCATCAGGAACTATTGAGTTGCGATTAAAAACACCTGCAGCAGGACAAATTTTTGTATTGAGAAGTGAAAACAATTATGAATGGGTATGTAATCTCAATTCAAAGTCAACAAATCAAAAATGGAATCTACAGCCAGGGAAGTACAAACTTATTTATAGAGGGAAAAATCAATATTCTTCCTCCTATACCACTGAAAAAATATTTACGATAAAATCAAATAACACAATTTATTTAACCCTTTAAGCTATGGAAATATTAGGAAATAAGGACACGAGATCCGGTTTTGGAGAAGGTTTGGCAGAATTAGGCGAAGAGAACGAGAATGTCGTTGCTCTGTGCGCAGATTTAACTGGCTCATTGAAAATGAATGCTTTTCAAAATGCACATCCAAAACGTTTTTTTCAAGTTGGAATTGCGGAGGCCAATATGATGAGCTTAGCCGCAGGAATGACTATTGGAGGTAAAATTCCGTTTACGGGAACTTTTGCAAACTTTTCAACAGGACGCGTTTATGACCAAATAAGACAATCCATTGCTTATTCTAAAAAGAATGTGAAAATATGTGCTTCTCATGCAGGGCTTACATTAGGGGAGGATGGTGCAACACATCAAATTCTTGAAGACATAGGAATGATGCGTATGCTTCCTAATATGACTGTCGTCGTTCCGGCTGACTTCAATCAAACCAAACAAGCTACCAAGGCTATTGCCAATCATGACGGCCCTGTATATCTCAGGTTTGGCCGGCCAGTAATGCCCATTTTTATCAAGCCTGACGCCCCTTTTATCATAGGGAAAGCACAAACCATTTATGAAGGTTCGGATGTAACTATTATTGCATGTGGCCACATGGTTTGGAAATCCATAGAGGCAGCAAAAGTGTTGACCGAAAAAGGTATTTCAGTAGAGCTTATCAATATGCATACAATCAAACCTCTTGATGTTTCTGCCATTTTAAATTCAGTATCAAAAACGGGATGTATGGTAACTGCTGAAGAGCATATGGCAAATGGAGGACTTGGTGAAGCTGTAGCACAGGTATTATCAAGAAATTACCCTTGCCCCCATGAATTTGTCGCTGTAAATGACTCTTTTGGAGAGAGCGGTAAGCCCATGGATCTTATGGACAAGTATGGTTTGGGCGCCTCGGATATCGTAACCGCGGCAGAGAAAGCATTAAAAAGAAAAAGCTAGCCTTTAAGATTTTGTATGAGGTCTTTCACTGATTTCATTTGAGGAAGACAGGTCTGATTTTTACAAACATATATGCCCTTGTTAAATTCCTTTGACATGGGTATAGAAGAGTGGTGGCTAATTAATACAAAAGGGTTTATGAGTTCATTCAAATCATCACTTTTTAGCACCTCATCATTATCAATAATACTTATCTCTGAGGTAGAATAAAGAAACCTACTGTATAAATGAAACCAATTAGAATAGCTCATTGGGAATCTTTCCATTTGATCGATAACACAGGATAACATTTGCTTAGATTTTAGCGTCCAATCAGGTCTTCTGAAATACACCCCCAATGAAAAGAAAGAATGGGCAAGGACCGAATTTGAGGAGGGCATAACATCGTCTTCTACGTCAATTTTCCTGGAAATAAGTGTCGACTTTACATTTGAAAAATAAAACAATTCTTGCTTCTTTGAACTAAAATCAAGCTCAACCTTTTCAAGAAAGTTTTTGGCGTAATTTAAATATATGAGTTCACCTGTAGCTTGATACAGAAGAATAAAAGCATCTATTGTAAAAGCATAATCTTCCAAAAATCCATCTATAGATGATTCTCCATTGACAAAATTATGATGTAAACAATAATCCGATGTAGTTTGATGTTGGATAATCCAATTTGATATCTCCTTGGCTTCTTCTAGATACAGCTCTTCTTCAAATGCAATATATGCATGCACGAAAGCTTTTATAAGAAGGGCATTCCATGAGGTTAATGATTTTGTGTCAATTGCTGGTTTCTTTCGTTTTTTCCTCTTTTCTTTCAACAAGTCCATTGAATCATTAAGCTTTGATTGGAATTCATCAATTGACCAAGATTTAGCTAATGCAAAATCAACCACACCTCTGTCTTTGTATAAAATATACCTATCCTCTTCCCAGATATTGTCTTCGGAAATATTAAAATAGGTGCTAAACCATTCGAAATCCTCCTTCAAAATCGTTTTCAATTCATTTTCAGTCCAGCAATAAAATGCCCCTTCTACTCCTTCTGAATCTGCATCCTGAGAACATAAATAAGAACCATAGCTTGTTTTCAGTGCTTCTTGAAGCCATTTAATGCTTTTGTTTACGGCACTTTTGTATTCACATTTGTCCGGAGTTTGAGAATAAACAAAACTATACAGGTGGATGAGCTGTGCATTGTCATATAGCATTTTTTCAAAATGAGGAACTTTCCAAATAGCATCTGTTGAATACCGGGCAAAACCTCCTTCTACATGATCAAACAGTCCACCATATGATAGCTTACAAAGCGTTTTGTTCACAAATTCAATCACAGCATTATTGTTTTTATAAAGGGCATAGCTATATATACTTATAAGACTATTTGGCATCGGAAATTTAGGTACATAGTCAAACCCGCCATCTTTGTAATCAAAAGAAACCTCCCAGGTTTTCAAAACTGAATTTAATACCTCTTCAGAATAGCCAGAATGGTCAACTGAAAGCAATTCTTGATTTTGATTTCTCAATTCCGTAAGCAATTTTTGCGCAAAAGTGATGACCTTTTCTTCGTCATTATGGTACGTTTCTACCAATGCCTTAAGAATCCTTAGCCACTCTTTTTTCTTAAAATAAGTACCTCCATATATAGGCTTCCCATCAGGTAAAACAAAACAGTTTAAGGGCCACCCACCATTAATCCCCATAAGCTGAATAGCTTTCATATATAAATGATCAATATCAGGACGCTCCTCTCGATCAACTTTTATACATATAAAGTTTTTGTTCATGAAATCGGCAATCTCCTTGTCTTGAAAACTTTCATGCTCCATCACATGGCACCAGTGACAGGATGAATATCCAATGCTCACCAAAACTATTTTATTTTTTTCTTTAGCATTTTTAAAGGCATTTTCAGACCATGGCTCCCAATTTACAGGGTTTTGAGCATGCTGCAAAAGATACAACGACGTTTCATTAATAAGTAAATTATCTTTCATTAAAAGCTTTATATAAAAAAATTATATTTGTTTTAAACAAGGTTCATCCAATGAAGGAATATAGACCAATAAATGTACTTTTTTTTCTTTTGTTTACGGCGATGATTCTTTTACCTGTGGTTTATTTTACTCCAAAAGATGGTTATGAGCTATTTGGAATAAAAATCTCATTTATGACATGGGAGAATTTATTAAACCCAGTAACTCAAGAAAATAAAGACCTCAAGTTTTTAGATGATGTGAACATCAATGACAATCAAGACCAGGAATTCCTAAAAACAGCACAAACTGATTCCAATTCTTTGGGCCTCCCAACGAAAGACACGGTATTGGCTGTCAACAGCAAAACAAAGCTCCATATGAATGAAGAGTCGAAATCGAATTTATTCGCATTCTTTTCGGAGCTTTCTATTGCTTCCAAAAAGAAGGGGAAGATTAATATTTGTCATTATGGTGATTCTCAAATCGAAGGTGATCGCATGACTTCCTTTATACGACAACGCCTTCAAACCCAATTTGGAGGTGCCGGTCCAGGTCTTATTCCTGCAATTAACGTTTACAGTACAATCTCGTTTCGCCATAATTACTCACCAAATTTCAATAGAAAAATGATATTTGGGAAAGAGAAGCTGAGCTCCAATAAATATGGCTTAATGTTATCTGCAGCAGTATTTGATATAGACAGCTCAAAATCACTTAAAGGCATTCCGACCCAAGCATGGATAGAATTAAGCCCATCAAACGTGGCTTATTCCCGATGTAAAGCCTACAATAACCTATCTGTATTTTATAATTCATGCAATGCCCATTGTGCAATAGAAGTATATGACAAGGGCGATCTTATCGTTACAGATACTCTAAATTCTGATGGACTACCACATGTCTTCAATTGGAGATTTTCCACAACTCCAGAAAAGCTTAAAATCATATTTAAATCAACCTCTAGTCCAATCATCAATGCGGTTTCAATAGAAGGTGATGTTGGAGTTCAAATGTCCAATATTGCTATGAGAGGGTCATCAGGCACGAGTTTTGGTGCGGTAGATTATAGATCCATGTCTTTTATGCACGAAGAATTAAATACAAAACTCATCATTTTACAATTTGGCGGGAATTCAGTGCCCTTTTTCAAAGACAGCAGCTCGGTCAGAGGATATGCCTACAGGTTCAGAAAACAAATCGAATATCTCCAACGCTGCGCAAAAGATGCGGCTATAATTGTTATAGGCCCAAGCGACATGGCTCAATATAAGGAAGGTATCTATTCTACATATGAATATTTACCATATTGTGTCCAACAAATGAAAATTCAGAGTTTAAAAGCAGGAGCTTCTTATTGGGATTTATATGATGCTATGGGGGGTAAAAATTCAATGTTTGCATGGGTCAACAATGGCCTTGCAGGAAAAGATTACGTTCATTTTTCTCATCATGGGGCAAATAAGGCTTCTCAATTATTTTACAACGCTTTAATTTCAGCATACAAGCAGTGGGAACAAAGTAGAATACCTGAAAAAAAGAAAATTGATGAACTGTAGAAATATACTTTTTTTACTCTTGATTTGGTTTTTGCCGAATTCTATTTTTGGTCAATCAGTATCTATGAACAAGGATTCTATTCTCTTGAATGCAATAAGTATAGATACCAATGCAATAAATCAATTTCCCTTTATCAAATTTGATCAAAACTATTTTCAATTTCCAGCAGAATCCAATCCAAATTGGGACTACCTCTATCAAAATCTGGACTCCATGATCATATTCAAGGATCGAAAACTTCAATTCTATCATATTGGAGGATCTCATATTCAAGCTGACATATATACACACGATTTTAGAAGCTTTATTCAATCTAATTGGCCAGGGCTTGTTGGTGAAAGAGGCCTTGTATTTCCATTTAATCTTGCTCGAACCAATAATCCAAGTAATTATCGTTTTACATCATCAAATACATGGAGTGGTTATCGCAGTGTTATTCACAGGCCTGAGTTTCTTCAATATGGGATTACCGGTGCTGCCATCTCATGCACGGACTCTTTGGTTGAGCTAAAATTTAAGCATAAAAAAACAAGAGTGAGCCCTCCAATTAATGCCATAAGAATCTACCACAATAGTGGATTAATTCCATACGAATTTAATTTTGGGGATGACGAGATATTAATACAATCAGTACGACGTTGTGCAGATATGGGGTACACCGAGATTAGATTTACGGATCCAATAAAAACACTTGATATGCAGTTTATTAGATCTACGAAGAAGCCATTTCGCCTGGACCTTTATGGGTTTGAGTTGCTAAATGATCTACCTGGTGTTTCATATAATTCAATTGGAATCAATGGTGCAGGTTTATATACTTATTTGGACAATGAGCACTTTCTAAGAGACCTGAAGCTATCTCCTCCCGACTATTTCGCGTTTTCAGTCGGAACGAATGACGGCTTCGTTCCTTATGCTGACTTCAAACCGGAAGTCTATAAAGAAAACTTGAGGAAAATGATGAATATTGTTTTAGAAGCAAATCCACATTGTGCTATTTTATTGACTGTTCCAAATGATTGCTACTATAAAAAACGTTATCCCAATAAAAACACGGCCAGACAGCGAGAGGTAATCTTAGAGTTGGCTAAAGAATATGAATGTGGGGTTTGGGATTTTTACGGATTTATGGGAGGGCTAGGCTCTTCGAATACTTGGAGAATGGAGGGTTTAATGAGAGGAGACTATGTCCACTTCACAAAAGAAGGATATCATCTAAAAGGAGAATTATACATTGATGCATTCTTGAAGTATTTAAACCAGATCGAATGCTTAAACGAAAAAGATAAGCCAGGGAAATGACCAGATTTGATCACTTTTTCACGTTTGACGAAAATCATCCACTGATTTTTACACAGCTGGACTTTTGGATCTTTTTCCTTTTGGTATTGGCGATCTTTAGCTATATCCATAAATACAAACTCACAAGGAGTGTCTTCTTATTTGTAGCAAGCCTTTTCTTTTATTTCAAAACATCCGGCTTGTTGGTTTTATTACTCTTTTCAAGCATCGTTATCAATTATTTTATAGGAAAAGGTGTCTGGAATAGTGCCTCCGTGCTCAAAAAAAAGGGATACGTGACGCTCTCTGTATTATTCAATATTCTCACTCTAGGATATTTTAAATATGCCTACTTCTTTACCGAATCCTTCAATGATATGTTTCATACCAAATATGAAGTATTCAACGTATTTGCACAAATAGGAAATAGTGTTTTGGGGCAGGGATCCTTTGTAGATATTATCGTGCTTCCCGTAGGTGTTTCGTTTTTTACTTTTCAAAGTATTAGCTATGTTGTAGATATTTACAGAAAAGAAGTGGAACCAGTCAAGAATTTTTTTGACTATGCCTTTTTTGTTAGCTTTTTTCCACAGCTGGTTGCAGGCCCTATTGTAAGAGCAAGAGATTTTATCCCTCAGATCAGACAGCCTTATCAGCTAAATCATACAGATTTTAGCTGGGCAA
>Ga0206679_10001459_pt1 | contig 19572 bp, 15 predicted proteins | sample M110012015metaG_FD_155464 | JGI IMG/M metagenome (GOLD analysis project Ga0206679, IMG submission 155464) | Ammonia-oxidizing marine archaeal communities from Monterey Bay, California, United States - M1 100m 12015 | ecosystem: Environmental > Aquatic > Marine > Intertidal zone | place: USA... | reverse complement strand
TAATATTTGGTCCTATCTTATATGGCTGACAGCTATGGTAGGGTTTTGGGCTACCATGTCATTAAGTATTGCTGATATTACCAGGTATTCTTCTTCTCAATCTGATCAGGTTAAAGGTCAGTTTATAGGATTACCGGGCACAATGATGCTTTTTTCTTTTGTAGGAATATTTGTAACATGTGCAGCAGTTATCAATTTTGATGATGTACTTATTGCTAATGATGCTCCCTGGGATCCAATTTCATTATTGGCTAAATTTGATAATCCTTGGGTTGTAATTATTTCACAACTTTTTATGATAGTAGCAACATTAAGTACCAATATTGCAGCCAATGTAATTGCACCTGCAAATGCATTTTCAAACCTATTACCTAAAAAGATCAGCTTTAGCATGGGTGGAACAATAACAGGGATTATAGGAATTATTATCTGCCCGTGGTTATTGCTTAATGAAATTCAGGGATTATTAATTGATGTCAGTGCTATACTTGGACCGGTGTTAGCCATCCTTGTTTGCGATTATTTTATTATCAGAAAAAAAGAAATTCAATTAGCAGAACTCTATAAAGAAAATGGAATTTATTCTTTTGGAGGTTCTGGAATTAATAACTCAGCAATTATAACTTTATTTATTGGTGCTTTTATTGCTATTGGTGGTAAATGGATTACAGTAATGGCTCCTTTGTATTCTATTTCCTGGTTTAGTGGTTTTATTGTATCTTTTGCATTGTATTACTTTTTAATGAAAAACAAAAAAGAAGATGTCGGTATTGATAAAAAACGGTAGGATCGTTACTGCAGAGTCTCATTTTGTTGCAGATTTATTCATCGAAGGAGAGAAGATCAGTGCTATTGGAAAAGACCTGAAGTTTAATTCAGATAAAGTTATTGATGCTACGGGCAAATTAGTTTTCCCGGGCGGTATTGATCCGCATGTTCATTTGGAGATGCCTTTTATGGGCACTTATTCAAGTGATGATTATGAAACCGGAACAAGAGCTGGATTATTTGGGGGGACGACATCAGTTATTGAGTTTATTCTTCAGACTCAGGGTGATACTTTGCACAATGCATTGAAAACCTGGCAGGAGAAGTCCATAACAAAAGCAGTTGGAGATTTTGCTTATCACATGGCAGTTACCGATTTTAATGATAGTGTTGCCAAAGAAGTGGTTCAGATGATCGAGGAAGAGGGGATTACTTCCTTTAAAACGTTCATGGCCTATAAAGGAGCATTGATGATCGATGATGGTCAGATGGTACAACTGATGAAGGTGGTTAAAAAACATGGGGGCATTGTTACTGTACATGCTACCAACGGAGATATGATCGATTCGTTGATTTCTAAGAACTTGGCAGCTGGCAATACTAAGCCTTTATATCATTATTTATCTCAGCCAGAAATTACCGAAGCTGAAGCATCAGGTCGGTTTTGTGATATGCTTAATTATACAGGATGTCCTGGATATATAGTTCATATGACATGCGAAGGAGCATTAAATGCAGTAAGAAAAAGAACTCAACGAAATCAAAAAGTTTTCATAGAGACTTGCTCTCAATATCTGATGATTGATGCATCATTATATGAACGGGAAGATGGTGCTAAATGGGTAATGAGTCCTCCACTTAGAGAAAAGAAGGATCAGGAAGCATTATGGAGTGGAATTAATCAGGGCTTGATTCAGGTGGTAGGAACAGATCATTGTCCATTTAATTTGGCTCAAAAGGATATGGGAAGAGACAATTTTGCTAAGATACCTAATGGTCATCCTGCAATTGAGCACAGAATGGAGTTTATGTACTCTGAGGGCGTTAGAAAAGGAAAAATAACGCTGAATAAATTTGTTGAGGTATGTTCAACCAATGCTGCAAAGATTTTTGGAATGTACCCACAAAAAGGAACCATTTCCATTGGTGCAGATGCAGATATTGTCGTTTTTGACCCTAATAAGGAACATACAATTTCTGTGAATACACATCATATGAATTGTGATTATTCAGGATATGAAGGTTGGGAAGTAACTGGTAAAACAGAAACCGTTTTATTAAGAGGTAAAATAGCAATTGAAAATAACCAGTGTCATTTAAAGCCGGGTGATGGAAAGTTTATTTCCAGAGGGAAGTCATCCATGGCGATTTAAAAATTTAAAAATTAAGATATGCCTAGAAAAGTAAAATCAGGATTAATACAATTGAGCCTTCCTATGACTGAAGGAGAGGGGACCATACAGGAGATATGTGAAGCCATGTATCAAAAGCATATTCCTTATATTGAGGATGCTGGCAAACAAGGTGTTCAGATATTATGTTTACAGGAAATTTTTAATACTCCCTATTTTTGTCCTGGACAGGACAGGGCATGGTATGCCTCAGCAGAAGCAGTGCCTGGCCCAACTACTGAAAGACTACAGGATATTGCCAAGAAGTATGACATGGTAATAGTAGCTCCATTATATGAAAGAGAACAAGCAGGTGTATTGTATAATACAGCAGCAGTAATTGATGCTGATGGAGAGTATTTAGGGAAATATAGAAAAAACCATATCCCACATACCACTGGATTCTGGGAAAAGTTTTTCTTTAAACCAGGGAACATGGGTTATCCGGTTTTTCAGACAAAATATGCTAAAGTCGGGGTGTATATATGTTATGACAGACACTTCCCAGATGGCGCCAGGGCTTTAGGCTTGAACGGAGCAGAGATCGTTTATAATCCATCAGCTACTGTTGCAGGATTAAGTGAGTACTTATGGAAATTAGAACAGCCCGCACATGCTGCTGCAAATGGATATTTTATGGGATGTATCAATAGAGTAGGAGAAGAAAAGCCATGGAATTTAGGTAAATTTTATGGCCAATCTTATTTTGTGGATCCAAGAGGTCAAATCTTTGCTGAGGCATCAAGAGATAATGATGAATTACTAGTAGCAGAATTTGATCTGGATCTAATCGAAGAAGTTAGATCCACTTGGCAGTTTTTTCGAGATAGAAGACCAGAGACTTATGGTGATCTGACAAAACTTTAATTTTCACCTAAATCCAGAAACATTTAATTATGGCAGAATATAAAAGACCTCAAAACGAGGAGGAATTTAATGAGAACTTCAAGCAGAAAAACCCCTTGATGAATGATACTCAGGCTTATTATGAAAGTTCCAGATGTTTATTTTGCTATGATGCTCCTTGTATGAATGCTTGTCCAACGGAGATTGATATACCATTGTTTATTAAGCAGATCCACAGTGGAAATGTTGAAGGTGCTGCTAAAACGATCTATGATTCAAACTGGCTGGGTAATGCATGTGGCTCGGTCTGTCCTACAGGTGTGCTATGTGAAGGGGCTTGCGTGTATAATCATCAGGATGTTCCGCCTTTACAAATAGGCAGATTACAAAACTACGCTACTAAATCAGTAATAGATTCAGGTAAACATTTATATACGCCAGGTGATGATAATGGAAAGAAAGTGGCAGTAATCGGTGCTGGTCCTGCTGGAATAGCATGTGCCTGTGAGTTAAGAACTCTGGGTTATACAGTTGATGTTTTTGAGGCAAAGGATAAACCTACTGGATTATTATTATATGGTAATGCTCCTTATAAGATCACTAATGAAGAAGTTTTTGAAGAGACTTCTTTTCTGCAGGACCAGTTAGGATATAATGTAAAATATAATTCTCCCATTAACTCAAAAGAACAAATATTAGAATTAGAAAATAATTACGATGCTATTTTTCTGGGCATAGGAATAGGCGCTACAGCATATAGGAATATTCAGGGAGAAGAAAAGGATGGCGTATATGGAGCAGTGGAATTTATTGCAGATCTAAAGATGAACCATTCTAATACTAAAGTGGGAAATAAAGTTATAGTTCTTGGTGGGGGTAATACTGCCATGGATGCAGCATCAGAATCTGCACGAATGGGTGCTTCAAATGTGACGCTAGCATATAGAGGTAATAAGGAAAAAATGGGGGCTTATTCTTTTGAATATGATTTGATAATTAGTGCTGGAGTAAAAAGTGTGTTTGATGCTTCACCTGTGCAAATTATTGGAAGTGATTCTGTTGAGGGTGTTAAATTCTCCAATTCAAAAGGGAAAACTTTTGTAATTGAAGCGGACATGGTCATTAAAGCAACTGGCCAGGAAAAACAAGCTTCATTTTATGAAATGATTAAAGGATTAGAAGTTGATTCTAATACAAGGATTAAAGTAAACCCGAAGAACAATCAAACAACAAATAAGCAGTATTTTGCCGGTGGTGATGCTATAAATGGTGGTGCAGAAGTAGTTAATGGTGCTTATGATGGAAAGGTAGCAGCACAAGGAATTCATCAATGGTTAAATCAATAAATTAATAGTTATGGCAGATTTATCAATAGACTTTGCAGGTATAAAATCCCCAAATCCATTTTGGGTAGCGTCAGCTCCTCCAACTAATACTGGATATCAGATCATGAAAGCCTATGACGCAGGTTGGGGTGGAGCAGTTTGGAAAACATTAGGAATGCCAACTATCAATGTGTCAAGCAGATATGGATCAACTAATTACAGGGATACCCGTATGGCTGGCTTTACTAATATTGAGCTTATCAGCGATAGACCACTGGAAGATAATCTTCGAGAGATGAGGGAAGTCACAAAAAGGTTTCCGGATCATGCTACTATTGCTTCTTTAATGGTGGACACCCGTGGGCAATGGATCGATATTATTAAACAAGTTGAAGATGCTGGGGCTAAAGGCATTGAGCTGAACTTTGGATGTCCACATGGCATGTGTGAAAGAGGTATGGGCTCTGCAGTAGGTCAGGATCCGGTTGCTTTAAAAACAATTGTGGAATGGGTCATGGATGCAGCTAACATTCCTGTAATCACTAAATTATCTCCTAATATTTCACATATTACAGATCCAGGATTGGCAGCTGTTCAGGCAAAAACAAATGCTATTTCCTTGATCAATACCGTTAAAAGTATTGTAGGAATAGATTTAGAGACCTATGCCCCATATCCTGTTGTTGATGGGAAGGGATCTAATGGTGGGTATTGCGGTCCTGCAGTAAAACCAATCGCTTTGCATATGCTTAAAGAATTAAAGCAGCATCCTCAAATAAAGGATACCCCAATTAGTGGGATAGGAGGGATTGAGAACTGGAGAGATGTGGTTGAATATATTCTTTTAGGTGCAACTTCTGTACAGGTATGTACTGCGATAATGCATTATGGATTTGGAATTGTAAGAGAAATGGAAGCAGGGTTAGTCAATTTCATGAATGAAAAAGGATATCAAACAATTTATGATTTTGCTGGCAAGGCATTACCTAATATTATGGAGTGGAAAGATCTGAACCTTAAATATGATGTCAAGGCAAAGATCAATAGAGATAAATGCATAGGCTGTGATCTTTGTTATATAGCATGTGATGATGGAGCACATCAGGCAATTGCCCTACCTACTGATGGCACTAGAATTCCCGTGGTCATTGAAGAGAATTGTGTGGGATGTAATCTATGTTCATTAGTTTGTCCGGTAGAAGAATGCATAACGATGGAGCGTAAGGATGATGGAACTCAGCATCAAACCTGGGATGAGCTAACCAATGCAGAGCAGATCCCAAATACCTGGAATGATAACAGGGCTGGTGGTAAAGGGCATTATGTTCCTGAACCATTAGAAGCATTGAACTCTGTTAGAAAGGATAAATCAGGAACTAGAGCTAAGTAAATTTTTAGTATGGATGAATTCATGAAAATAGCCATTAAAGAAGCCAAAATTGGATTATCAGAAGGGGGCATTCCCATAGGTTCAGTATTGGTTAAGGATGGAGTTTGTATTGCTAAGGGACACAATAAAAGAGTTCAGGAACAAAATCCAATACTTCATGGTGAAATGGATTGTTTGAATAATGCAGGTCGTATAGGAAGTTATAAGGATACTGTAATTTATTCAACTTTAATGCCTTGTTACATGTGTGCTGGTACTATTGTTCAGTTTAAAATACCTAAAGTAATAGTGGGTGAATCCAGAACATTTTCTGGAGCCAGAGAATTCATGGAAAGTCATGGTGTTAAAGTTATTGATCTTGATGAAGTAGTGTGTTTTCAGATGATGGAGGATTTTATAGAAAAGAATCCTGAATTATGGAATGAAGATATCGGTGAATAATTTTAAGACCATGGAAACAATAGGACTAAAGATACATCTTTATTTTTCCCTTGTGAAGCCCTTTAAGTACTCGGATTCAGGAACGCACACCCTCTATAGACATAGACATTAGCTCCACTATGGATTTCGAATTCCCCGCAATTGCTTTATCGCCGAGTAAAAGAACAGGCCGCTTCAAAAAAGTATAATCGCTCAGAATCAGTCTTTGGTAATCCGAATCCACAAAGGCAGAAGCATCCATGGACCTGAATTTGATCGCGCGTTTATTGAAAAGCTCCTCATATGAAGAAAAGTGTTTTTTAATCTCTTCCAGCTCATTAGCCGTAATTGGGGAAGATTTGATCTCTCTTAATTCGAATGCAGCGGGCAGATCCAGCTCTTTTAGGATCCTTCTGCAGGTATCACAGGATTTTAGGTAAAAAAAACCCCCCATTAACAGAACTCAGCGTATGCCGCTTGCAGGTTATTGGAAATCATTTCGGCAGTACCTCCCTCAATATGGTGGCGCTCCAAAAAGTGAACCAGCTTTCCCTCTTTGAAAAGAGCAACAGATGGCGATGATGGAGGGTAGGGCAGAAAGTACTTTCTGGCCTGAGCCACAGCATCAGTATCCACTCCGGCAAAAACGGTAGTTAAGGCATCCGGGCTTTTGTCACCCTGTACAGAAAGCTTTACTCCTGGGCGCATATTTCCCGCTGCACAGCCGCAAACAGAATTTACGACAACAAGGAGTGTTCCTGATGTATTTTGAATCGCAGTATCTACTTCTTCTGTCGAAGTAAGCTCTTTAAATCCAGCCGACGTCAGATCGTCTTTCATGGGCTGTACTATTTCTGGTGGGTACATATCAATTTTTTTAAGTGGTACAAAGTTAGCAAATCATAATTGAATTTGAAACGCAAAAGAAATGAATAGCATGTATTCTATAATCGTTTAACTTAGTGCGTATAGATATGGATAAAATGAAAAATTTGTATTCAATAGCGGCGGGTTTCTTTCCGGAAATTGTTCTGCTGCTACTTTTTATATTAATCCATATTGGTCATTTACAGGCAGATTTTTGGAACGATGAAATATACTCTTTAACACATTTTTCATTTGCTCCAATAGAAAACGCTTTGCTTGATTACCACACGACAAACAACCACATATTTTACAATCTAATAAACAATATATACCTCAAAATTCTTGGTGTTTCATCGCTGCATGAGCTAATGGACGCCCCTTGTATATTGCGAATATTGCCATTAATTTATGGACTAATAGCGCTGATATACACGTACATGATTGCGAGACGTTATTTTTCAAGAACGCTTGCCTTAATCACATTAATCTTATTAATAACGAATATTCCCTATTACAATTTTGCCTTACAGTTGCGGGGATATGGACTGAGTACAATGCTGCTGACAATTGTGATTTACCATACTCTGGCTTGTATTCAAAGCATAAAAATCAAGGATCTATTCATAATAAGCAGCTCGGTTACTCTTCTAAACTACACGATACCGTCCAATTTTTATTTTGCCACCAGTCTGTTTTTATTTCTTTTTTTCTACCTGTTGTTTCTTTGTAGGGGTTCCAAGGAATATGTAAAAGACTTTATACATTCTTCAACATTAAAGGTATTAGTTGCGATTGCGCTTGGTTTTGTAGCTTCATTCATTTTGTATTCTTTAACAAAAGAGTCCGTGTTTTCATCACAATACGTTTCTAATCCAGACCTAAGCATTACATCCCAGATGTTCTTTTATTGGTCTTATCTGTTTCCTTCAAAATACTCTTTCGCCTGGATAATTGTTCTACTTGGTATTATTGGAGTTCTGTATAAATTAGTAAAGAAAAAAAAACTTGGCCTTCCAGTTTATTTGTTTGGAATGTTGTTTTTTGGACCTCTCTTGCTTATTATTTTTCGGGGGGACGAAGCTCCCCTTAGAGTGTTTATTCCGATGATTCCATTTGCAATGACCATACTAGCCATAGGAATCCATTTTATCCTAACAGAATATTTTGAAAAGCTATTTAAGAAAGAAGCCAGCCTTATTGTATTTGTTTTTATGCTCGGGTTTGGCGTATTTATAGGCGAAAACTACCGAATAAATAAGCAATTGCTTCGAGACATTGAATCTGGTGGTAGATCCCAAAACATTTACGAGCAGTACTACACGGCTCATTATAATCCAAAAAATGAAATGGAAAAGTTTTCTATAATCTATCGCTCTAATCCATTACCCGTTTTTGTTATCGGGTGTGAGCCCCATGGAATTACAGAATATTTAAATAAGTATCAGATTGATTACTCCAGGTTTGAATTTCAAAATGCAAACGTAGATTCATTGCTATATAACAACACAAGGCTTTATATTATTTCGAATCATCCAAACAAATTTCAAAAAAAAGGCTTCAACACCAAACGCTTAAATGCTGCTCTGAACTATCACAACATATTGCTTTTGGAAAGGAAATAAGGGGGGCAATTAAGATTAAGAAACTCTTACTGAAACGATCATTTCAAAAGCCGCCACGATTTCCCCAGCATCATTTTTCGCTTCTACCATAATGCTGTCATTTACACGGGAACCTTCTTTTAAACTTTTTTCCATGGCAGCTTTAATCTTCTGCCCCTCATTACTTTCAAAAACAATATGACTTTCCGCTCTTTTGAGAAATTGAGCATTCATTCCCTTAAAGGCAAAGGAAACCTGTCGGTCCATCTTTTTGGAAAAATAGAAAACCTGAATACCGCCTGCAATATCTGCCCCTACCGAGAGGGCACCGAAATACATTGAATTCAAATGGTTTTTTGTGCGTCTGCGAAGTTTAATTCGAACACGAACCAAGTCATCGTCAATTGCCAAAAGGCGTGGTCGGGTAAATCCAATCATTGGTATTTTAAAGCATCCTAAAAGGAACAGCAACCAACGCATTTTTTTTAATGAAACTTCCATGTTTTAGTTTCCTAATAGTTTTTTAATCTCGTTTAGCTTTAAAAGGGCATCAACCGGAGTCAATGCATTGATATCCACGTTTTTGAGCTCTTCATGAATCTGCTCCAATACGGGATCATTCAATTGAAAAAAGCTCAGCTGCATCGAATCGTTAAGGCTCGTTTTAATGTCTTCTTTGTTTTTCTTTCCACCAACATTGGCATGCATCGCTTCAAGATCACTCAAGATTTGCTCAGATCGTTTGACCACCTGTGCCGGCATTCCCGCCATTTTTGCGACGTGAATTCCAAAGGAATGTTCACTTCCTCCCTCTACCAGTTTTCTTATAAATAGAATCTTTTTACCCACCTCTTTTACGGACACGTTGAAATTTTTTATCCTGTCAAACTTATGGGTCATTTCATTAAGCTCGTGGTAGTGGGTCGCAAAGAGAGTCTTACATTTTGCCTTTTTATTTTCGTGTAAGTATTCGGCAATAGCCCATGCAATAGAAATCCCATCATAGGTACTCGTTCCTCTTCCAATTTCATCCAAAAGGATCAGGCTGCGAGGAGATATATTATTTAAAATACTGGCTGTTTCATTCATCTCCACCATAAAAGTGGATTCTCCTGAAGAAATATTATCGGACGCTCCAACACGTGTGAATACTTTATCTACAAGACCAATCTCAGCATTTTCTGCAGAAACAAAACAGCCCATTTGAGCCATAATTACAATGAGGGCAGTTTGTCGAATCAAGGCACTTTTACCACTCATGTTAGGCCCCGTAATCATCATAATCTGCTGACTGTGCTGGTCAAGATTTAAGTCATTGGGAATATACTTCTCACCAATAGGCATAGCCTGCTCAATTACCGGATGCCTTCCTTTAACAATCTTCAAATCAAACCCCTCGTTAATTTGTGGACGATGGTAGTCGTACTTTTCAGAAATTCGCGAGAACGAAAACAGACAATCGAGCCTTCCTAAAACTTGTGCATTGAGCTGTATAGGGCTGATGAAATTCGCCATTTCTAATACGAGCTCCTGAAACAATCTGGTTTCAAGAGAAAATATTTTCTCTTCGGCACCTAATATTTTCTGCTCATAAACCTTGAGCTCTTCGGTAATGTATCGTTCAGCATTGACAAGGGTTTGCTTTCTGATCCATTCCTCAGGAACCTTGTCTTTATGTGTGTTTCTAACTTCAATATAGTAGCCAAACACATTGTTAAAAGCGATTTTCAGGCTGGGGATTTGAGTCCGCTCTGATTCTTTCTCCTGCATTTCCGCCAGAAAATCTTTGCCGTGATAGGCAATTTCGCGAAGCTCATCAAGCTCTTTGTTCCATCCTGATTTTATCACCTCTCCTTTCCCGATTTGGGCAGCAGGTTCTTCAGTTAAGAAATTATTTATGAGCTCAATTAACGATGGACAGGGGTCAAGTTTTTCGAGCATGTGCTTCAGGCTAGACGGCTTGTCTTTGGTGTCTAAGAGACCCCTTAATGGATCGATTTCCATTAGTGTTTTTTTCAGATGAGCCACCTCTTTTGGGTTCACGCGCCCCACAGCAACCTTTGAAATAAGTCGTTCCAGATCACCAATGTTTTTTAATCGTTGTGAGAGCTCAAAACCCAGCTTTTCATTTGACTTCAAAAAGTCAACGACCATTAAACGGTCTTCTATAGGTTTTTTGTTTTTTAAAGGAAGCATAATCCATCGCCTAAGCATTCGGCTACCCATTGCCGTTTGTGTTTCGTCGAGAATATCCGATAGTGTTTTGGCGTTTTCGTTGACAGACGATACCAGCTCCAGGTTTTTGATGGTAAACCGATCCAGCCAAACGTATTTGTCTTCTTCAATGCGAGAAATACCAGTAATATGATCGAGCTTTTTGTGTTCACTTTCTCCTAAATAATGGAAAATCGCACCCGCTGCAACAATCGCTTCAGTCATTCCATCAACACCAAAGCCTTTTAAAGATTTAGTCCCAAAGTGTTTATTTAAAATATCTTCTGCAAAATCCTGCGTGAATACCCAGTCATCCATTCTAAAGGTATAATGTCCAGATCCAAACAGAGCGTCAAACTCTTTTCTTTTGTTTTTCTGAAATAAAAGCTCACTTGGACCAAAATTGGAAATTAGCTTGTTGATATATTCTCCATCACCCTGCGCCACAAGGAGCTCTCCCGTGGAGACGTCTAATAAAGCAATGCCGTGTGATTTGTTCCCCAGCTGAATAGCTCCAAGAAAATTATTTTCCTTTTGATTCAGGACCTCGTCATTGAATGAAACACCCGGTGTGACCAATTCAGTAACACCTCGTTTTACTATTTTTTTGGTCAGCTTTGGATCCTCGAGCTGATCGCAAATAGCAACGCGTTCACCCGCACGCACCAGTTTGGGTAAATAGGTATTAATAGAATGGTGAGGAAATCCGGCAAGCTCGATATGGGCAGCAGCTCCATTTTTTCTTTTGGTCAGAATGATTCCCAGAATTTTTGATGCTTTAATAGCGTCCAGGCCAAAGGTTTCGTAAAAATCTCCCACGCGAAAAAGCAACAAGGCCTTTGGGTGCTTCGCCTTGATTTGATTATATTGCTTCATTAAAGGGGTTTCTGAAGGCCCTTTAACCTTCGTGGATTTCGCCAAGTGAAATGATTTTATAAATTTTGTAGGTAAAGTTAATCGCATCACTGTGGAAATCAAAGCCTAGGAAAAAGATATTTTGAAAGAATGAACAAAAAACTTAAGCTTTGGGAGCTAAACCGAAAAACTGAAGAAGAATTTCTCAACCAGGAGAAGTTTCCAATAGTAGCTGTTTTAGATAATATACGATCCCTGAATAATATCGGTTCTTTTTTTAGAACGGCAGATGCCTTTAATATTCAAAAAATCATATTGTGCGGAATAACCGCACAGCCACCCCACAGGGATATCCATAAGACTGCATTAGGGGCAACAGAAACAGTTCAGTGGGAATATCAGGAAGACATACTCACGGCAGTATCAATGCTCAACAAGGAGGGCTATGACATAGCCGTTATTGAACAAGCGGAAAAAACCACCCCTTTACAAAAAGCAATTGAGCTGGACAGGAAGCCCGTTGCATTGGTTTTTGGAAATGAAGTGAACGGGGTACATCAGTCGGTGGTGGATCGAGCAGATCACATTATAGAGATTCCTCAATTTGGAACGAAGCACAGTCTAAATGTCAGTGTCTGTGCTGGAATAGTTTTATGGGAGTTTTCAAAAAAGTATTTTGAATGAACAAAACAGCCGCTCTATTTATTCTGCTTCCATTTGCTTTTTTTTCCCAGATAAAAAATGTCACCTTATTGGACCAGTGGTCGGATACGTCGCTAATTACCAATTCCAGCTCCGTAAGATATAGTGGCTGCTTCTCCTTTGTGTATGAAGCGAGTGAATACGGTGTCATTGGCTCTACCGAGGGAGCCCATATTTTTAAAATCACTTCTGAAAATCAGCTTCAATTTATAGATAAAATTGAAGGCAGCTTTGTGTCTTCCCAAGCCATTACTCGAGAGTATGGAGTTTACAATAACTACCTATATGCGATAGGAGATGAAGGGCCTGCCAGTCTTCAGATCATAGACCTTACATACCTTCCCGATTCCTTAGTCGTAGTAGCAGAGATTCAGGATGACAGAGTCGGAAAAGCACACAATATATGTATTGATTCGCTAAATGAGCTCATGTACCTATGCTCTGTGACACCTATAATCAATGGACAGGAGGCCTCACTGATTCCGCTTCGTGTATTCTCTTTGAGCAACCCTCTGTCCCCGGCAATTATTTTCGAAGGGTTTAGTGATTTAGATGAGGTGCATGACATTGAACTCAGAGATCAAATAGCCATTATGAATTGCGGGTATCAGGGAATAAGAGTCTATGATTTCACAAACCCAACAACACCGGTGTATGTCAATAATTTAGAGTTTTACCAGGAGCAGGGTTACAACCATCAGGGCAGTCTAAGCCTTGACGGAAAGGTGTATGTCTTTGCCGATGAGACTCCAGGAACCCGAATAAAAAAATGCACTATCGAAACCGATTATACGATTCAGGTTCAGCATCTTTTTGGTGTGGATAATAATCCATATGATAAGACCGCTCATAACATAGAAATAGTTGGAAGCCTGGCATATGTAGCGTATTACAATGAGGGCTTAAGGGTGTATGACCTTAGAACCGATCCTCCAATAGAAGTTGCTTCTTATGATACGCATACAGACAATCCGGGAAATGAGTTTTCCATGTGGGGAGCGTGGGGAATAGAAGCGGGTCTGCCGAGTAAGAGAATACTTGTTTCTGATCGTATTTCAGGGCTCTTTTTATTTGAATTTAACAGCGCGTTTTTTGAGCAATTCATTTCTCCTTCTTTCATTTCATATAGCCCTAACCCTGTTGTTTCTGGAGAGGTGATCTCTGTTCGAAATGCAAATGACAGGATTTCTGCATTCAGCGTAGCGCTTGTTGATGGGCGCGGTAAAATAGTTTATGAAGAAAACATTGTTGACCGCAGCTATACGGCTATTCCCATGAATTTTGCCCAGGGCACCTATATGCTAAAAATAGAATATACGGAGGAGCTGTTTCTACATCGTGAAACAATTAAAATAGTGGTACTTTAAAGCAGCTCAACAAAAAGTAAATCGCCCTCTTTAGAGACTTTTAACACGCCTTTTTTAGACAGGCCTTTTATGGCTTTGTCCCAGGCCTTATTGCTCATTTCAACACCTGCACGAAGGTCTTTTAATTCACATTTATTCACTTTTTTAAGGCTTTCATGAATTGCTTTTTCCTGATCGCTTAGGTCGAGCTTGACCGTTTTGACTTCGGGCCTCATTTGTGGGAAAAACAAGACCTCCTGGATAGATGAATTGTTTGTTAGAAACATACAAAGTCGGTCAATTCCAATACCCATACCCGATGTTGGAGGCATTCCGTATTCCAGGGCTCTCACATAATCCAGATCAATGAACATGGCCTCATCATCCCCTTTCTCTGAAAGCCTGGCCTGCTCCTCAAATCGTTCTTTTTGATCAATTGGGTCGTTTAATTCCGAGTACGCATTTGCCAGCTCTTTGCCGTTAACGATCAATTCAAACCGCTCCGTTAATTCTGGATTGTCTCGATGTTTTTTACATAATGGGGACATCTCGACAGGATAATCTGTAATGAAAGTAGGCTGTATATAGCTGTCTTCACATTTTTCACCGAAAATTTCGTCAATCAGCTTTCCTTTACCCATGCTGTCATCTGTTTCCACATTTAATTCCTTGCAGGTTTTTCTAAGCTCATCTTCATTCATGGCTGAAATATCAATTCCTGTATGCTCTTTTATGGAATCGAGCATTGAAATTCTTTTAAAGGGTCTTTTGAAGCTCACCTTGTTTTCACCAATCGATACCTCTGTAGTTCCCAGGACATCCGTACAAATGGTTTCAAGCATTTCTTCAACGAAATCCATCATCCAGGCGTAGTCCTTGTAGGCTACATAGATTTCCATTTGTGTAAATTCAGGATTATGGGTTCTATCCATTCCTTCATTCCTAAAATCTTTAGCGAATTCATAGACGCCATCAAAGCCTCCGACAATCAATCTTTTAAGGTATAGCTCATTGGCTATTCTGAGATAAAGCGGAATATCCAGCGCGTTATGATGGGTCACAAATGGACGGGCAGCAGCTCCTCCTGGGATAGACTGCAGGATAGGTGTTTCAACTTCTAAATAGTCCTTGGAATTCAGGAAATTCCGCATAGAAGAAATAATTCTGGACCGTTTTATGAATGTGTCTTTGACATGTGGATTGACCACGAGGTCCACATAACGTTGGCGATATCGTGATTCAGGATCAGTAAATGCATCGTGAACTTCGCCTTCCGAATCTGTTTTTGGAAGAGGAAGGGGTTTAATGGCCTTACTAAGAACAGTTAATGTAGATACATGTACAGAAATTTCTCCAACCTTTGTTTTAAAAAGGTGTCCTTCAACTCCTATGAAGTCGCCAAGGTCAAGCAATTTTTTAAAAACCTCGTTATACACCGTTTTGTCTTCGTCAGGACAGATTTCATCCCTGTTGAAGTAAAGCTGAATCCTCCCTTCAGAATCTTGAAGCTCGGCAAATGAAGCCTTTCCCATAATTCGCTTGCTCATAATTCGCCCTGCCATACAGACTTCTTTTCCTTCTGCGTAATTGTCTATGACGTATTGAGATAAGGCATCCACTGGAAACAGCTGCGCAGGATATGGCTCTATCCCAAGAGCCCGAAGTTTATTTAAGGATTCTCTTCTAAAAAGCTCTTGTTCTGATAATTCCTGAAGACTCATTACAACTGATTTAGAAGCAAAGATAATGCACATCACTTAAAAAAGTCAGATTTCGAAAAAAAGAGCAACTTAAACTTTACTTTTTTCGTACAAATTAAGACATGAACCCAATTGCCTTTGTTACAAACCCACAAATTCGAGTTGATAATTTGAGAGAATCTTTTTTACAGGGCCTATTTAACTGCGTAATTTAGAAAAGCAATGAAAGCAAAACTTATAAAAATCGGAAAATGGACGGGCGGAATCTTATTGGGAGTATTCCTTTTCGTGGCGATTTTAATTTTTGCATTTCAAGATAAGATCATCGAGAAATCTATTGCTGAGATCAATAAAAACCTCGAAGTTCCAATGACAGTAACAGACGTAGAATTTGCTTTTTGGTCCAGTTTCCCAAATATATCCATTGATTTGCTGGACGTGGAAATTACCAGCAAGAACACGGATAAAAGCCTATTAAAAAGTAAAAAATTCAATTTGAGGTTTAATCCACTGGATTTACTGGTTGGCGATTATAATCTTAAACAGATCAATGTATCAAACGGGGAGCTGAACTTGTATGTTGACTCTCTGGGAAATGATAACTACAACATCATCAAAGAGGCGGAAGGAGAAGATGAATCAGACTTTAAACTGGAATTGCAATCAGTGAAGCTAAAGTCAATGAAGGTAAATTACCAGAATGATGTGACAAACCAGAAATATCGATCCCTCTTTGATTTGGTGGAACTTTCTGGGGAGCTTTCAGAGGAAAAGTTTGACATGCTGACTTCGGGAAAAATTCAATTGGTCAGTGCTAAAAGCTCCGATATCACATTAGTCAAAAACCAGGAAATCAAATTTAACTTAAATTTAAATGTAGATCAAAAAAAATCGATAACGCGACTTGATAAGGCGGAAATACTGATAGGCGGATTGCCATTTAGCATAGATGCAAGGGTTGATACTGACAGCCTGCAAATGCATATTTCTTCTAAAGATATCCAGCTTACTGATGCGGTAGAAAAAATTTCAATAGATCCGGGAAACGAGCTACAAAAGCTTAACGGAAAAGGAACTCTTGATTTTGATTTGAACATCACGGGAGGAATGGGGGCAGCAGACCCGATCGATATAGCCTGTGAGTTTTCAATAAAAGACGGGCAGATTATAGAAACAAGTGAAAACTTGAAATTTGAAAACATCCAGCTGCAGGGGCATTATGCAAAAAAAGACTCTACACTTGAAGAACTGGTTCTTAAAAAGGTGAGTTTTGACTCGGAGACAGGGCCTTTTTCGGGAACCCTTTCGATTAATGACTTTGAGCGACCCAAAATTAAAGGAACAGCTAAAGGCAGTATAAATTTACGTTCTGCACATCGCGTTTTTCATTTTTCAGATTTTGATCAAATGCATGGAAAGCTAAATCTCTTCTGTGATTTTGAAGCAGTTCAAGCGGAAAAAGATGCGGACATACAGCTAAAAAAATGCAGTGGTGACATTTCCATAGTCAACAGCAATTTTAAGCTTGAAAACGACAAAAGAAACTTTAAAGAGGTCAACGGCAAGCTTAAATTTACAACCCGTCAGGTACGTGTCAAAGACTTTGCTCTTAAGGTAAACGATTCTGACATGAAACTAAAAGGAACCTTCTCGAATGTGTTTAATTACATTTATAATAAGGGCACATTGTCTGTTGACCTTAAATTGAGCGGCGACAAGATTAAGCTTGATGATCTTGGTTCCACAACAAAAGAAGAAAAAATTGCAGACGGAGAGATCTATGCGCTTCCTTCCGACCTGAAGGGAAAAATAGGAATATCGGTAGGGAGTCTATCTTATGAAGGTCACACTTTTGAACGGCTTAGAGGTCAAATGAAGATTCAGGACCGAGAAATCAATTTCACGAGCTTTAGTCTTGAAAATTCCGGAGCGAGAGTTAAAGGAAATTTAAGTATTGAGGAAAAAAGCCCCGAAGAATTTGAACTCAAAACAAACCTTTCGAGCAATCGCATTGACGTGAAAAAAGCATTTAAGGAATGGAATAATTTTTATCAGGATGTGATTTTAGCTGATAACATTTCTGGAACAGCTGATCTATCTATGCAATTAAGGGCCATGTTTAATTTTGGGAAAGGAATTGACTACCCCTCGCTTGATAGCAAATTGAATTTAAAGATTTCAAATGGACAGTTAAAGAACGCGGAAATAATGAAAGACATTGCTGAAGGCATTAAGGATAGCCCCGCAAAACTGGCACTGGGCAAAAAGAACCTGAAGCTTCTCGAAGAAAGGCTAAAGGACATTTCATTCAGCACGCTTAAGAATGAAATTTCCATTAAAAATGAAGTCGTAACCATCCCCAGGATGAATATTTCTTCTTCAGCTTTAAACATGAATGTATCTGGTACACACGCATTTTCCAATCAGGTGGATTATCGCTTCGATTTTAAATTCAGGGATTTACTTAGCTCCGAAAGAGATAGTGAGTTTGGTGAAATTATTGATGATGGTAGTGGATTCAGAATGTTTTTAAAAATGACAGGAGATATTTATGACCCTGTACTGGAATGGGACCGCGAACAACAAAAGCAAAGCGCAAAGGAATATCGTCAGGAAGAGAAAAAACAAATCAAGGAAATGCTTAAAACGGAATTTGGAGTGTTCAAAAATGACACTACTGTGGAAGAATTCAAAGTTGAGGAGCAGCCAAAAGAAGAGATCAAGATAAACTGGAACCCTACAACTGGGGCAGATACTATTCCAACAAAAGAGGAGCTTGAATCAGAGAAAAAAGAGTCGCCCAAAAAGAAAGAATCAAAGTTTAAAAAAGCCCTGGAAAAGCTTAAGGAGCAACAACAAAAGGATCAGGAAGAGGAAGAAGAGAAGGTGATTATTGGAATTAAAGGAGAGGAAGAGGATTAAAAGAAATCATTAACTTTAAGCTTTACCAATTCCATAACCATGCGTATTCTGATCGTTTCTGTTTTGTGCCTTTCAGCAATAATTCCTTCTTCGCTCGAACCCAAAAAAACACCCAAAAAAGACCTGGCCATATTGTATGGACCAACTTTTGAAAACTTCAAGTCCGATGGAGGAGAGTGGGACTACGGAAAGGTGCGGCAGGGAGACTCTCAATATTATGAAGGCTTTAACGGTATATTTTTCTATGGGGGATATGCCACAGAAGGAGTAATTCAGTATTTAGACAAAGAAGAATCAGATGATTGGTGGTTCTCATACGAGCCGTACGAAAAACTCGCTGGAATGAAAATGCATATTACTGAACCTACGGATGAAGACTGGAGCAGCAGCTCTTTTCAGCATTACAATCCGGAATTTATCAATTGGCTCACTGAAAACATGATTCCTCCAGCCGGATTTAGCATAAAGGGTGTTACAGCAAAATATGTGTACAGGTATTACAGCCGTTTTTTCAGGCTCCTTACAGAGAGCTATTTATATCTGAATAAGGGAGGAACGTATGATGCACAGGCCAGATACTATATTGAACAGACTGAAAATGATGACGGCATGGATGTCTTGTGGGGAACATACCATTATGCGCTCGGTGGATATGAGGTACAAAGCGATATTGAAATATATTCTCCTTTTGAGCCACATATGGCTTTTGGTTTCTGGCTGAGAAGAAACCTGGATGGAACGCACGATGAAGCTTATCGGTGCTTGTCAAAAATCATGAATCGTTTTGACAAAAGGTGGTTTAAAATGATCAAAAAAAGATATACCTCTTAAGAATTTAGTTTTTTCAGAATTTCTGTTGTCGAATAGCCCTCTACCAGGTTTATGGTTTGCACTTTCCCGCCATTATTTAATATATGATTTCGGCCTACAATATATTTGGGGTTTGTATTGTCGCTTTCCTCGGGATCGTAATCCCCTCCTTTAACAAGGATGTCTGGCATCAAGTCCTTAATAATTGACTCCGGAGTATCTTCGTCAAAAACAACAACGAGGTCAACAAATTCCATCGCGGCGATAAGAAAAGCCCTTGAGCTTTCATTATTTATCGGACGGTTTGGAGATTTATCAAGACTCTTCACAGACCGATCACTATTGACACCAACGATTAAACAATCTGCAAGCGAAGCGGCTTCGGCCAAATACATCACATGGCCTAAATGTAATA
>Ga0206679_10001456_pt1 | contig 19587 bp, 20 predicted proteins | sample M110012015metaG_FD_155464 | JGI IMG/M metagenome (GOLD analysis project Ga0206679, IMG submission 155464) | Ammonia-oxidizing marine archaeal communities from Monterey Bay, California, United States - M1 100m 12015 | ecosystem: Environmental > Aquatic > Marine > Intertidal zone | place: USA... | reverse complement strand
GGAATGCGAATAGCTGCGGTGCGGTTTTCATAGGCCCATGCGATACCCGTTGGTGCATGGGCGCCAGGGACAAGGCGGGCATAGGAATTGGCGTGCGGCGCAAAGACCAGCATTGATCCGGGCATGGCCGACAGACATCCCTGTACCGCATGGCGCAGCAAATCGCTGCCGGCGCTCGTGCCATCGTCAAATACGTTTCGGCCCTCACGATCCAGCATCGAGAAATGCATATGCATGCCCGAGCCTGCATAATCTTCGTAGGGTTTGGCCATGAACGAAGCGGCAAACCCGTGCTTGCGCGCCATGCCCTTGACCAGCATTTTGAAAAGCCAAGCGTCATCTGCTGCTTTGAGCGCGTCTGGTTGGTGCATCAGGTTCAGTTCAAACTGTCCCAGCCCGCTTTCGGAAATGGCGGTGTCGGCGGGAATGTCCATCGCTTCGCAGGCGTCGTAAAGCGCGGTGAAGAAAGCATCGAACTGATCCAGCGCCCGCAGGCTCAGGATTTCGCCCGCCATGCGGCGCTTTCCTGATCGCGGTGAGGGTGGGACGCGCAACCGCCCATCAGCATCGTCGATCAAAAAGAATTCCAGCTCAACCGCGACAACCGGAGTCAGACCTCGTGCGGCAAGGCGGTTTTGCACATCGGCAAGTGCGTGCCGCGGATCGCCCATAAACGGATGGCCATCCTCGTGATACATCCAGATCGGCATCAGGCCGGTCGGCGTGTCCAACCAGGGCATCGGAACAAACCCGCGTTCGGTCGGACGCAGCACGCCGTCGCGGTCGCCGCTTTCCATCACCAGTGGGCTATCTTCGATGTCTTCGCCCCAGATATCGAGGTTGAGCACAGACATCGGAAAACGGGTGCCGTCTGTTGTTACCTTGTCTGCAAAGCGTACAGGCATCCGCTTGCCGCGCGCGACGCCGTTCAGATCAGACGCGGCCACGCGGATCGCGCGGATTTCAGGATTGTTCTTGAGCCAGTCATGCATTGGTTGGGTCTTCTTTGTGCAAAATCCTTGTCGCAGGCGCCTTGTACTTTCAGATTACCGTATCAGGTTCGGACGCACCTTGAGACGGGTGCGTGTGTTGGCGGGCAGGTGCCGGTTCAGGTGTCGGTTTACCAGCCCAAAGATCCCGATGATCGCCAATGTCAGCAGTATGAAATACATTGCGAGGATCGGGTAGGGGATGAATGGATTGAATGTTTTATCAGCAAAGTAGTTTGCATAATACAGCGCATCTCCGCGTTGTTGCCAGGCTGGAAAGCCGGAAAAGAACACAAGCGTTGTGGCATGAAACAAAAAGATCGCCTCGTTAGTGTAGCCCGGCCACGCAAGCCTGAGCATTGTGGGCCAGATCACTCTGCGAAACCGTGACCAACCCGAAAGGCCATACGCATCCGCGGCCTCGACATCGCCTTTGGGTATGGACTGCAACGCACCATAAAAAATCTCGGCGGAATAGGCGGCCGTGTTTAGGAACAGAACAATCAGCGCTCCTAGCCATGCGGCGGTGAAAGGGTCAAAAAAGCTATAGGCCGATTTAAGCTGCAAGAATAGAAAATAGGCAAAGAAGAATTGAATGAACAGCGGTGATCCGCGAAACAAAAAGATAAACCATTCTGCCGGTTTGCGCGCCAGCGGCGCAGCGGAATTTTTGCCAACCGCAACCAGCGTGGCCAGACAAAAGCCCGTGACGAGCGCAAATACCCCGAAATAGACGTTCCAGATCATCCCTGATCCGATCAGGGTGAACTGTTGGCAAAGCGTAAAATCTTCACGCGGCAACAATCGCTCGCCGATGCCAATGGCCCGCAAGCTATAGTCTGAAATGGTCTGCAAACAACTCATGCAGCCTTCCTTTGGGCTTCGCCGCCAGTTGTGGCCTGACCATGGGTCAGGTGCCGCATCAGCTTGTCGAGAACGATCTCTGACAGGCGGGTGAACAGCAGATAAAAGACCAACAGCGCCAAGAAATACCACATCCGCCAATCGCCATGCGGATAATCGGTAAAGCGCGATGTCTTGGTCCCGCCCAGTTCGCGCGCCCAATAGACGATGTCTTCGATGCCCAGCAGAAACAGCAGGGGTGTCGCTTTGATCAGCACCATCCAGAGGTTGGAAAGGCCTGGCAGCGCATAGACCCACATCTGGGGCACCAGCACGCGGCGAAATATCTGGCCGGGCGTCATGCCATAGGCTTCTGCCGTCTCAAGCTGTGCTTTGGGCACAGCGCGCATAGCCCCGAAAAGAACATTGGCTGCAAAGGCGCCGAAAACGATGGCAAAGGTAAAGACCGCAATGAAAAAGCCATAGGTTTCATGCACCCATTGCGGCGCATTGCCCAAGGGCATCTTAGCCGCCGCACACACAACGAAGTCGTTGCCTTGCCGTACCGTGTCGAGCCAGTCGGGGCAAATTATACGGTGCCGCGCGTATTCGATCATCTGGTCGAGTGCGATGACAAAGAACAGAAAGAATGCGATATCTGGAACGCCCCGCACGACCGCGATATAGCCGCGTCCCAACCATGACAGCGGTGTAATTCGCGACCGTGCGGCCGACGCCCCGACAAAGCCGAATGCAAGCGCGGCAGGTGCAGTTATGGCCAGCAATGACAGAACTGTGAACACTGACACATAGATAGCCATGTGCTTGCCCGTGGTCAGGTAACACATCATCCACTGCGTATTTTGTAGCGTACTGGGGTCTGTACAAAAGCTGAAGATGCGTGGCCTCGTTCGCGACAGGGGCAAGACGGGTTGTAAGGGGCCGCATGGTGCGGCCCCTCAAAGCGATCAGATCAGAACTCGCCGCCGATTTCCCATTTGGTCAACAGCGTGTTCAGCGTACCATCCGCTTTCATTGATGCGATAGCTGCGTCAAATTTTGCGCGCAGATCACCATCGCTTTCGCGCAGGCCCATGCCGACACCACCGCCAATCAGCTCTTCCTGGTCAAGAAAGACCAGATCGGCATCATCAGCTTCGATCGGTGCAAGAAACGCTTTATCGGCCAGAACGGCGTCCGCCTCACCGTTTTTCACGGCGGCAATTGTTTCTTCTGGGGTGGCGAATTCAACCAGCGTTGCACCGGAACTGGCGATAAAGGCCGCCTGAATGGTGTTCGTCTGTGCTGCGATCACACCGCCTGCAATGTCCGCGTCCGCTGACGTGGCCAGATAGGATGATGGGTCAGGCTGGGTGTAGTTTTGCGTAAAGTCGATGACCTCGTCGCGCTCGTCTGTGATCGACATACCTGCGATGATTGTATCATAGTTGCCGGACACCAGATTGGGAATGATGCTGTCCCATTCGTTGGTGACCCATTCGCAGGTCAATTCGGCGCGTGTGCACAATTCATCGCCCAATTCGCGCTCGAATCCGTCCACTTCACCGGCATCGTTGATGAAGTTGTAGGGAGGATAGGCGCCTTCTGTGCCCATGCGTACGACCGAATGGCCGTCCGCAAGTGCAAAGGATGCCGTCATCGCGATGGCGGCTGTGGTGAGCAAAATGGATTTCATAAGTGATACTCCCGGGTTTTGTTTTTGGTTTACGCGGCGTGGGTTGCTGACAGGAACCCTCGCAAACGTTCGGATTTGGGTGCACCGAACAGTTTATCCGGTGGCCCTTGTTCTTCGATCAAGCCCTGATGCAGGAACACGACATGATCGCTGACATCTGCGGCCAGTTTCATATCGTGGGTGACGATCAGCATGGTGCGCCCTTCGGCGGCCAGATCCTTGATCACGCGCACGACCTCTTGTTCAAGCTCAGGGTCGAGCGCGCTGGTTGGCTCATCAAACAGCAGCGCCTCTGGCTCCATGCAAAGCGCCCGCGCAATGGCGGCCCGCTGTTGTTGACCGCCTGACAATTGTGCGGGGTAGGCATCGCATTTGTCGCCGATGCCCACCTTGTCGAGGTATCCGCGCGCGGCTGTCTCGACCTCTGCAGGATCGCGACGCAACACCGTCAGCGGCGCTTCCATCACATTCTGCAGGATTGTCATATGGGCCCAAAGGTTGAATTGCTGAAACACCATGGACAGGTTTGTGCGAATGCGCAGCACTTGTCTGGGTTCGGATGGGCGGCGTGAGTGGCCTGCGCCTTTCCAGCTCACGAGTTCCCCTTTGAAAAGCATCTCGCCATGCTGGCTGTCTTCAAGCAGGTTGCAGCACCGTAATAGCGTGGACTTGCCCGAGCCCGATGACCCGATCAAGGCAACCACGTGACCGCGACTGGCTTTGATATCGACGCCCTTGAGAACTTCAAGGTCTCCATACGCCTTGTGAAGGTCGCGGATTTCGATGACTGGTTTATCTGACAAGGGGGCACGCTGCGCTGTTTCGGTCACCGTGTATAAGGACGCAGAATGGTTGGCTTGTCTACGGGCAAAACAGGCCGAATAGGTGCTCTATGCCCGTTTCTTGCGCAAATTATTGCGAATTCATCAAGGTTTAGGTGGCAGTGGCAGAGCAAGATAGGCATGCGCTGGAATGTGGACCAATGCGCGTAAGCACAGCGTATTGCGATCTATTTCACTCAAGTTAGCGATAGCTTCCCTGACCGCTTGTGCGATCAGTTCTGGGTCGAAGGTTGAGGCAGTGATATATGGAAGTCCCGGGGTTGCGGTGGTCCGATCAATCACCCTAAGGCGACCCGCAAGGCTTGGATTTCCCTGCTGCAGCATCTTCCAGGTCACCGCGTCTAGCGCAGCGACATCCGCGCGTCCATCTGCAACGGCGCATGCCGATGCCACGTGCGAACCGGTTTGGGGCCCAGTCCTGAACCCTAAACCAAGGTCGCGAAAATGCGCGATCGGAGCAGCGCAGCCAGATTGGCTGAGCGGATCGTTATAGGCAAGCGTGGGATGATCAAGCGCCACAAGGCTCAGTGCAGGGTGATCAGCGGACACCACAAACACACTGAAATAGTGGCCCGGTGGACAATCCGGTAGGCCATAGTCCGGCGTCCCCACAAGCGTGACCTTGTCGTGCAGGCGGGCGCGAAACGGCAGACCGCAGGTTTGTGCCAGAACCAATTGTGGTGACAGCCACTGATCCCAGAGGCCGCCTGTCCGGTCCAGATGTGCTGGACCAAAGCCCAGAGCATTCCGGATCGCCTGCCAGTACCTGTCATGCGCTGCGCGCGCATGGGCCATGTCATACATGCTCAGCGCCGCGATCACCCCGCGACGCGTTGTCGGGCCAAGGCACTATCGCGGTCCGAGACGCCCAGTAGGTTGGAGACAAGACGCAACAAAGCGTCCTCTTCCTGCGCCCTTTGGCCATCGGCCAATACCACCGTCCAAAGCGCTTCGATCACCGCAAGCCGGTCTTCGTAGGCAACGGCATCCTTGATGGCGCGGGTAAAACGCACCGTGTCCGGTGCTTCGGCCTCCATCGCTTCGGCGTCGGCGCGTAGGGCTGTGGCATCGGCACCGGACAGGCCATAGCGGGCTTGGGTAATCTCGTCGATCCGAGATTTTTCGCTCGCACTATATTCATAATCGGATCGCGCCACACGAACGAGCAACGCCGTCAGGGCAAGCCGCGCATCTGCATCTACGATGGGGGCCGGTTGGGGCTGAAGTAGCCGTTTTAGCAAGTCTTGGAACATGTCAGCAATATAGGATGTCTGGTGCCGTTAGCCAAGCGCACGCGCTTGAATCGTTTCGCTATCTTCTGAGGTAATGCCAAGTGCTGCCTCGATTTGATGCAAGGTTGCTTCTTCGATCTCGGCGGAGTGGCCATCAGAGAGCAGCACCTGCCACATTGCAAAGGCAAGCCCAAGGCGCTCCTCATAGGGAATAGTGTCGCGTAGAATAACTGCAAATTCAGGGGTTCCGGGGGCGTCCCGTTCCAGTGCTTCGCAGGTGGCGCGCAACTTGGCTGCCTCCAACGGTTTGAGGGTGAACGTGGCCGCCAGAATGGTGTCGATGGCCGCGATCTCTTTGGCTTGATAGGTGCGGTCGGAAAGCGCAATCCGAACCAGCAAAGCACCCAAGGCCAGCTGGGGCGTAGGCTCTGGCAGGGGTGCTTTCTTGTGTGCGCGTTTTGGAAACAGGCGTTCAAACACAGGGTGCGGCCTTTGTTACAGTTTGTCGAAGTGAGTTTTGAGTTTTGCGGCCTCTTGCGCAAGGCCAAAGGGGGGATTGATCACAAAAAGACCCGAACCGACCATCCCGTGCCCTGGGCGTGCGGGTGGGAAACGCACTTCGTGGCACAGGGCGTTCTTGTGGTCATTGGTCAGCGCTTTCAGCATTTTGACGTGTAATCCAGATGTCAGTATTGGATACCACAGTGCGATTATACCCACATTCCAGGCCCGCGCATATTTGCGGATATGTGATGGAATTGCGGTATAATCATCCTTAATCTCAAAGCTTGGATCGATAAGCATCAGACCCCGACGAGGCGTGGGGGGCAGCATAGAATGTGCCATCGCAAAACCATCTGTGCGGCGGCATGTTGCAGTCGGCAGCGTCAGTTCCAGTGCGCCATGCTCGGCTGGATGCAGTTCAGCGACGGTGATCGTGTCGGTGGCGCGCAGCCGTTGCACCGCGATCATGGGCGAGCCGGGATAGGCGTGGTCACCGTCCGTTTCAGCCGTTTCCGACAAGCTTTTTCTGTAGGGGTGATCGGCTGTGAACCAATCTCGTGCCCGGGCAATTCCCATGGCCGCTTCGCCTGTTTTGAGTGCTGCGCTTGCGTTCAAATCATAAAGTGCGCGGCCGGCATGTGTTTCGATGTAACTGACTGGTTTGTCCTTGTGGGTCAGATAGTCCAGCATCCACGCCAATAGGGTGTGCTTGTGAACGTCCGCCAGATTTCCGGCGTGGTAGATGTGCTGGTAACTAAGCATGGCTCGCTTATGGCGCTGCGATCGAGTGCGTGCAATCGCGTAGATGCAGGCATACCACGGTACCGTGTTTAGCAGCAGGCCCATGAACCGTCACTAGAAAGGCTGAAGTGTCGCCGCTTGTATCCGGGATGTCCAATTGCGCTGGTCTCACTACCTTATGTTGATGCTGGGACCGACAAAGTTTGACGAACATATTATGCCGCATTACGGGTGTTTCGACAAACGCTATGAGTCAAACGAGGCGACTGGCATCCTTGGCGGCGCGCACGAAATCTTCGAACAGGGGGTGCGGTGCGAAAGGCTTAGATTTCAATTCTGGGTGGAACTGAACGCCGATAAACCAAGGGTGGTCGGACCATTCTACGATTTCGGGCAATCGTCCGTCGGGTGACATCCCCGAAAAGGACAACCCTGCCTTTTCAAGCTGGTCGCGGTATTTAATGTCTACCTCGTAGCGGTGACGATGACGCTCGTCTATTTCTGTGCAGCCATAGACAGTTGCCACACGGCTGCCCGTTTTCAACGTTGCGTCGTATGCGCCAAGCCGCATCGTACCACCTTTGTCATCGCCGACAGCGCGTTCGACCTTGTGGTTGCCCTGAACCCATTCCTTGAGGTGGTAGACCACCGGCTCAAAACGTTTTTTTCCAGCTTCGTGGTCGAATTCCTCTGAGCCCGCGGTGGTCAAGCCCGCCACATTGCGTGCTGCCTCAATCACCGCCATTTGCATCCCCAGACAAATACCCAGATAGGGCACTTTGTGCGTGCGCGCGAACTCGGCCGCCTTTATTTTGCCTTCTGTGCCGCGCTCACCGAACCCGCCGGGGACAAGAATCGCGTGGAACCCTTGAAGATGGGTGGCCGGGTCTTCGTTTTCGAACAGTTCGGCATCAACCCACTCGACTTTGACCCGAACGCGGTTGGCCATTCCGCCATGGGTCAAAGCCTCGGCGATTGATTTATAGGCGTCCTCCAACTGCGTGTATTTTCCAACGATTGCGACCTTTACCTGGCCCTCGGCGTTGTGGATGCGGTCGCTAACGTCTTCCCATTTGGTTAAATCTGGTTTGGGTGCCGGACTGATCTGAAACGCATCGAGTACGGCCTGATCCATGCCCTCGCGATGGTAGGCCAAAGGGGCGTCATAAATCGTTGACAGATCTTGCGCGGCGATAACGCTGTCAGGGCGCACATTGCAGAAAAGCGCCAGTTTTTCGCGCTCTTTAACAGGTATCGGTCCTTCTGATCGGCACACAAGAATGTCTGGCGCGATACCGATGGAGCGCAGTTCTTTGACCGAGTGCTGCGTTGGCTTGGTTTTCAACTCACCGCTTGCCTTGATGAACGGCAGCAAGGTCAGATGCATAAAGATGCATTGGCCACGAGGTTTGTCCTGAGAAAATTGGCGAATCGCTTCGAAAAACGGCAAACCTTCGATATCGCCTACTGTGCCGCCGATCTCACATAGCATAAAATCGACCTCATCATTGCCGATCTCGATGAACTCTTTGATTTCGTTCGTGACATGGGGAATGACCTGAATGGTTTTGCCCAGGTAGTCGCCACGCCGCTCTTTTTCGAGCACAGTGGAATAGACGCGTCCAGATGACACAGAGTCGGTCTTGCGGGCTGAAACTCCGGTGAAACGCTCGTAGTGACCAAGATCTAGATCGGTTTCTGCACCGTCGTCTGTCACGAACACCTCGCCGTGTTCAAACGGCGACATCGTGCCCGGATCAACATTCAAATAGGGATCAAGCTTGCGCAGACGTACCGAAAAGCCACGTGCCTGCAGCAAAGCACCAAGCGCCGCCGAAGCGAGCCCCTTGCCGAGCGAAGAGACAACGCCGCCGGTAATAAAAATATAGCGTGCCATGAACTGCTGTCTCCCATGGTTTGATCTGGCCAAAGGCCGCTTTCTAGGGTGCTTAACAGCACACCCCACGGGACCTCAGTATATCAGGATTCGATTTAAAAGAGCAAGCTTGTCGCAACATGATGTTGCGACACCATTCATGCCCTCAACATTTTGTCTTAGTCGGCGGTTGGAACCAGCGGAGCAGTGTCGCCTTCTGCCGGCGGCAACAAGTCACCTGCGGGCGGCACGAGTCCGTCGCCAGGGGTGTCCTGAGAGTTCGGGGAAATGCCTAATTGGTCGATCACGGATGTGCCAGAAGCGTTTTGCGCTGCGATGATCGTCAGCGTTATCGATGTGATTATGAACGCAATTGCCAGTATCCAAGTTACCTTGCTCAAAGCCGTTGCAGCAGCCCTGCCAGTCATGGCGCCGCCACCGCCGCCGCCCATGCCCAATCCGCCCCCTTCGGAGCGTTGTATGAGCACTACGGCGATCAGACCGATCGCAAGGATTAGATGGATAATAAGAACAACGTTTTCCATGCGGCGTTTGGCCCTTTTCTGCGCGATGCGCGGTATCTATGCAAGTTTATAGGCCGGGGCAAGGGCGGCTTTGAGAGACTGGACAAATCAGTTCCCCGCAGCACATGATCAATTCATGCCTCACGACCATCCGCATCACAATCACCCACATGCGCTGTTGCCGCCTGATCCTGCTTTGCGGGTCAAGGCGCTCGAGACGATACTAACCCAAAAGGGTCTAGTTGATCCCGCTGCACTTGACGAAATTATCGACACCTACGAGAATCGCATCGGCCCGCGTAATGGCGCACATGTCGTAGCCCGCGTTTGGGTCGATCCGGGATTTCGCGCGGCCCTCCTTAAGGACGCTGATGCTGTGGTGTCTGAGCTGGGCTATTACGGTCGTCAGGGTGAACACATGGTTGCGGTGGAAAACACTGACAGGCTTCACAACATGGTCGTGTGTACGCTGTGTTCATGCTATCCGTGGCCGTTGCTTGGAATTCCGCCCGGTTGGTACAAATCTGACGCCTATCGCGCGCGGACGGTCCGCGAGCCGCGCAAGGTACTGTCAGAGTTTGGCGTGACCTTACCCGCTGAGATGGCGGTACGTGTATGGGATTCAACGGCCGAGGTTCGGTATCTTGTGATTCCGCAGCGACCGATCGGCAGCGAGGGCATGGACGAGGCCGGCTTGATGCAGCTTGTTACACGCGATTCCATGATTGGCTGTGGATTGGCGAAAGTGCCATGACGCGTTTGCATGATATGGGGGGGCGGTTTGGTGACGGGCCGGTTGTGCCAGAGGCAGAGCATGTGAAATTTCATGCTGACTGGCACCCACGCGCATTGGCCATAACCCTTGCATGCGGGTCATTGGGGCTTTGGAACATCGACACATCGCGTCATGCCCGCGAAAGCCTGTCGCCTGCGGATTACGGGCAATTTTCTTACTACGAGAAGTGGATTTCGGCTTTGGCGGATCTGCTTGTGGCCAAGGGAGCCGTCAGCCAAGACGAGCTGGCAGCCGGTTTGGCGATGGGGGCCAGCGCTCTGGCCGCGCGAAAACTGCGCGCGGACACGGTTGCAGACGTGCTTGCCAAAGGCGGCCCAGCCGATCGTCCCAGCGATGTGGCACCACTGTTTGTTTCAGGTGACGCGGTCACGGTGCGGCCCTTTGCCGAAAACAGGGCAGTTCCGGGGGGGCACACGCGCCTGCCTGTTTATGCGAGGGGTGCCAAGGGACGCATCTTGCGGGTGCATGGCAGTCACGTCTTGCCCGACAGCAACGCCCATGCACTGGGAGAAGCCCCAGAACCACTTTACGCGGTGGTGTTCAAGGCATCTGTGCTATGGGCCCATACTGAGCACCCCGCAGACGAAGTGGTTGTCGACATGTGGCAAAGCTATCTGGAACCCTTATGAAGCCTGATCCTGTTTTTGAAGCACCATGGCACGCACAGGTTTTTGCGCTCACGGTGCATTTGAACGAAGCCGGTCGATTTACTTGGTCTGACTGGGCATCCCGGTTTGGAGCGACACTAAAATGTCATGGGCTGGCTCGGGATTTGGATGGCGGAGCCGATTATTTCGTCGCTTGGCTTGAGACGCTTGAAACCTTGCTTTCAGAGGATGGCAGCGCAGAGGTGCAAGAACAGGTTGACATGCGCAATGCGTGGAAAGCCGCTTACTTACGTACGCCTGACGGAGCACCTGTTTTACTTGATCTATAGTGATCGCTTTGTCAGCGAGGGTAGCGCGCGCCCTGCGTGTAGAAATTTGGGCTGGTGGTCGAACGCTCTTTGCTCTGCGTGCAAAGACGCCCCAACCACCGTGCCAATGTGGCGCATAGCTTTTGATGAAGTGCCCGAAACCCATGACATCGTTTAAAACTCTGATAATGCGCTGAAATATCGATTTCAGGTAGTGGTAGGGCGTTCAATTTTTACCAAAACGCTTTAATCGTCTACGTCGTCCATGTCGGCCTGTCCGGACAGGCGTCGGCGTACGTGGCTCCAACTCAGGCCAACACCCAACACAAGAGATAAGGCCAATAGTCCCAGCCAGATGTTGACGCTGGTGTTACTTAAAGTGAGCAGACCGACGTCGTAAAGAACCCACAAGGCTGCCCCTACGATGGCAAGAATCAGTGCCATCCCAACACCACCAATCGAACGCAGCGTAGCACGCACGTATATAATGTAGCCGATGATGAGCAAAAGCCCGAGCAAAACAGCAATTGACAGGTTCTGATCTCCATAGCTGCTGACCCAGCGAATGTAGTTGAACTGTGTGGGATTGTAGGTCGCTGTCAGCAGACCAAGGGCAAAAAGCCAGCGCGAGAGAAAGCTCATGAACCAAACCTCTTTGGTTAAAATCCTGGTTGTTCTGTACGTCTGTGATGCCGTGCTGGCGCGCTGGGTGCAACGGTTGTGTGCTGTCGACAGACATATTTTGAACAGAAATTGGTGCAGATTGCGGTTTGCCTCCGCCCATCGTCTCGCTATATGGGCGCTGGTTCTCATGAAAGGGGCATCAAATGGCCAATGTGGTGGTTGTCGGCGCACAGTGGGGCGACGAGGGCAAAGGCAAGATCGTGGATTGGCTCAGCGAGCGGGCTGACGTTATTGCGCGCTTTCAGGGTGGGCACAATGCGGGCCACACTTTGGTTATCGACGGTGCTGTGTACAAATTGCATGCGTTGCCCTCTGGTGTTGTGCGTGGCGGCAAGCTGAGCGTAATTGGCAATGGGGTGGTTCTGGACCCCTGGCATTTGCTGTCAGAAATAGAAACGCTGCGTGGTCAGGGCGTGAGCATCTCGCCCGAGACGCTGATGATTGCGGAAAATACACCGCTAATTCTGCCCATTCACGGCGAGCTGGACCGCGCCCGCGAGGCGCAGAACGCGGTGGCCAAGATTGGCACCACCGGTCGTGGAATTGGTCCGGCTTATGAGGACAAGGTAGGCCGCCGCGTGGTTCGTGTCGCTGATCTTGCGGACCCTGTAACGCTTGAGCTGCGGGTGGATCGCGCCCTTGTGCACCACGATGCGTTGCGTCGCGGTTTGGGACTTAAGCCTGTGGACCGCGATAGGCTGCTTGCTGCCTTGCGCGACGTGGCAGACGAGATTTTGCAATATGCCGCGCCCGTCTGGAAGGTGATGATCGAGGCACGCAAGGCCGGCAAGCGCATCCTGTTTGAAGGCGCGCAAGGTGCGCTGCTGGACATTGATTTCGGCACCTATCCTTTCGTGACATCCTCGAACGTGATCGCAGGACAAGCCGCTACAGGCGTTGGCATTGGTCCCGGATCAATCGATTTTGTGCTTGGCATCGTCAAGGCGTACACGACACGTGTGGGCGAAGGTCCGTTTCCAACTGAGCTGATGGACGAGGATGGCCAACGGCTGGGCGAGCGCGGGCACGAGTTTGGCACCACCACGGGGCGCAAGCGGCGTTGTGGCTGGTTCGATGCCTGTCTTGTGCGCCAGACCTGCGCAACCAGTGGCGTTGATGGCATATCGCTGACCAAGCTGGACGTGCTTGATGGGTTCGAGACGCTGAAGATTTGCGTCGCATACGATCTGGACGGCGTGCGCATGGATTACCTGCCGACGGCTGCTGATCAACAGGCGCGCTGCACGCCAATCTACGAAGAAATGCCGGGCTGGTCGGAATCAACAGAAGGTGCGCGCAGCTGGGCAGAACTGCCGGCGAATGCGATTAAATACGTGCGTCGGGTCGAAGAGTTGATCGATTGTCCAGTCGCCCTACTTTCTACATCACCAGAGCGGGAGGATACGATCCTAGTCCGCGACCCTTTCGCTGATTAAGGAGGCCTGATGGCGCTTAGTTACAAAACCCGAAAGCGTTTTTCTTTGCTGATCCTTGTTATTGGCGTGCCGCTTTACATCATGGCGGCAGTCAGCCTTGTGTCATTGTTTGATCGCCCTTCAATCTTGGTTGAGTTGCTGATTTATATCGGTCTTGGCGTGGTATGGGCGGTCCCGCTCAAAGCAGTTTTCAAGGGTGTGGGCCAACCGAATCCCGACAAACCGCCTCAGGTCTAAGCTTGGTTATTCGCGGCAGTATGATTTTTTTGATTGGGTGCAAACAAGGTGACAAACTTGCTTTTCGTTCTGATCGAAGGGTATTTTTTTATGTTCCCCTTTGCAAAGGTGCGGTGTGATCAACGCAAAAGAGGCAGCATGAAAATGGGCTGCCCCTAGGCTGCAGTGTGCGTGTTGTTCAGCCCGCGGCGCGTTCTTCAGGGTGATAGCCGATGGTGTTTGAGACACCATAACTGCCATCTTCGTTCCGTTTGATCTTGCCGTTACGTATCAGTTCACCAAAGCAGCGAAGCGTGTCTTCGCGGCTGAAGCTTTCTTTCTCCACCTCAGAAACCAATCTCATCACCTTGCGACGCCAGAAGGCTTCTTGGCCCCTCACATAGCAAATGTAGCTTGCCGCGGCTTCGACCAAATCAAGCAATTCATGCGCATCCATTTCGATTGCGAAATCCTCAAAACTGACATCTGCATGGATTTCAACAGTTTCTTTGAGCGTGGCCTCGATACGATAGGACTCTGAGGCATCCGGCGATCTGTTTGCCAAATTGTCTACACGTTGTTCAGCCACGAGCCTTAGCGGTGCAGGGCGCGGTCTGTCGGGCCGTTTTTCGACGTAGCGCGGGTTGATGACTGCTTCGAGGTCACCTTGGTCCAACGCTCCGTTGGTTTCTTTTTTCGTATTGCTGCCAGTGTCAGCTTTTTTCGCCATAACGGCAGCTTTAAGGTGCGCAAAGGCGTTACGGCGTCGCACGCCTTCGGGCTCGCCCATCTGGTTGTCGACTTCGGCCAGCAGTCGCGACAGGTCGTCATCGACGGGGGGAGCTACCGCAATTTCTTTGTTCGGCGCTTCCAAAACGTTTTGTTGCATCAGCTGCGCGCTATCGTTTGGGAATTCGGCCTCTACCTCGGCGAGTTCAGCCAGCAATTCCGCTTCGTCGACTTCGGATAACGTGCTGGGTTGTGGGGTTTCGTCGATCTCTTTTATCTCTTCCAGCGCGCCTTTGTCCAATGCTGCATCAATGTCGGCGCGTTTCACTTTCACGATACGGGCGCGTGGTTTGGACGCGCGTGTTTCCTGTTTGTTTTCCGCTAGCGCATTGTTATCTATACCCGCAATATCCGTTCGACCTTCTTTGGTCTGCGTGTCAGCCTGTGTATTGTCGACTGTTAGAGGTGCCTGGGTATTGTGCTGTTTGTCCGTGCCATCGTTGGTTGCGTCTTGGATGTTGCTTTGGGCGATTTGCGCTGCATCGTTGTCCGTTTCGACCTTTGCTTTGGTGTCAAAATGGGCGCGGATTGCGCTGTCGTTTGTATCGTCCTCGAGGGGAGCCTCTTTGCTGATTTCTTGTGTCTCGCCAATTTGTGTGGCGTCCTCATCTGTGAACGTCTTCGTCAATAGCATCGGGGTTTCAAGGCTGGGTGCGAGATTTTTTGAATACTCGTCCTCGAACAGGTCGTCTTCGGTGGTCTCGTCCTGGCTTTTGGAAACAACTGCGCGAATGCGCTGCAATTTTTCCGCAATGCTGTCGGGTTCGTACGACAAGTCCTTGGTAACGGCTTCTGCATTTGACAGTTCCGCTATTATGAGCTGATCTTTTACAATTGGCTGCTCATTGACCAACGGTGCCTCGGTTACTGTAGAAGTTGTAAGTGGAGGAGGGGCCGCAGACGCCACTGCGGTGGGTGATGCATCATTAAGACTGGCGTGTACCGTGTCGGTACTTAGCACGATGCGCCCGTCTGTTTCTCGCGCCTCAACTGGTCGGGAAATCTCTCGTTCTGCAATGCGGGCGAGCACTTCGGCGTCTGGTTGTGGTGGTTCTGCGCCAAAATAACGGTCATGGGCAGCCAGATCACGGAAATATTCAGCAATAACTTTCATGGTGCCAAAGCTGTCGTCAAATCCTTCCAACGTGCAGGAAAACGTGCCGTAGGAAACCGTAAGAATTGTACTATTATTCATCATAGCGTGTTTATCCTCTGCTTTGTGCTGAGGTGTGATAATCGGCAATGCTGGACCAAAGTAGCCCGAATCTGTGCAAAAAATGGTATCATTTTATGGCGACATTGTGGTCTGTTTCCAAAAATTGCATTAAATGCGAATGAATATAGGTATTATTGAAAGTGCCGGTCCAGTGACCCTCTTGGGAGGCGGTACCGTTTATGAGGGAGATATGGTTGAAGCGCTTGCGCTTGCGCCGGTTTGTGTCGCCGCCGACAGCGGGGCGCGTCATGCTCTGGCAGCGGATGTTGATCTGGCGGCGGTGGTTGGTGATTTTGATTCCATAGGGCCGGACCTTGAACGCATTCCAATGTCCCGTCAGATTCACATTGACGAACAGGACAGCACGGATTTCGACAAAGCGTTGCGGCACATTCTAGCACCGGTTGTCTTGGCCGTGGGTTTTACTGGTGCACGGTTTGATCATCAACTGGCAGCACTTCATGTACTGGCTGCCTATCCAGAGCGTGCTTGCGTTCTGGTAGGTGAGAGCGAGCTCACTTTTTTATGCCCCCCGCAGATCGAATTGCCGGTGCAGGCGGGCGACATTGTTTCATTGTTTCCCATCGCGGCAGTTAGTGGGGCCTCTGACGGGCTAAAGTGGGAAATTAACGATTTACAATTTGATCCCATGGTTAAGATTGGCACTTCGAACACCGCTTTGGGGCACGTTTCCCTGACCATGGACGGGCCCGCAATGCTGGTAATGGTTCCACGTGCACGATTGGCAGCGATTACGCGAGCGCTCCATCTCGGGCCGCAAGCCGCGCGATGGAGCGCTCGCGCAGCACAATGTACAGACCAGCCGCAAGCGTGACGCAAATGCCAAGGGCGGCAATGCCATTGGGAATATCGCCAAATATAATTAGGCCGATGATCGTCGCGACAGGGATTTCCAAATATTGCATTGGTGCCAGCGTCACAGAAGGCGCATAGCGAAGTGACCAGGTCATCAACAGGTGCGCAACTGTGCCTAGCAGGCCAACGGCGATCAGCATGCTCCAGTCCGTACTCGTGGGTGCAATCAAGGTTAACGATACGATCCCGCTGGTTTGCGTTGCCAAAAGAAATGGGCCCATTAGACAGACCGCGATCACACCGCTGACCGCTTGTAGGCCGATTGGATCGGTGTGCTTGGCGATTTGGCGAGTGACCAGCATGAAAAAGGAAAAGATGACTGCAACCAACAGCGGAAGAAGAGCGGGTGAACCCACTTTGGCAAAACTAGGCTGTACAACCATTAAAGTACCGATGAACCCGACTGTGCAGGCGATCAACCGGCGTCTGCCGACCTCTTCGTTCAGGATGTATTTTCCCAGAAGTAAGATGATGAACGGCATCACGAATGCAATGGCAACCGCATCCGCAAGGGGAAGGTATTGCAAAGCGGTATACATTGCACCGATGCCCAAGATGTGCAGGACAGTGCGAAAAAGGGTTAGCCAAAAAATCCGCCGTTGCATCCACCATGACCGTCCGGTCAACCACAATAGCGGCACGAGCAATACAGCCTGCACTGCGAAACGCACAAAAAGCAATTGTCCAACCGGCATGGATTGGCCGAGCAGCTTTGCAGCAGCGTCCCCCATGGGGGTAAAAACGCAAAAGCCCAGCATCAGGAAGATGCCAAGCAGGGGTCTATCCTGAACCATGTTCGGTACGCTACCACCGCGCCGACGAAAAGCAATTCCACAAAATAAACAAAAATGACGCCCGATTGTGTCAACTTTGGCTCGGTGGTTGTCTCTTCCGCGCATTGCGCGAAATTCGCCCGCCCACCGACTCTGTACCAGTCACTTACCGTCAGCAGTTGGGCACGTTGACGGCCAATCCGCCAAGCGCTGTTTCCTTGTATTTCTCGCTCATGTCAGCGCCGGTTTGTCGCATGGTTTCGATACAGGCATCAAGAGGCACAAAATGCGTGCCATCGCCACGCAGCGCAAGGCTCGCGGCTGATACGGCCTTGATTGCACCGAGGCCGTTGCGTTCGATACAGGGCACCTGCACCAGCCCTTTGACTGGATCGCACGTCATTCCCAAGTGGTGTTCAAGTGCGATTTCGGCAGCATTCTCGATTTGCTCGGGTGTACCATCCATCACGGCGCACAGACCAGCGGCCGCCATCGCGGCGGCGCTACCAACCTCAGCCTGACAACCTGCCTCTGCGCCCGAGATGGAAGCGTTAAATTTAACAAGGCCACCTATGGCAGCGGCGGTGAGCAGGAAATCTTCGACATGAGCTTCGGAGGCGCCCGGAACGTGGTCGAGGTAATAGCGCAAGGTTGCGGGCAGCACTCCGGCCGCCCCGTTGGTGGGCGCGGTGACGACTTGACCACCGGCGGCATTTTCTTCGTTCACAGCCATGGCATAGACGCTTATCCAGTCGTTGATGGTGTGTGGCGCGGTCAGGTTCATGCCCCGTTCCTGCATCAGTTTGTCGTAGATCGCCTTGGCGCGCCGTTTGACCATGAGGCCGCCGGGTAAGATTCCGTCCGTCGCAAGCCCCCGATCAATGCAGTCCGACATCACTTGCCACAGCTGTGCTGTCCCTGATTTTAAGCGATTGTGTCCGTCGCGAGACAATTCATTAGCGCGTTTCATCTGTGCGATAGATTTGCCCGAAGTCTGTGCCATGGACAGCATCTCGGCTGCGGATTTAAAGGGGTATGGTACGGGTGAGCCTTCATCGGTGTTGTTGCCTGCGGCCAGTTCCTCTTCGGTCATCACAAAGCCGCCACCGATGGAATAGAATGCCTGTTGCAATGTAATGTCACCTTGCGCATCGGTGGCCATGAGGATCATGCCGTTGGCATGGCCCGGCAGAGGTGTCTCATAATCAAATACAAGATCGGATTTGGGGTTGAACTTTAGCGGCTCCAGCCCGTCGGGGTGGAGCGTTTGATCCTTTTGTAAAGCTGCCAGCGCAGTTTCGGCTTTTGCATGGTCGTAGGTTTCTGGAACAAACCCAGCCAGTCCGAGAATCGTGGCACGATCAGTGGCGTGCCCTATTCCAGTAAAGGCAAGACTGCCGTGCAGCGACGCACGCACCCCGGCAAAGTGAAACGGAGATGTGCGCATCATGTCGAGGAAGCGGGCTGCGACCACCATGGGGCCCATTGTGTGGGAAGAGGACGGGCCAATGCCCACCTTGAACATGTCGAAGACAGACAGAAACATCAGTGGGCGCTTCCTTTGGGTGGGGTTGCGTGCTGCGGTTTGGTGAGCGGTGCGGGGCTAAGCCTTTCGGCTGTTTTTGCGACACTTGTTGCTGGGCGGCCAAAGATACGCTTTGATAATGAATGAAAGGCAGGAAAATTATATAGATCGGACCATTCACTATTTCGGCTGGGGAAGAGTGGGTACCTGCGCAGAACGGCAGCCAGTTTATAGTCTAAATCCAGCTTCTCAAACATAGCAAGTGCGATTGCCGGGTCATGGTCAGTGGTATTATGCAGCAAGTAAAACATAAGCTCGGGATACGGCATCCTCGGGCGGGATCACCCGCCAAAAACGACCCCCTTGGCACAATTGCGATTGGATCGCATGCCTTGGTGCGCGGATCGCGGACAATTGCTTCCGGATGGTGCACTTTTCGCTTAATGAAGGGTCGCACAGCGGCCATCCTGCTCGTATACAGGGTTAACGTTTAGGGGAGTCGTCAGATAATGTCCGGAGAATTGTCGCCCATCGATAAGGCCAAGTTCGTGGCCGCAAAACGTGCAGCCGACTATGTCGAGGATGGAATGCGGGTGGGTTTGGGAACCGGGTCAACCGCCGCTTGGCTAGTGCGTTGTTTGGGTGAGCAGGTGCGCGATGATGGGCTGCGGATCAAAGGCGTGCCAACATCGACCCGCACTGCCGATCTGGCCCGTGATGTCGGAATCGAGGTGATCAGTCTTGATGAGGCCAAATGGCTGGACCTGACCATTGACGGCGCAGACGAATTTGACAGCCACTTGAACCTTATCAAGGGTGGCGGTGGCGCGCTGTTGCAAGAAAAGGTCGTGGCGACTGCTAGCGACCAAATGATCGTAATCGCTGATGCGGCCAAAGAGGTTGAGCATCTTGGTGCATTTCCTTTACCTATCGAGTTGATCCCCTTTGGTTGGCTGACCACTCAAGCTTTGGTAGAGGAAACGCTGATTTCAATGGATGTCTTAGGGCGCTCGTCGACTTTGCGAATGAATGGTGAACGTCCGTTTGTTACAGACGAGGGTAACTTTATACTTGACCTGCACCTGCAACATATCGGTAACGCGCGCCAACTGG
>Ga0206679_10001452_pt1 | contig 19602 bp, 14 predicted proteins | sample M110012015metaG_FD_155464 | JGI IMG/M metagenome (GOLD analysis project Ga0206679, IMG submission 155464) | Ammonia-oxidizing marine archaeal communities from Monterey Bay, California, United States - M1 100m 12015 | ecosystem: Environmental > Aquatic > Marine > Intertidal zone | place: USA... | reverse complement strand
AATTTCATGTCCTACTCTTCTGATGTTTGGATGTTTACACAAGAACAAGCAGATGTAATGGTTTCTACTATGAATGGATATAGGAGTTCTTTAAAAAATTCTCCGGCTTCTGTAAATTGTTCTGGTTCCGTTGGTATTGAAAATATATTAAACAATAATCAGATTAGAATTTATCCTAATCCTACTGAAGGGAAATTATTTATCCAAAATATGAAACTTACTGAAAATCAATCGATTATTGTTAGAAATATTCTAGGTACTTCAGTTAAAAACATAAGCACAAACAAAAATATATTTAACTTAGATATATCTAATCTAGAAAACGGAATTTACTTTATTGAAATCTCTACTAAATTAGGAAAAAGAATAGAAAAAATCATCTTAGCAAAATAATGATAGACTCTTCTATTTATTCAAAAATATTATCTGATGATTTGTTCCCTGTAGTTAAAAAGATACAGAACAGAGAGAGAATATCAGATGAGGAAGCTCTAATTCTATATAACAATGCTCCCCTATCTCTTTTAGGAGTTTTGGCAAATGATATTAGAGAAAGAATACATGGAGATAAAACTTATTTTAATAAGAATATTCATATTGAGCCAACAAACATTTGCATTTTTGATTGTAAGTTTTGTGCTTATTCCAGAAAATTAAGTAAAAAAACAGATTCGTGGGAATTTTCTCAGGAAGAAATGATTCAGCAAATAACAAATCATGAAGCTCAGGATATAACGGAAGTTCATATTGTTGGTGGTGTACATCCTAAAATGGGGATAGACTATTTTGTATCCTTAATTACTGAAGTTAAAAAAGTAAGACCAAATATACATGTAAAAGCATTTACTGCTGTTGAGTTAGAATATATGTGCAGAAAAGCAAATGTTTCCTATAAAGAAGGTCTTCAGATTTTAAAAAATGCAGGGCAAGATAGTTTACCCGGTGGAGGTGCAGAAATTTTTGATTATGAAACACGAAAACAAATCTGTGAAGACAAATGCACTTCTGATGAATGGTTAGAAATACATGAAACTGCACATGAAATAGGAATGCCATCTAATGCAACTATTCTGTACGGGCATATAGAAACTCCTGAAATAATAATAGACCACCTTAGCCGTTTAAGAGATTTACAAGACAAAACAGGAGGGTTTAATGCATTTATTCCTTTAAAATTCAGGAACGGAAACAATCAAATGTCAGATATAAGTGAAGTATCTGTTATTGATGACTTAAAGATGTTTGCATTTAGCAGAATTTATTTAGATAATTTCTCTCACATGAAGGCATACTGGCCTATGATTGGTAAAAAAACATCTCAGAATTTACTCGCTTTTGGAGTAGATGATATTGACGGTACAATTCATGATACAACAAAGATATATTCAATGGCAGGTGCTGAAGACCAAAATCCAACCATGAATTCGGAAGAAATTATTGAACTGATTACATCCGTAGAAAGAAAAGCAGTAGAAAGAGATACCGTTTACAATATAATTAAGGAGTATTAGATAATACTTTTTATCAATCGGAGTTTATGAGTATGAACTCCCTTTTCCAAATTAAATATTCCTTGTTGGTCTATCCTATCAATCCTTACTTTTCCAGATGCGTGTATTATATGATTGTTTTCTAAAATAACACCTACATGTACAATTTTACCTTCATTATTATCAAAAAAGGCTAAATCTCCTGGTTCGGATTCTTCTACAAAACTTAAAGTTGTTCCAACTTCTGACTGAGGGCCTGCATCTCTGGGTATTTCAATACCATTTAATCTGTAAACTACTTGCGAAAATCCCGAACAATCAATTCCAAAAGGAGTTCTGCCTCCCCACAAATAAGGAGCATTTAGAAACATCATAGCATTTTCTACTAACATGCTTTTATCTTTTTTTCCGGAGGTAGTTAAACCTTCAAAAGTATAATCAATATTATTAAAAGTAAAACTCCCATCTTTTAAATCTGAAATAACAGAACCCATTACAATGGTTTGAAAAGAATCTGACTTTATTATATCTAAAACATCAGTTGTAAAATGCTTTTCTTTTACGGCCAGATTATCGTATTCTTCTTTAGTAATACTTGTAAGTTGTTTATTACAAATCCAACCTTCATATTTATCATGAGAAAGTCTTATTTTACTGAAATTTTTCCTGCTTTCAATTACCTTATATTGCTCTCCAAACAGAATCTGATTTACCATTTCTGATGTGTCAGTAGGTTCTGCACGCATAGGAACAATAGAGATATTTGATAATCCGTATTTCATTTAGATAAGTTCAATAACCATAGAAGAAGCACCACCACCTCCATTACAAATTCCGGCAGCACCAACCTTAGCATTATTTTGTTTTAGTACATTTATAAGTGTTACAATAATACGAGAACCAGAACTACCAAGTGGATGTCCTAATGAAACAGCACCTCCATTTACATTTACTTTATCTGCTGTAAGTCCTAATATCTCCATATTTACCAATCCAACTACTGAAAACGCTTCATTAAGCTCAAAATAATCAACATCACTAATATCCATATTTGCTTTACTAAGTGCTATAGGAAGTGCTTTTGCAGGTGCTGTAGTAAACCATTCTGCTTCTTGTGCTGCATCAGCATAAGATACTATCTTAGCTAATGGAGTAATTCCTAATTCTTTTGCTTTATCTGAACTCATTAGTACAACTGCAGAAGCTCCATCATTTAATGTAGATGCATTTGCAGCAGTAATAGTACCTTCTTTATCAAATACTGCTCTTAAAGTAGGTATTTTATCTATTCTTACATTTTTATACTCTTCATCTTCTGAGACAACTACATCATCTCCTCTTCTTTGTGGTACGGAAACCGGAACTATCTCATCAGAAAACCTTCCCTCTTCCCATGATTTTGCAGATCTGTTATAAGATTCGATAGCAAATTCATCTTGCTGTTCTCTGCTAAAGTTCATGTCTTTTGCACAAATCTCTGCACAATTACCCATATGCACTTTATTATATACATCTGTTAATCCATCTTTCACCAAACCATCAATTAGCTTCATATCTCCTAATTTCTGACCATTTCTTCCCTTTGCAAAATAATGAGGAACTGAAGACATATTTTCCATACCACCAGCAATTACAATATCATTATCTCCTGCTTTTATTGTTTGTGCAGCCAACATAATTGATTTCATACCAGAAGAGCAAACTTTATTTACAGTAGTACAAGGCACTTCATTTGATAGTCCTGCAAACATTGCTGCCTGACGAGCAGGAGCTTGTCCTAAATTTGCTTGTAATACATTTCCCATAAAAACTTCCTGTACATCATTTACAGATAATCCTGCTTTTTCTACTGCTCCTTTTATTACTACTGCACCTAATTTGCTAGCAGATACAGAAGATAAACTGCCACCAAAACTTCCCATTGGCGTTCTTACGGCTGATACTATTACTACTTCTTCCATTATTTTTATTTTATAAGTTAATTTTCAGTTTGCGAATTTAAGTATATTTATAAAAAATCCCCACCGAAAAGGCAGGGATTTTAAAATTTCAAATATGTGTTCTGAAAACTAGATAAGTACTTCAGCTACTTTATCAGCTGCTTCTTGTAATAATATAACTGACTCTACCTTCAAACCACTTTCATCAATTAATTTTTTAGCTTCTACAGCATTTGTTCCTTCTAATCTTACAATTAAAGGTACATTAATATCACCAATATTATTATAAGCATCAACAATACCTTGTGCTACTCTATCACATCTTACAATTCCACCAAATATATTTACTAAGATTGCTTTTACTTCTGGATCTTTTAAAATAATACGGAAAGCTTGTTCTACTCTTTTTGCATCAGCAGTACCACCAACATCCAAAAAGTTTGCAGGATTACCTCCAGCCATCTTTATAATATCCATAGTTGCCATAGCAAGTCCTGCACCATTTACCATACACCCAACATTACCATCTAACTTAACAAAGTTAAGACCGTACTCCCCTGCTTCTACTTCAGTAGCATCTTCCTCTCTTGTATCTCTTAAATCAGCATAATCTTTATGTCTGAAAAGTGAGTTATCATCAATTGTTACTTTAGAATCAACCGCCATTATCATATTATCAGAAGTTTTAAGTACTGGGTTAATTTCAAATAATGAGGAATCAGTTTTATCATAAGCAGTATAAAGTGCATAAACAAATTTTGTCATTTCTTTAAATGCAGTTCCACTTAGTCCTAAGTTAAAAGCCACTTTCCTACATTGAAATCCAGTTAAACCTACTTTAGGGTCTATTTCCTCATGGAAAATTAAATGTGGAGTTTCCTCTGCAACAGCTTCAATATCCATTCCTCCTTCAGTAGAATACATAATCATGTTTCTGCCAGTTGATCTGTTTAATAAAACAGACATATAAAATTCAGAAGTTTCTGTTTCTCCAGGGTAATATACATCCTCACAGATAAGTACTTGGCTTACTAATTTCCCTTCTGCAGATGTTTGAGGTGTTACCAAATGCATTCCTAAAATTTCATCCGAAATAGATTTTACTTCATTAAGTGATTTTGCTAATTTCACTCCTCCACCTTTACCTCTACCACCAGCATGTACCTGAGCTTTTACAACCCACCAACTAGTACCAGTGTCTGTATTTAATTTCTCAGCAGCTACTACAGCTTCTTCAGGGGTAGAAGCAACTATACCTCTTTGTATTCTTACTCCAAAACTATTTAAAAGTTCTTTCCCTTGATATTCGTGTAAATTCATTTTATTATTTTTTATGAGGGTGCAAAAATATAGGAATCAAATAAAAAACAACCCTTATTTAAGAATAAATTCTATTTTTGTCGTTCTAAATTTTTTTATGAAAAAATATCTAATTATATTTCTTTTACTACCACTTATTTCATTTTCACAATTTACTGAGAAAAAAGAATATAATATTATAAAAATATTATCTCATCAACCGAAAATTGATGGAATTCTTAATGATGAGGTATGGAGAAATCTAGATATCGCAAAAGATTTTTCTCAATTAGAACCTAATAATGGAAAGAAAGAAAAATATCATCAAAGAACAGAAGTAAAGATGTGTTATGATGATAAGAATATTTATTTTGGAGTAATGATGTATGACAATGCTCCAGATAGTATCTTAACAGAGCTTTCTAAAAGAGATCAGGTCAATAAAAACTATGATGAATTTGGTATTTGGATTAACCCTTTTAATGATGGGCAAATTGAATATAACTTCTCAATTACTGCTGCGGGTGTTCAAATAGATAGAAAATTTACACCTAGAAGTATTGATGTAACATGGGATGCAGTATGGAGATCTGCTGTTAAAATAGATGATAATGGGTGGATAGCAGAATTTGCCATCCCATTTTCTGCATTAAGATTCTCTAATGATGGTAAACCTTGGGCTATAAATATGGGAAGAAGTATTAGAAGATATCGTACAGTATATACCTGGAATCCAATTGATGTAGAATATATAGAGAGTATTTCTCTTCAAGCTGGTTTAATAGATGGTATTAAGAATGTTAACCCTCCACTACGTCTTTCATTCATGCCATATGCATCTGTGTATACAAATATATATAATGGAGAAACAACATTCCCTTACAACTATGGAATGGATCTTAAATATGGAATAAATGAGAGTTTTACATTAGATATGACACTAATACCAGACTTTGGTCAAGTTGCATCTGATGCTGAAATTTTAAACCTATCTCCTTTTGAAATTAGATATGAAGAAAAAAGACAATTCTTTAATGAAGGAACAGAATTGTTTAACAAAGGAGGTAATATGTTTTACAGTCGTAGAATACAAGATGATTTAATAAACGCTACAAAAGTATCTGGAAGAACAAAGAATGGATTGGGATTTGCTACTCTTAATGCAATAACAAATCAAACAGAAGATAAGCCATTAACAAATTATAATGTGATGATATTTGACCAGACATTTGGAAATAATTCATCAATAAGTCTGATGAATACCAATATGACACAAAATGGAAGTAATAAAGATGCAAATGTTACAGGATTATTTGCTAGAATCAACAATAATTCAAATACACAAGCATATGTAGGAAAGATACATATGAGTCAGGAATTTGAACAAAATAACATTACTCAAGGTTTCTCTGGTATGTTAGCAACAGGGAAAATGAGCGGAAAATATCGTTATGATCTATGGACATCATTTGAAGATGACAAATACAACCCTAATGATCTTGGATTTCTATACGCAAATAATGAGATTAATAGTGGTTTAAATATCAGTTATACTCAATTAAAAGAAAATAAAAAATTCATATCATCTAATATCTCATCAACTATCTCATATGAAACTCTATTCACAAAACAGAAATTTGTTAATCTAAATCTTGATTTAGGAGGTAGAGTTACTTTAAAGAATCATCTTACAGTATTCATGGGTGTAGATATTAACCCTTATGAAGGGAATGATTTCTATGAAGCAAGAACAGGAGATTTTAATAATCCTGTTAAATTATCAAAATCAATAAAAATTCGAACACATATCTCAACAGATTACAGAAAAAGTTTTGCTATTGATTTAAGTTTAGGAGGTAAATTAAATCCATTATACGATGGTCACAGTTATCATTGGAGAATATCACCTAGATATAGAATTAATGACAAAGTATCAATTAGATACGTTCTTTCTTTAGAAAATAAATATAACGATATTGGTTTTGTAACAAATGATACCTTACCAATTCTGATTGAACCTCCTGAAACTAGATTTGTTTTTGGTAAAAGAGACGTCTTTATGATTACTAATGTTTTAGAAGGTAGTTATATCTTAAATAACAAAATGGACTTCTCAACTAAAATAAGACATTATTGGAGTGGAGTTAAATACAATCAATTCAGTGAATTAGAGACAAATGGATATTTATCTAATTCTGATTATTTTAATGGGCATGATGCGAATTTTAATGCATGGACAATTGACATGGCATTGAATTGGTGGTTTGCTCCTGGAAGCCAAATGAGTATTGTTTGGAAGAATTCTATGGAAGATTACAATGACATACTGACAACAGACTGGTTTGATAATATTAACAATACCTTAAACACTATACCACAAAACAGTTTATCTTTTAAGATTGTGTATTATTTAGATTATCTTTACCTGCAGAAAAAACAATGATAAAAGTAAAAAACATACAACTAAATTATTCTGATTTAGAAGTTCTTAAAGGAGTTAACCTTAATATTAAAGAGGGAGAATTTGTTTCAATAGTTGGCGCTTCAGGAGCAGGAAAAACTACCTTATTACAAATTATAGGAACTCTGGAAAATCCTACCAGTGGTAAGATAATAATAGACGGAACAGATATAACAAGTTTATCGGACAAAGAACTTTCCAATTTCAGGAATGAAAATATTGGTTTTGTGTTTCAGTTTCATAATTTACTTACTGAATTTACTGCACTGGAAAATGTTTGTCTACCTGCTTTTATTTCCGGAAAAAACAGAAATGAAACAGAAGAAAGAGCTAAAGAGCTATTGAATCTACTTAATATGGGAAACAGATTAGATCATAAACCCAATGAGCTTTCTGGAGGTGAACAACAAAGAGTTGCTGTAGCCAGAGCTTTAATTAATAATCCTTCCATAATTTTGGCAGATGAACCAAGTGGAAATCTAGATTCTGAAAACGCTAAAAGTTTACACGAGCTTCTTCAGAAACTAAATAAAGACTTAAACTTTACAATTGTTGTTGTAACACATAACGATAAGCTAGCTAATATCACCGACAGAAAGTTAGAAATTAAAGATGGAAAAATTTAAGAAATTAAATTCTATCTAATAAATCTCTCATCTTAACAAAAAAGTGTAATTTTGCACTTTGATGAGCTATCAAAACCCACAGATTCTATACTTTCTTTTTGCAATAGCAATCCCTATTTTCATTCATTTATTTAACCTAAGAAAACACAAAGTAGTGTATTTCTCAAATGTTAAATTCCTACAAGAGATACAGTCCGAAAAGAAGAAAAGAAGCACATTAAAACAATTATTAATTTTACTTAGCAGAATACTAGTTATTTCTGCTATTGTAATTGCTTTTGCAAATCCTTATATTCCTAATAAAAACAAAATAAATACAGAAAACACCTTTATTTACATTGATAATTCCTTTAGTATGGATAACTTATCAGTAAAAGGAAGACTTTTAGATAATGCAAAAGAAGATGCTCTTAAAATTATTGAAAATTCCAAAAATACAAATCAGTTCTGGATTTTAACCAACGATTTTTCTTCCTCAGAAAATTTCGCCAAAAACAAAGAGGAATCCATAAAATACATCTTATCCATAAAATCATCATCTAAAGTAAGAAACATTAATGATATTATAAATAAGCAAACAAATTTAACAAAAGAAAAATCTACTTTGTTTTTTGTTTCTGACTTCCAAAAATCTTCTTCTGATTTATCTGATTTTTTAGTGTCTGACAGCAGCAAAAACATAGTGTTATTACCACAAGAAAAACAGACAAACTCAAACATAAGTATTGACAGTTGTTATCTTAAAAACCCGATAAACAAAAACGGAAATACTACCTCTATTTTCTCAATTATAAGTAATCATTCTGAAGAAAAATTAGAAGATTTGGTTCTGAATTTAGAAATAAATAACAAACAAAAAACACAACAGTTTTTTAGCCTCTTACCTTCCGAATCAAAAACAATTGAATTACAATTTGTATTAGAAAATAATACAATAAATAAAGGGAAGATAACAATAAACGACAATCCTATTACATATGATAACAACTTGTTTTTTGTAATTACTTCTGAAGAGAAAATAAATATAAATCAGATATCAGAATCAGAAAATAAAAATCTGAAAAAAATATTTGATTCTGAAGAAGAAATAAAGTACGAAAGTCAATTTATTAATCAATTAGATTATTCTAAGTTATCCGATCAGAACATCATTTTTATAAATGAATTATCTTCATTTAGTTCCGGATTTACAAATAGTATTGTTTCCTATATAAATAATGGTGGATATGTATGTGTAATGCCAAAGCTAGATGCAGATATTGAAACATATAACTCCTTTTTATCAAAATTAAACACTGATTTATTTTCAGATAAAGTTGTTTCGAAAAACAAAGTTTCTAAACTAAATCTTAATCAGAATATCTTCAACAATGTATTTAATAGTAAAAAACTAAAAAAGGATATAAATTTACCATCATTAGAAACATATTACAAACTAAGGAGAAATAAAAAAACTATAAAAGAGAATATATTTACACTGGAAAATAATGATGATTTTCTGAGTTTTTATCCAAAAGGAAAAGGTGGAGTTTATCTTTTTACATCTCCTCTATCTTCTGAAAGTAATAACTTTTCGAAACATGCATTATTCGTAACTACATTTTATAGTATGGTGATAAATTCTTTAAATACAGAACAACTTTATTATTTGGTAAACACAAATCAGAATATTAAGCTTTCTAAAACAAACCCTGAAAAACAAAATATATTTCATCTTAAATCTGAGGATATTGATGTTATTTGCGATTACACTAATACAAATGAAAAATCACTTATTTCTACATATAACCCATTGCAGAAATCTGGTTTTTATGACTTATACCAAGAAGATGAGTTTATGAGCACATTAGCCTTTAATTACAGAACATCAGAAAGTAAAACTAATCAGTTTAGAAATACAGAAATAGAAAACTTTATTTCTCAGAATAATCTGGAAAACATAAAGGTAATTTCTTATAATCAGAACCTTGACAAACAATTAGAAAACATAAATAAAAACACTGAATTCTGGAAGTATTTAATTCTACTTTCACTACTTTTTATAATGACTGAAATACTACTTATTAAAACACTTAAATCATGAGAGTACTAATAAAGAACACTAAAATAGTTGATGTAAAATCAAAATATAACAATAAAATAATGGATGTACTTATTGTTAAAGGTAAAATTGAAAAAATAACAAAGAATATTACTGATAAATCTGCTAAAATATTTTCCGAACCAAACCTTCATCTATCTACTGGATGGATGGATATGCACGCTAATTTTCGTGAGCCAGGATTTGAGTATAAGGATGATTTAAAAACAGGAATAAAATCTGCTATAAAAGGAGGATTTACTTCCGTGCTTCTCATGCCACAAACTGAGCCGGTAATAGATAGTAAATCTCATGTAGAATATATAAAAAACAATACAAAAGGAAATATTATTGATGTTCATACATCCGCAAGTATTACCAAAAATATGGAAGGAAACGACCTAGTAGAAATGCACGACATGAACTCGGTTAATTGCAGGACTTTTACGGATGACAAAAAATCATTACAAAGAAATGAAGTAATGAAACTTGCACTTTTGTACAGTAAAGATTTTGATGGACTAATAATAAACTATCCAAACGATAAAAGCATTTTTAATAATGGTAAGATGAATGAAGGTATAACTAGCACCAATTTAGGACTAAAAGGAATATCAAATATTGCAGAAGAAATAATGGTAGATAGAGATTTAAACCTTGCAAAATATACTGGAGGAAACTTACACTTATCCTATATTTCTGCCAAGGAATCTATAAACAAGATAAAAATATCTAAAAAAGAAGGAGTAAATATTACTGCAGATGTGTCGATAAACAACCTAGTTATGACGGATGAAAAAGTAAAAACATTCGATACCAGATACAAAGTACTTCCTCCACTAAGAACAAAAAAAGATAATACAGCACTTATAAAAGGACTAAAAAATGGAACCATTGATGTGATTTGTTCGGACCACTCTCCGGAAGATGAAGAGAATAAAAAGACTGAATTTGACAATGCATCATTTGGAATATTAGGATTAGAAACACTTTTTGGATTAGCAGTAAAACACCTTAGTAAAGATTTGAAAATAGAAGAAATAATAGAAAAAATATCTAGTAACCCAAGAAGAATTGCATTAAAAGAAGAATTGAAAATTGAAGAAGGGGAAAAAGCAAATATTACTTTATTTAATCCAGATGTAGAATGGAAAGTTACAAAAAAGGACATAAAATCAAAGTCGAATAACACACCATTTATAGGAGAACAACTAAAAGGAAAAGCATTAGCAATTTACAACAATAATCAGTTTGAAATTATCGACTAATAAAGTCTATAGTTTTATCTACAACTTCTTGTAAATCTGAAGGTAATTCTTCTACTATATAAGGATGTGAACCTCCAAATACATGATCTGCATCATTTACAATATACAATTCAGAATTAGGATTCCATTTATGTAAGTCCTCTGCTTCTTTTATCAAAACTGTAGGGTCCGATTCTCCATGAATAATTAGATGAGGAATTTTTAAACTCCTAACATATTTTTCAATATTCAATCTGTTTTTATTTTCTATACAATCAGTATAAAACTGAAGATAAAGAGGCATGTTCTGCTTGGTTCTGCCATTGTACACAAAAGCGACCCCTTTTTCTTTCCATATTTCTATTCTTTCATCAGGCATTCTGTTTAGGAAATTTGAAGGTGAAGCCCAACTTATTACTTTGATTACTCTTTTATCTTCTCCTGCTTTTAGCATGGAAATCCCTCCTCCTCTACTATGCCCTAGTAAAGAAATATCAGAAAGTTCTAAATTGTTTTCTATCCAATCCAACACAAAACCTAAATCGTTTAATTCTTTAGAAAAGTTATTGTTCCCAAAAGCTTTTAAATCTGCAAAGTTTAAAGGATCGGAAACTGTAGTTCCGTTATGAGAAAAGTTAAACTTAAGGAATGTAAATCCGTTTTGGGCAAAGTTTTGGGCTATTAAATCAAAGCAACCCCAATCCTTAAAACCTTTAAATCCGTGGGAGAAAACTACCAATTTATCATTACTCTTCTCCGGGAAAGTAATATCCATTAGAATTTCCCTTTGGTTACTGCCTTTTATTGTTTCAATTCTTTTTCTCATTACATCAATTCATCTAATTCCATCCACCTAAAACTTTTCTCATCTATTTGATTAGTTACTTCCGAAAGTTGTTTACTATTTTCTATAATATCTTCTACCGAAATTGTAGGACTTAACAAGCTTTCCTCCAACTCTTCTTTCTCTTTTTCTAAAGTAGCTATTTCTTTTTCCAACTGCTCGTATTCATATTTTTCTTTGTAGGAAACTTTTCTTTTATCTTCATTTTTTACGGGAGAAGATTTTTCCTTTTTTACGGATTTTAATTCTTTCTCTTCCTCTTTTTGTTTCTCTCTAAAGTCTGAATAGTTACCATAAAAATCATCAATTACACCACCACCTTTAAATACAAACATATGATCGGTTAGTTTGTCCATAAAATACCTATCATGAGATACAATTATCAAACAACCTTTAAATTCCATAAGGAACTCCTCTAACTTGGTAAGAGTAAGTAAATCCATGTCGTTTGTTGGCTCATCTAAAATAAGGAAATTAGGATTTTTCATCAGTACCGTAAGTAAGTACAATCTTCTTTTTTCTCCACCACTTAGTTTACTTACATAAGTGTATTGCATATCGGGAGTAAACATAAAATGTTCTAACATTTGTGAAGCTGATATTTTACTTCCGTTTGCAAGTATTATTACATCTGCAATATCCTTTAAAACCTCTATTACTCTTTTGTCTTCTTTTATTTCTATTCCTCCCTGAGAAAAATATCCATAAACTATTGTTTCACCGACATTTACTTTTCCACTATCAGCTTGTTCTTTACCGGTTAGTATGTTCAGGAAAGTACTTTTTCCTACTCCGTTACTTCCTAATATCCCTATTCGTTCTCCTTTTTTGAAGGTATAATCGAAACCATCTAAAATGCAAAGGTCTCCATAGGATTTTCGGATGTTTTTCAGTTCTAATATTTTACCACCTACCCTACTCATTTTTACTTCTAATTTCAGTTCAGACTTCTTTCTTCCGGAATTTGCTTTTTCTTTTATCTTTTCGAAACTCTGTAATCTGGACTTTGATTTTGTAGTTCTGGCTTTTGGAGAACGCCTCACCCACTCCAATTCCTTTTTCATGAGCTTTCCGGCCTTTTGTATTTCTACATCAAAATTACTTTCTCTTTCCTCTCTTTTTTCTAAAAAGTAAGAATAGTTTCCTTTATGGTGGTATAATTGACCATTTTCTAATTCTAGTATGTGGTTACAAACATTTTCCAGAAAGTAACGATCGTGTGTTACCATTAAAAGAGTTATTTTCTGCTGAGATAAATACTTTTCTAACCACTCAATCATTTCTACATCCAAATGGTTAGTAGGTTCATCCAAAAGTAAAACATCCGCTTCATCAATAAGTAAAAGGGAAAGAGAAAGTCGTTTTTTCTGTCCACCAGAAAGTTTCCCTACCTTCTGACTTAAATCTGTAATTTTAAATTTACTAAGTATTTGTTTTATCCTCCTCTCATAATCCCAGGCGGAATACTGATCCATAAGCAAAGTTAATTCCTCTACTTTGTTCTGGTTTACTTCCGAGAAATCGTTTGTCTGCTTTTCTACTGCTTTTTCGTAATCTGCAATTATTTTACTTACTCTACTTTGTGCAGATTCTACCAATTGCTGAATAGTTAAACTCTTATCAAAATCAGAATTCTGAGACAAATAACCAATTTCTATTCCTTTTCTTTGGGTTACCTCTCCTGCAGAAGAAACATCTTTTCCTGCAATAATTTTAAGTAAAGAAGACTTACCGGTACCGTTATTAGCTACCAAGGCCATTTTATTCCCTCTACTTAGCCCAAAGCTTAAATCTTCAAACAAAACTCTCTCTCCATAGTCCTTTGCCAGACTTTCTACCGATATTAAATTCATAGCTTCAAAAATACAAGATAAAATCATGATATATATCACTAATTAAAAGTAAATAGTTGCTTTATATTTGCCGAAATTTAAATTAAAAAAAATGAACAAATTACTATTATCTATTTCTACTATACTATTACTAACTTCTTGTGGAGAAAATAAATCAGAAGATTCAGCAGATTCAGAATCAGGAGCAACAAAAAAATCTGTAATTCATTATGAAAGTGAGAAACATCTAACAAACATTAAACAATTAACTTTTGGTGGAGATAATGCAGAAGCTTACTTCTCTTTTGATGATAGTAAATTAGTTCTTCAGCTTAAAAACCCTGCAATTGGTGTGGATTGTGATCAGATTTATGTATTGGACTACAACAATCATAACATGAAAGAAAGTATGCCACCAATGGTAAGTACAGGATTAGGTAGAACAACTTGTTCCTACTTTATGCTAGGAGATACTTCAGTAATTTATGCTTCTACACATTTGGGAGATGTAAATTGCCCAGATGAGCCAGAAAAAAGAGAAGATGGTGCATATGTTTGGCCAATTTACCCTGATTTTGACATTTTTGTTGCTAATATGAATGGAGATATCTTACAACAATTAACTCATGAACCTGGATATGATGCGGAAGCAACTGTATCTCCACAAGGAGATAAAATTGTTTTTACTTCTGATAGAACTGGAGATTTGGAACTTTACACTATGGAGATTGATGGAAGTAATGTAAATCAAGTTACTTTCGGATTAGGATATGATGGAGGTGCTTTTTTCTCACCTGACGGAACAAAATTAATATTCCGTTCATCAAGACCTGAAACGGAAGAAGAAATAAAAGAATATAAACAACTTCTTTCGGAAGGATTAGTAAAACCAACTGAAATGGAATTATTTATTTGTAATGTAGATGGATCTGATTTAAAACAGATAACTAACTTAGGAAATGCAAATTGGGCACCATTCTTTCATCCAAGTGGAGAAAAGATTATATTCTCATCAAATCACGAATCTGAAAAAGGATTTCCTTTTAACCTATATTTGATAAATATTGACGGAACAGGATTAGAACAAGTAACATTTGATGGTGTATTTGATTCATTCCCAATGTTCTCTTATGATGGAAAGAAGTTAGTATTCTCATCTAACAGAAATAATGGAGGAACAAGATCTACCAACCTATTTATCGCTGACTGGGTTGAATAGATCTATTCAATAATTAGTCTTTTTTCTTTACTATTATCAGAATAGATTTTAATATGTGGTAAATATATGTTTTTTGTTTCTCTTCCTAAATAGTCTATTATTTTAATTAGTTTTTTATCTGAATTTATTATTGGTTGTACAGAATTTAATGTGGATAAATCTAATTCTTTATATATTATAGAATATCCCGAACTATATTTGTACACAAAATAGAACTTTCCATTTGAATATTCAATATCTGGGAACATTTTATGTCCATTTGCAGTAGAGTCCGACATCTCAATAGAAGCAGAACAATTATTTATTCCATTAGTAGAATAAGAAAAATAACAAGAATTATTTCCACTTCTGTTATCATGCCATACCATCCCATATATGTTATCTTTTCCAGCAATTTCCGCTTTATCTTGCAATCCTGATCCTATTGGGTCTAGTTCTTTAAAATATGATTTCTGTAAGTCAGTTGAATTTACATTAGATACATACAACTGATGCACTCCACTTCCAGCATTTCTTCTTACTACCATAATAGAATCTCCATTAATTACCCCATTACCAGAAGATGTAGGACAAGAATTAATAACCCAATCTAAATCATCCAAATCCTGATAAGAATTAAAACTAATTCCTCCATCAGTGGATTTAGATATATACATGTTTCTCACATTATTATTGTCATTCCTAAAAAGAAGAAATATATTATTCCCTTGTGTTACAATAGTTGATTTACAACAATCACATGGTTCACCTGGTGCAATAGCAGAAGCGTCTGTCTCCACAGAAAAGGATAGTCCTAAATCAAAAGATACTCTTACCATTTGCTCCCAATTAGTATAATTAGATAGACACTTCATATAACTTACTATCGGGTTTCCATTCTCCTTTACTGCAATATTTGGCATGGCAAATTTATAAGCATTATTATTCGGAGAAACCCTTATAGTATCCGAAAACGTAATTCCTCCATCAAAAGATTTCTTAATCATAATAGCATCATTTGCTATTCCACAAATAAAAGTAATATACACTGTGTCTCCTTTAGCCGCTATTTCCGGACCAATAAAACCGGTAGGTTCTAAATCATGATCTACAATCTCAATTGGAGCACTAAATGTTCCATCTCCATTTCCCCTACTCATCATAAGTGAGTGATCATTGCCTTCCTTATACCAAATAATTACGGGTATATCATTCGCTGTAATAGCCATTCTTGGCCTTCCATATCCTGTAGAGTTATCCGATATTACGGTCTCTGCACTAAAATTAAATTGTGAAAACAGAAATGTTGGAATAGTAAATGCAAGAATAAATAAAAGTTGTTTCATAGTTTTAATTTCTGCTAAAGGTAGTGAATTATTTTCTTCTTCTATTAACCCCTTTATCTCCTCTACTTTTAGGTTTTTTATATTTTACTTTTCGTTCTCTTCTCCACTTATCCCTATCGTTTACCTTTAGGTTTTTCTCTTTCTTTTCATGAAAAGCAGGGTTTATTTCTACCTTTTTTACATTTCTGTAGAAGTTTTTACCATTTGCTTTATGTTCTTCTTCCGTAAGTTGTTGTGTTACTTCTACAACTTCTGGTATTTCTAATTCCGGAATAGTAATATTCATTAAATCTTCAATGTATCCTTTGTTTTTCTCCTCTCTCTCCGTAAAAAACAAAATAGATTTTCCTTCTTCTTCCGCTCTACCAGTTCTACCAATTCTGTGCATGTAGTTTTCTGGGTAAATAGGAGTATCAAAATTTATAACATGAGTAATTTTATCTAAATCTAATCCCCTAGCAACAATATCAGTAGCAATTAAAATTCTACAAGTTCCATCATCATACTTTTTGATAGATTTAAACCTGTAATTCTGACTTTTATTAGAATGAATAACTACAATGTCAGAAGGAAAAAATTCTTTTAGAGCCTCAAATAATCTATCTGCAATTTTCTTAGACGAAACAAAAACCAAAACCTTTTTCATTTCCTCTTTATCGCTTAGTAAATGAGATAATAAATTTACTTTTGTGTAATAATTTGGTACCGAATATTTTGTCTGAGAAATATTTTTTAAAGGAGTACCACTAAGTGCTATTTGTGTGGTTTCTGCTCTACTAAAATATGAAGAAATTAAAGAATCAACCTCTTCTGTCATGGTTGCAGAGAACATTAAATTTTGTCTTTTTACAGGAAGTAACTCAAAAATATTTATTAACTGATGACGGAAACCTAAATCCAACATTACATCTACCTCATCAATTACTAATTTCTTAATTCCTTTAAGTTGCAAAGCTCTACAAAGTGCTAAATCATATAATCTACCAGGAGTAGCAACAACTATATCTGCTCCATCTTGTAACATTATTTTCTGGGTATTCATATTTGTACCTCCATAAACACCTACAATCCTGCAATTAATATATTGAGTTAATTCTTTTAAAGTTTCTACAACTTGAGTAACTAATTCTCTGGTAGGAACTACTATTAATATTCTTGGATTTTTCTTATCAGAATAACTTAATTCTTGTAAAAGTGGTAAACAATAAGCAATAGTTTTTCCGGTACCCGTTTGCGCTATTCCGACTAAATCTTTACCTCCCATTATTTTGGAATATGTTTTTTCCTGAATAGGTGTTTGCTTTTCAAATCCTAAATCTGAAATTGCATTTTGTAATTGTTTGTTTATATTTATGTCAGAAAAGTTACTCATGTAGATGAATTGTTAGGTGGCAAAAATAGGAATAAGAATCCTAAATGTTATTCAGTAATTATTTTCTTTTCTACCTCTCCATTATCAAAGAGATAAAATAAAAGAGAATTCTTCTTAAATTGTGTTTTTCTCCCCAATAAGTCAGTTATATTTATTAGATTTCTGTTATTGTTTTGCTCTTCTACAGATAAATTAATAAAAACATTTATTGAAATAGTAAACGAATCTACTAAACAAGAATTATTTGTGTACGCATATAGAGTTACATCATAATCACCACTATTAAAATATGCATTCTGAGGATTTTCATCAGTTGATGTTTGCCCATCTCCAAAATCCCACAATAAAGACTCGTAATTAGATGAAAGATTCGTAAAACTTACAACACTATTAAAAGTTTGCTGATATGTAAAGTCAGCATTAAGAATATTCCAAATAGATAAACTATCCAAAACGGTATTAGAAGCAATAGTTTGTAAAAAAGTAGCTGTTGCAGTATCCATCCCATTTGGGATATATGTAGTTCCGATAGGACTATTCTTAAAGATAGATGCATAAAAAGTACAAGCCGACAAATAACTCCCTTCCAAACTAGGATGACTGTTATCAGAAGAATATAAATTTAAGGTGGAGTCTTGTTCAATAGACTCTTTCCAAGCCATACCAACGGGAGCACAAGATGAATTATGATTAAATGACATTTGTAAATAAGATTGTCTTAATCTTTGTTGCATCCCATAATAAGTACAAATAGGTGGATAAAACTGACAGTTTTGCTGATCTCCATACTTTCTACCCCAAGTCATAAAAAACATTGGTTCTGTACACGAAAAGTTGGATTCTATAGAATCAACTAAAATCTGAGCATATGGAAAAACATCATTACTTACTTGAGAAGGAGAAAAAGAAGGCTCCTGACTCTGACACTGAATTACTACATTATCCCATTGATACTGGGATATCATATTGTAAGTATTCGCATTATTCACATGAGCCTGTAAAGTTGCTCCACCAGGGGTAGAAGACTGATGATATAAACTATCACCAAAGCTTAAAGCTATTTGCTCCACCATATTTGGCATGTTGTTTGCATAAGTGTAAGAATTACCTATAAATAAAACATGCTTAGTTTGCTGAGAAAAAACAAATAGTGGAGTAAAAATTAATATGAAAATTAACTTTCTCATTATTCAATAATTATTTTTTTCTCTACTGTTCCGTCATCATAAATATAAAACAAAGTATTGTTTTCTGTAGGATTTACCTCTCTACCAAGTACATCTACAATTTTAATTAGTGTTCGTTCTATATTTATTTCATTTTCTACAGAAGTTAAAGGAGAAGATGTTACACTAAACAGATCAAAAGCCCCCTCTACTAAGTGTCCTGGAGAATAATCAGATGTGGTGACAATCAACTGATAAGAAGTAGTTGTATTTATATATGGTGTAATATTTATACTACTTTGAGTCCAAACAGATTGAGGACTATTTGCAGTAATAGTTTCTAAAACTGTGGTAGTATTTCCATCTGTCAATTTTATTATTAAGCTATCGTTTGCACTACCACTTCCACCTACATTAGCAAACCATTTGTAATAACTTAGTAGGTGTTGTTCTCCTGTAGCAAGTTGCATTAATGGGGAAGTTAAAACTGTAATCCCATCATCTACATCATCACTTCCAGCTTGACCTCCACCGTTTCCTGTTACAAATGCTTGGTCCGAACAATCGTTATTTACATCCTCTGAAGGATTCATCTCAACCCACTGGTATGAAGTTCCATCTGGCATTCCTCTTTCCCAAATACCAGCAGTAGCATTACCACTAACAGTCCAACCAAAATCAAAAGTAAAATCATCAAAATA
>Ga0206679_10001450_pt1 | contig 19608 bp, 9 predicted proteins | sample M110012015metaG_FD_155464 | JGI IMG/M metagenome (GOLD analysis project Ga0206679, IMG submission 155464) | Ammonia-oxidizing marine archaeal communities from Monterey Bay, California, United States - M1 100m 12015 | ecosystem: Environmental > Aquatic > Marine > Intertidal zone | place: USA... | reverse complement strand
TTGACAGCTTCGGGAGGAACCGAGGGCTCAGGTACCACGTATCAATGGGGTACGGGCTCAGTTGGTTCCAACATTATTGGTGGAGCTACAAGTTCAAGCTATTCTCCTACACCGAGCTCTACGACTACCTATTGGGTAAGGCGTGTAGGTACAGGTGATTGTTCGGCAACAACTACAGGAGGGGTAACTCAAGTAGTTACCGTTAATAATCCTCCTACTCCTTCTTGGGCTTGGGGTACAGCTAATATCGTGCCCGCTGTGCAAGGGATATCGGTAAATTTATGGGATATAAAAAATACGGATGATATGACGGCTAATTACGATTCTAGTGATCCCGAAAGTGACCCGATATTTTATTCAATTTCTTGGCGAGAAGGTGGTGACGAAAATGCTGTTGTTGGTGCTACTAGTTTTGCTACACAAATATTTACCTTTAATGCAGACGAAGGAACTACGGTCACGGATTATTCTTATCCCAATAATAATGCGACAGTAACTTCTCCGGTAGACTGGACCCCTTCCGGGATCTACGGTGGTGCTCGTGATTTTACCGGCGGTTACATGACTTCAGGTTCAGATGCTTTATCAGGGGTGTTTACCTTTAGTGCCTGGGTCTATGCACATGATGTGGGTGGCCCAGGGAATCCAAAAACTATTTTTTCTCAGTCCTCTCAGGACCGATTTATCTTTATTGAAGATGGTCGCTTCAAGATGCAGCTTTATGACGGTAGCTCCTGGACAACAGGAACCCACCCCACCTCAATCCTTCCCAATACCTGGTACCATGTGGCAGTAGTGCGGTCATCTACCAATGCAATGGGTAACGTTAAGCTCTATGTCAATGGGGTAGAAGATCACGAAACCACAAGAAATTTCACCTATACAGGTACTGGCACAAATTACATAGGTAGTGAAGGAGGGATAGGAGATAGGCTCTTTGATGGTCTTATTGACGAAGTAATGGTGCTTGACAGGGCTGTTAGTGCGGAGCAGATCTCTGCATGGTACAATGGAGGTACTCCATCAAACGCAACCATCGTAAGCGAAGAAACAACGTGTGGTGAGAATTGGAATTATTATGTGACACTTGCTGATGATAAAGGATGTGAAAGTGTCAATTTCATCCTTGCTCATTCAAACAATATTGTAGGCTCTACTGTAGCAACAGCCAATGTGGATGATGAGACCACCTGTGGTATAGACGATTATGCTATCGAGATAGATGACCTCAACGATTCAGGAACCTGGGGAGTTAGCCCAACAAATGCGGCATTGATCAATTTCCCCTCGGCGCCTAGTACTACAATTACAGCAAGTCCTGTTAACGGTGGCTTCAATCAGGACCTGACACTGACCTGGACACCAGCTGATGGAAACTGTGCCGCCGACAATGTGGTAATCAAGTTCAACCAGCCTGTTGAAACGATCAATCAGGATACAGATACCTGGATCTGGGGAGGACAGAGCAATACCTCCTGGACCACTGGTACAAATTGGTACAAATGGGATGGAAGCAAATGGGCGGTTCAAAGCTCATCAAGTCCCGACGCAAACAGCAAGGTTCATATCTTGTCCAATGCCTCAGCTGGAATATGTGTAAGCACTAATACCGGAGTGGTAAGTGCCGGAATGTCGAGTCTGAATGTTGGTGATGGAGCTTCTCTTGACCTGGGCTCTCAAAATATTAATATTACAGAAGATATTGTAAATGATGGAAATATCTTTGCGGGTACAGGTACGGTCAACCTGGTCGGGACTGAAACTCAAACAATTAGCGGGTCCAGCTCGGCTGTTACTGACTTTAGTGAATTGGTCATTAATAATCCCAACCATATCGCCATGGAAATTCCAGTCACAGTGAAAGGAGCATTAACAATGACCACGGGAAATATTACGAATGGCTTCAATGTGCTCACACTTGGAACGAGCAGTGCCAATCCCGGAACGCTAAATCACACTTCGGGAATAGTGATAGGTAAATTAAGGCGCTATTTTGCAAATTCAGCAACAACTGGTAATGCAGGATATTTTCCGATAGGAGATGCAAGTGTGCTACGTGGACCTACAGTCAGTTTTACCAGTTCACCAGGAACAAGTCAGTATCTTACTGCTTCATACAATTTAGGAGTGCCAATGGACGGTTCAGCTACCTTGTGGAATGGTTTGCCGTTAATTACTGGAGATGGAGAAGTGATCCAGAATTACAGTGAACATGGTCATTGGCAAATTGACCCTACCGATGGTAACTACAGTTCACAAATCAATTCTACAGCGTATAATGTTAAATTACCGATGCAAGGCATCTCTGGAGTTAGCGATTACACGCGGGTAAGAATCATCAAGAGCCTTGGCTCAGATACGCCGAGTCTACACCACGACTCCTGGACAGCCCCAACACATGTCAGTTCTGTAGGTTCAAATAGTGATTTTGAAGTCACTGCTTCAGGAGCAGGATTTAGCTTCTTTGGAGGTGGAGGTGGAGGTGATAATAATCTCCCTGTTGAGCTGTTGTCCTTTAATGGCAGTTGTACGGATGGGGTGGTTGAGCTAAGCTGGCAGACGGCATCTGAGTTCAACAGCTCACACTATGAATTGGAACATTCCAGAGATGGTGCAACGTGGTCTGTGGTAAATACACAAGCTGCGGCAGGAAACAGCGCTGAGCTATTGACCTACAATTATACAGATGTAAATGCCCTAGTAGGAGACAACTATTACCGATTGACACAGGTTGATCTGGATGGTACAGAGAAAGTGTATGATGTGATCAATGCCTCTTGCGCAGAATTGATTTCCGATTACTTCTCCGTATTCCCCAATCCTAGCTCTGGATCCTTCAATGTTATTTTGAATAACTCTGATATTGTGGGAGATGGGGTTATGCGTATAGTAGATACAAAAGGGACGCTTGTCCTTGAAAAAACCATAGAAGTTAAAAATGGAATCAATATGTATCCTGTTAGCCAGAAATGGTCACCAGGAGTATATTTTATAAGTATTTCTAAGGGAGATAAGAGCACGCCTATACTAAGGCATAGTATTCATTAACTCAAGTTAATTAATGATTGAAAAGGCCCTCAATTGAGGGCCTTTTTTGTTTAGGATTTTTCAGTATTGATTTTATTTAAGATTAATTGTTAAATTTGTTTCGCTAAACTGTTAGACTAATTTGTAGGTATTGTTTGTGTCAATATAACTGATTGTCTCTTCTTTTTGTTTTGAATTTTATTGTAATGAATAGGACTATTCTTCTGCATTTGCAGAAGTCTACGACAGTCATATCTAATCAGTATAGCAATTAATAGTGTTAGAAATAAATTAGATATGAAAAAGTCATGTATTCCGAATGTTGGTACTCTTATAATTTGTGCCTTATTAACTTTCCCTTCTTTAATAAATAATGCCTATTCCCAAGGAACTTTTGGAGGTAAAATAGGAATTCTATACCGTGGAGCTACCACATGGTATAACACAGATGCACAGGCGTGTGATGGTGCAGGATCAGGAAATCTTTCTGTAGGTAATGAAATGGCTCATGGAGGTTATGTTCTTGGAGATTACATGAACTTTGGGGCCAACGTACTTGTGTATGATTGGTGCTTTTTATGTCATGACGAAGGTCGTCTTAGATACCGATTTGATTCTGATTTGGCATTTCTGGGGCCAGATCCTGGCCATGCACTTTATAGTTCGGTTGTTGCCTTACCGTGGAGTAGTGATGGAGTTTGCGGGGGCCCTTCAAATAAAAAATATGAATATGTGCCATGGACAGGTGCGAATACACTACAATTTACAGAGCCTGGTTTGATGAGAATGAACATTTTCTTAACTGGGTATGGGGACCCTTTTGGGCCTGATGGAATCACTCATTTCGATAGTGAGCTAAGTGGGAATGGTTTATTATTTACGGTTGTTGAGCCTACTGATCCCAGCTCTCAAACAGCCACAGCGGCATCTATTTCTTCTATTGATTTGTCCTGGACTCAGTGGAATGCCACCGATGTGATTATATTAAGAAATACGTCGAATTCATTTACAGCACCTACACATGGCACATCCTATTCGGTAGGAGCAAGCATTGGCTCATCTACTGTTGTTCATAATGGATCGGGCACTTCTCTTTCAGATGGTTCATTAAGTCAGGGGACTACTTATTATTACAAGTTTTATACGAACAACAACAATTATTACGGGACTGGTGTAACCGCCAATGCAACAACTGAATCGTGCACTGCGGGTTCAGTGACAGCATCACATACGAGTATTATCAGAGGAAATGACATTACATGGACCTATAGCGGTTCGGATTTCGATAGCTATGAATATCAGTGGAACGGTACTGGGGGGTCTTGGACTCAGCTGTCCACTTCCACACCTTACTCTTGGGGAGCATGCTGTTCTGGTGTAGCTGTGGGAACGCTTTATATTAGAGCTAAAGCTGTTTGTGGTGCATCTACGGACTATTCGACTCCTGTTTCTACATATTGGGACGATTGCTATGCAGAAGATATATCCGCTACTATTGATGGTGCTTCTATTAGTGAAGGAGGTTCAATGACAATTAATGAAACGGTGTCATGGACGTGGCCGCACGACGGATCTGGTGCCGGAGCTGGCCATAGTCTTGGTTATAGCTGGGATACAGACCCTGCAGATGATGCGCTTTACAACTATGTGTGGACAGATAATCCTCAGGCCTGGAATGATTTTGCGGGAACATTTTTTACTACTACCGATAGAAAATTATTTGTGCAGGCAAGGTCTACAGGAGATAATTCGTGTACAAATTATTCCAATTCCTACTACATCAAATTGAAAAAACCTGAGATTACTGTTTCTGTTATTTCAGGTGGACTTACTTCATGCTCAGGCTCAAATGGAGCATCTGAATCTTTTAGTATTTCAGCAAATTATATTAAGAATTCGGACGGAGTTACCATTACTGCTCCTACCGACTTTGAAGTTTCGACCGATAATTCGAACTTTTCAAATAGTGTTAATTTGGGTACTACAGATGGCACTGTAGCATCTACCACCATATACGCGAGGTTAAACTCTGGTGCAAGCAGTGGTACTCCATCAGGGAATGTCGTATGCTCATCTACCTCTGCAACAAGTCAAAATGTGGCAGTATCAGGAACTGTAGACCAGGCTCCTGTGGTCACTTCTGCTTCATTAACAGATGCATCTACTTGTGGAATTGATATTTATGACCTGACTTTAAATGATGCATCTGCGGTGGGTTCTTGGACAGTAAGTCCTGTTGATGCGGTATTATTTAATGATCCATCGAGCCCAAACACAGAGATAACTGCGAGTCCTGTTGCAGGTGGGTTTAATGCCAATTTAACGCTAACCTGGACAGAAAGTACTGGTGTATGTTCTGGCGTCTCAGATGATGTACTGGTTAAATTTAATCAACCGATTGAAAGTATTTCACAGGATGCCGACACATGGATCTGGGGAGGTAATACAAGTACCTCGTGGAGTACAGCTTCAAACTGGTATAAATGGGATGGAAATAAATGGGAAATTCAGAATGCTGCTACACCAAGTACAAGCAGTAAAGTAAATATACTTTCAAATGCCAGTGCTGGAATTTGTGTTAGCTCAACTAATAACACGACTGTTTTATCGGGAGTTGGTAGCTTAAATGTGGAAACTGGTTCAACTGTGAACCTGGCAGGGTCAGTTTCAATATCTGGAGATTTTATCAATAATGGAACAATTAATTACGGTACAAGTACATTAAATATTGACGGCTCTTCTGACCAGACGATTTCGGGAGCTAGTACGACACTTAATAACCTTACCCTGAGTAAATCAAGTGGAAACTTCATTGTAGACATTCCTCTAATTATAAAAGGGACTTTATATATGACAGGTGGAAACATTATAAATTCAGAAATTGTAACGATTGGTTTTAGCAGTGCAATTCCTGGATCAATAAATCATGTCAGAGGGATTGTAACGGGTCAATTAAGACGCTATTTTGCGAATGCTGTGACAAGTGGGACGGAGGGGTTTTTCCCAATAGGAGATGCTGGTGTACAGCGGGAAGCTACAGTGAATTTTACAAGTGCTCCTGGAACAGATCAATACCTTACGGCCTCTTATAATACTGGGGTTCCAATGGATGGGTCTGCCACTTTATGGAGTGGCTTACCACTAACTACCGGTGATGGTACTTTAATTCAGAATTATAGCGAAGATGGTTACTGGCAAATTAATCCTACAAATGATGACTATGATTCTGAAATAAATTCTAAAGCTTACAATCTTACATTAAGGATGAACGGCCTTGGTGGCGTTACAGATTACACGAAGGTAAGAATTATCAAGAGTGCAGGGTCTAATACCTCTAGTCAGCATCACAAATCGTGGTCAGCACCTACTCATGGTAATGCTTCGGGAACAAATAGTGATTTTACAACAACGGCATCAAGTATTGGATTCAGCTTCTTTGGTGGAGGTGGAGGAGACGGCGGTGACCTACCCATTGAATTGATTTCCTTTAATGCCAACTGTACGGATGGAGTGGTCGATTTGACCTGGCAGACGGCATCTGAATACAATAGTTCACATTATGATTTGGAGTATTCACGAGATGGCTTGACATGGTCTTTGGTAAATTCACAGCCTGCGGCAGGATACAGTACTGAACTGTTAACTTATGGTTATACCCATGAACACGCTACAAATGGAGACAACTATTACAGATTAATCCAGGCAGATATAGATGGTACAGAGAAAACGTATGATGTGATTAATGCCTCGTGTACAGATTTGACATCGGAAATTTTCACAGTATATCCTAATCCCAGCTCTGGATCTTTTCAGGTGGTTTTAAATAATTCTGATATTATTGGAGGGGCAGTTCTGAATATAGTGGACACTAAAGGGACAGTTGTTCTGCAAAAACCGCTTGAAGTCAAAACAGGTGTCAACACCTATCTTGTAAATCAGAAATTGTCTGACGGAATTTATTTTATTAGTATATCCAAGGAAGACCAAACTACAATTGTCCTTAAACACAGTATTCGATAATAATTTATTTTAAGTATAAACAAACGACATTCCATACAAGGGTTTTAATTTTCTGTAAATCTGAGTATTTTTATTTTTTTATTTTTATTTTTTCTTTAGATTTGTGGCACTAAAACTATTATAGACAAAACTTGCTGACTAATACTGTTTTACTCAAAGCACATATAATTTTTGAAAACTAAGTTTTCAATTATTTTTTTTGTCATTATTTGACCTGTAAAGAGTATAAAAATGTTAATATGTTAAAGATATTCCTTGTTTCTTTGCTGATTTTATTCAGCCTAAATCTTAGTGCTCAAGTGTATACAATTGGTAGCGCAACTCACACATCCTCTTATTATGGTTTTTCTTCAATTAATACACTTTATGAGGATTCACGTGTACAGTATATTTACAGCGCAAGTGAATTGCAAGCAGCGGGTGTACCAAGTGGATTTGAAATAGATGCTTTTCAGTTATTCGTTTATGAGCTTCCTGGAGCAGAAATGAGGAATTTCACTATTTCCATGAAAAACACAAGTACATCAAGTTATGCGAATACTCCAAGCTATGATGCCGGGTTGACAACTGTGTTCACTACGTCTAGTATTGGGCCTGCAGATTTTACTGCTGGCGATTGGAAACAATTTCAATTGCAAACACCTTTTGTATGGGATGGTGTAAATAATTTGTTGATACAAGTTTGTTTTGATAATCAGGATGGAGCAGCATTCCTCGATGCTGGCGGGATATATGTGTATCTTGATCCGGATAATCAGAACCGAACTGCATTTAGATATGCAGATTTGGCTTCTGGCTGCTCTTTGACTGGAGGCAACAGAACCAGATATAAGGCCAATGTTAGGCTTGAAAAAATTTGTACTGCTCCAGACAATTCATTTAACATAGTTCATAGTCCTTCAATTTGTAGCGGCAACGCAGAGATGTCTTTGAGCGGGTCTGAGATTGGTGTGAATTACAATTTATATGATTGGTCGGGAACACAAATTGGTTCTACTATTTCTGGTACTGGTTCTTTAATCGACTTACCCGCTATATCATCAGCAGAGGTTTATTATGTGAATGCGGAAGGGACTGGTAGTTTTTGTCCGGGTCCATATACGATGAAAGATGGAAATGATTTTCATCTAATTTCAATGAGTGCAACAAGTGACCCTTCAAATGTAGATGCTGGATTATCTACAACTATTTGTGAAGGAAACACACATCAGTTAGAAGGATCAGGAACTGTCTCATCCGTAGTATTGTATTCAGAGGATTTCGAATCTACGTTTAAATTTAATACATATAACGGAGGAGATAATAGTGGTGATGATTCGTATGAGTCATGGTACTGGTCAAGTGGAGCGTATTCGAGCGGGACAAATTATGCAAGGGTTAATAGCTACCAGTACGGTTCATTTGATATGGATGAAGCTCTAATTAGTCCGGAATTTGATGCCAGTAATATGTCCGCTTTAACATTGGAATTTGACCACAATCTGGATATATGGTCAACTGAGCTTGCCAGTATAGATATCTGGAATGGTACAAGCTGGACTACGGTTGCTACATACACTACGGATCAAGGAGACAACAGCACACCAGCTCCAAGTAGTGTTTCATTAGATATTTCAGCATATAAAAACGCACGAATGAAAGTTCGATTTAGATATTATAATGCCAATTATGAAAATTGGTGGATTGTGGATAATATTGTCATTTCTGGAACACCCAGCATAAACTACTCTTGGGATAATGCAACTAGTTTAAGCAATGCAAATATCAGTAATCCGCTTGCTAACCCTACATCGAATACGACTTATACAATGACTGTTACTGCGAATACCTGTGTGGCAACTGATCAGGTACTTGTTACTGTAGAAACACCTCCAACGATTTCATCAGCTTCTTTGACTGATGCAACAACATGTGGCGTTAGTACATATGATGCCACATTAAGTCATCCTTTGGCTTCAGGGCAATGGTCAGTGAGTCCTGAGAGTGCAGTTTTATTCGATGATATTTTTGATCCCAATACCACAGTAACTGCTAACCCAGTAGGAGGTGGGTTTAATGCTGATTTAACATTCACCTGGACTGAAAATTCAGGAGTGTGTGCCGGTTCCACAGATAATATTCTTGTTAAATTTAACCAGCCTGTGGAGAGCATCACTCAAGATACCGATACATGGATATGGGGAGGATTGACAGATACGGATTGGACCGCTTCTTCAAACTGGTATAAATGGGACGGAAGTAGATGGGCAATACAGAGTTCTTCTCATCCAAGTTCATCTAGCAAGGTTCACATTTTATCCAATGCTAATGCCGGCTTATGCGTGAGCTCTAATAATACTGGAGTAGTTTCATCTTCCATGTCCAGTTTAAATATTGCTGATGGTGCGACAGTGAATTTAGGATCACAAAATGTAAATATTACTGGTGATATTACAAATAATAATGGGACGATTATAGCTGGTACAGCGAGCGTAACATTAAATGGAAGCTCTCCTCAGGTCATTAGTGGCTTTGGATCTCCTACAACTGATTTTAGTAGCTTAATACTTAATAATTCCAATGGAGTGACATTTGATATTCCAGTGACTGTTGAGTCGAATTTAACTATGACCTCAGGAAACATTTCGAATGGAACTAACGTTTTGACAATTGGCACCTCTAGTTCGAATTCAGGAACGCTCAATCACACTTCTGGAATTGTTATAGGTAAATTGAGAAGATATTTTGCCAATGCCGTCACAAGTGGTTCAGATGGCTATTTCCCTATAGGAGATGCGAACACTTTAAAGGAAGCTACAGTAGATTTTACAAGTTCTCCTGGGACCGATCAGTACCTGACTGCTTCATACAATTCAGGTGTTCCAATGGACGGTTCTTCTACCTTGTGGAATGGATTGCCTTTAATTACAGGTGATGGTGAGCTGATTGATAATTATAGTGAGGAAGGTCACTGGGAGATAAATCCTACAAATGAGGATTACAGCTCTACGATAAATTTAGCTGATTATACGCTAGCTCTACGAATGAAAAACCTTTCAGGCGTTGAAGATTATTCAAGAGTTAGAATCATTAAAAGTGCAGGGTCAAACACTTCAAGTCAGCATCATACTTCTTGGTCAGCCCCTACATTCGTAGGTAACTCTGGGTCTAATAGTGATTTTGTGACAACTATTGCATCTTCAGGATTTAGTTTTTTTGGAAGTGGCGGCGGCGGTGGCGGTGATTTACCAGTGGAGTTAATTTCCTTTAGTGGAAGCTGTACAGAAGGAGTCGTTGATTTAAGCTGGCAAACTGCATCTGAATATAATAGCTCTCATTACGATGTAGAACATTCAAGAGACGGTTTGACGTGGTCAGTAGTGAATACTCAATCCGCAGGAGGAAATAGTACAGAGCTATTAACATACGACTATACTGGTCATATTGCGATAGATGGAGATAATTACTACAGATTAATTCAGGTAGATATGGATGGAGCAGAAAAAACATACGATGTAATTAATGTGTCTTGTATAAATAAAGGGCTTGGTCAATTTTCTGTTTATCCTAACCCAAGCAAAGGAGTCTTTCAAGTAGTCATAAAAAATGCCCAATTAATAGGATCGGCAGAATTAGAAATGTTAGATGCTTTTGGAAGCAGGGTACTTCAAAAGACAATTGAAATTAAGAATGGAATGAATGCATTTATGATTTCTGAAAGTCATATGGCTCCGGGTATTTATTATATTGTTTTAACGGATAAATCAGCAAATAAACAAATGCTGAAACACGTCATTCGTTAGAATAATTCAATTGAATGAGAATTCTCTTTATGGAATTTATTCTGTTTTATATTAATAAATGGAATAAATATAAATTTCATTAACTTTAAATAAAAATTTAAGTTTTATGTTGGCTCCTTTTAACCTTCAGCAATGGATTGACGATAATCGGGATATTCTCAAACCTCCAATTGGCAATAAAAACCTTTATGTTGAGGCAGGTGATTTTATTGTTATGATAGTTGGAGGACCAAATGCAAGAAAGGATTATCATTATAACGAAAGTGAAGAATTGTTCTATCAAATAGAAGGTGATATCACCGTAAAAATTCAGGAAAATGGTGAGCCTAGGGAGATTTTAATTAAAGAAGGAGATATGTTCCTCTTGCCTTCTAATATTCCGCATTCACCAATTCGAGGAGAACAGACTGTAGGTCTTGTAATTGAAAAGGTCAGAAATGGAACTGATTTAATAGATGGCTTAATGTGGTTTTGTGATGAATGTAATCACGTATTACACGAATACAAATTCCCTTTGCGAGATATAGAACATGATTTCCTGTCGCGTTTTAAGGAGTTCTATTCTTCAGAATCAAAAAGAACCTGCAGTAAATGTCAACATGTAATGGAAGTAGATTCCAGGTTTGTATAGTTCTTATTTAGAAATATACGACCAATCATAAACAGCATTATTAAAATCTGTTTGCCGTAGTTTAAGATTGTTGTTTTTTAATAGAACGATATCGTAACTTACTCCTATAATTGAGCCTTCTTCTAGCAAGGTAACAGAAGATTGATCATTATCAAATTCCCAAGTCCCATGAGAAGTTTCAGCTTGTAGTTGACCAAGATTTGGTGTTATAGTGGACATGGAATATGTGCCGTCTTTTTCTATAGAAATATTCAATTCATAGGTTTCGTCATACAATTCTGTTCCATCTTTAGTATAGCTATCTAAAGTCCAGTCATTTACAATTCTGGCTTTTCTTGTCAACAGAGAAAATGTAGGTCCTTCACTATATTTATTACAAGAGCTCAAAACAAAAGTGCCTACTAGGGATAAAAGAACAAAATATTTCATATTCAAATTTTATCAAATGTACTATAAAATTTGATTTCAAACAAGGATTGATTTGTTATCTAAGACAGGTTTATTTAATCTAATTAAGCATCAATAAATAATAAATCATGATGTCTTGGGCATCAATAAATAAAATGAAATTGGAGAATTAATTAGCCTCCATTTCTGAGATATTGAGTAGTTTTATCAAAAAAAATGCGATTTTTAATAGCCCTTATTGTGTTACTTTATTCTTGTAATCAAAACGCTACGAGTAACGCTGTACAAAAGAAGCCCAAAGCAAATACAGAACAGCAAAAGGAAGTACATGCCAATCATGTTGTCTTTGCTACTGTAGAAGGAATGGTTTGTAAAATGGGCTGTGGTGGCGCCATACGGAAGGGACTTACTGAAATGGATGGAATATCAAGTGTCGAAATTGAATATGAAGACGACAGGTCTACCCAGCTGGTAAAGGTGCAATATGATAATAATGAAATTAATGGAAAGTTAATTTCTGATAAGATAGAAGAAATTAATGACCAACAGTTTAGTGTTTTAGATTTTAAATCTGAATCTATTAAGTGATTACTATAGGTAAATGATTTTATTCCACAAAGAGTTTGGAGAAGGGAAGCCTTTAATAATATTACACGGATTATTTGGATTCTCAGATAATTGGCAGACCCACGCTAAAGTATTGTCTTCTTATTTTCGTGTAATTCTTCTTGATTTAAGAAATCACGGCCGATCGTCCTGGAGTAGTACCCATTCTTATGCAGAAATGGTATCTGATGTCATTGAAACAATGAATTCATTGAATATTGAACGAGCACATTTCATAGGCCACTCCATGGGCGGAAAAGTACTTATGCATCTGGCTCAAAATCACCAGTCAACTATAGAAAAAATGGTAGTCGTGGATATGGGCATAAAGAGGTACCCCATGCATCATCAAAAGCTCATTGAAGTAGTGCGTACAATTTCTCTTGAAGGGGTGAAAGCCAGAAGTGAAGTAAATGAGACACTTAAACCAATTATTTCAAGTCACGTTTTAAGACAGTTCTTATTAAAAAACCTGTATTGGATTGAAAAAGGGGTGCTGTCCTGGAGGATGAATATGGAAGTTTTAGAAGCTTCTATGGATGACATATTAAGTGCAGTTCCTTCCAAAGAAATTTTAACTCCTTGTTTATTTATAAGAGGGGAATTATCCGATTATATTCTTGATGACGACATGGCAGAAATTGAAACCATCATTCCGGATTCGGAATTAGTAACAATTGAAAAAGCTGGTCACTGGGTTCATTCTGAAGCACCGGATGAGTTCATTAAATGCGTCCTTTCGTATGTTTTAAGATAAAAAAAACCGCTCATCTCTGAGCGGTTTAAAATTATATATATTAAGAATTACTTCTTAACAACAATCTTTTTAATCTGAGTTGAAGCTCCGTTGTCTACTTTCACAAAGTAAACTCCATTTGATAATGAAACTGTAGAGAATGAAGTTTGAGTTCCGTTAACTGAAGCACTCATTACTTCTTTTCCTGCAACATTCATTACACTAACAGATGCAGTAGTAACTTCTTTGAAGTTTACATTAACTACGTCAGTAGCTGGATTTGGATATACATCAAACGAATTGTTTAATGTTTCTTCAATTCCTGCAGCACCTTGAAGTACTCTAATTGCAAGTGCATTACCATTTGAATAAGAATTACCGTCAGTTACTAAGTGAATCATAGATGCATACCAAGGTTGGGCAACTGTTTGATCGTCTAATACTCTAACAGGCATTTGATCAATGTAGTAACAATTTGCAGCAACGTAGTACGCACTCGCTGCTAAGCTAATAGGCGCATCAAAATAGACATTCGCATAACCATTTGAAATATCAGTTGATGTCAAAGTATATATTTGACTCTCTGCATAATTTCCATCTAAGCCAGTTACAGCACCAATTCCATCAGCAAGGAATGTAGCCGTATCAATAATAGCAGCGGTTAGTTCACCACCTGCTACAGAACCAGAAGATAAAGCAATCTGAATTCCATTAACATAATTATCAGTTGCTCTGAAGTGATACATTGTCGCAAGAACTGTATTAGACAATTCTGAGCTAAATGAGTTTGAACCTAATGACCCAAGAGAAAGAATTGAAGCAGGTTGTACATCAATACCATCTTGTGAATACACATCAGCGGTAACCTCAAAATTTCTTAAAAGTACGTTATCACCAGCTGTTGCTGCACTCGCATCTTCTTCGTTAGAAAGAATAGTATATGTTCCTTCGTATAATCCAACAGGAAGAGCAGGCGTTTCAATACTATTGAATTGAGCTGTGTCTCCAGAATATACATCTCCTAAAGCATGGTTTGTCGCGAATGAACCGAAGTCAATATCCACAGTTGTACCAGTTTGTGTGTCAACACCGAAATTTAATGCTGAACCTCCAATATCATATGAATCGTCTAATTGGTCAGCAGGAGTTCTTCCGTACTCGATTCCTTCATTGTTTACTCCTGCGAAATACTCATTTAACATGATTATATCGTTTGCTGGTTGTTCCAATACTTTGAAATCATCAATAAACCAAGCATATCCCCACGTACCAGTCCAGTTTAAGCGAATATAAACTTCACTTTGACCACCGGCAACACTTGATACATTAATCTGTACCTTGTAAGGGTTTGCAGTAGGGTTATCTACTCCTTCAGGGAAAACTCTGAATACATTTGGATTCGTGGTTTCATCATAATCAGGATTAAGGTCTGTAGGCCATGTTACATTTCCCATACCATCACCAACTCCAACTACTAAAAATGGTTTTTCGTAGCTGTATGAACGGTAATACGTTTCGAATTCAACTACTACATTTGGATAAGTAGATAAATCCACAGGATTTGCCATAGTTAACCATGAATCCTCAACCTCATTTCCACCTGTAGCACCACCGTAGTTGTCTGAATCGACAATAGCCCAGCCATTTGCTGCAGTTGTTGAAGTAATATCGTCAATTGGATACGACCCAGCACATGAGACATTACCAATTGAGAAATCTAAACTACAATCCGCAGGATCGTGAGTCGTTGTCCAGTCAGCAGCATTAGAGAAATCACTTTCCCATATAGTTGCTTTTTCCGTAGTTACTGGTTTGTGGTTTGGTTGCTGCTCTACAGCATATACCTTTTCTTTTTTGACGCTAACGCCATGTTTCTGCGCGTTTACAGCTACAGCTGCTAAGGCAGATAATGTTAATAAATAGAATTTTTTCATTGTTGATACTTTAATTTGAGTGACAAATATAGGGATTTATTCTTGTTCCTAAAAATAAAACAGCCCTAAAACTCTCGATCCAAAAGAGTATCCATCAGTTTGAGTAAATCAGTGCTTTTATTACTGATTTTTAATGAGTTAAAGTGATGTATAGCCTTTTTGTGATAGTGCTTCATGGTTTGTGAGCATTTCTCTCTTACCTGTATTCGATTAAAAATAGCCTTAGTTTGGCTGATTTTACTATTGTGGTTCTCATTCTTCTTTAATGTTCTTAGTTCACTGAACTCTTTTTCATTGGCGTGATTGCTGGCTATAATGCTCAGCAGGGTGTTTTTATTTGCTATGATATCTCCTCCTGTTTGTTTTCCTACTTTTTCGGGGTTTCCATAAAGATCCAACAGGTCATCCTGGATTTGAAAGGCAATACCAATATTTACTCCAAAGTCGTATATTTTTTTTCTGTTAACATCAGATTCATTACAGATAATAGCCCCAAACTCCAGGGCACAGCCTAAAAGAACAGAAGTTTTAAGCCGGATCATTTCAATATACTCCTCTTTTGTAATTTGTTCCTTGTTCTCGAAATCCATGTCCATTTGCTGGCCTTCGCATACCAGAATGGCTGTTTTGTTAAAAACCCGTAATAATTCTGGAACAAGCTCTGCTTTTGAGAGGTTTAGCTGTTCATATGCTTTAACTAGCATAACGTCCCCAGACAATATCGCAATATTCGAATTCCATTTTTCATGTATCGATTTTTTCCCTCTTCGCAACGGCGCTTTGTCCATAATATCATCATGTACAAGGGTGAAATTGTGGAATATTTCAATTGCAAGAGCTGCATGTTTGGCACTTTCAATAGTACCTCCAAATAGTTCAGCTGATAAAAGAGTTAGAATAGGCCGGATTTTCTTACCCTCTTGAGACAGCAAATAATCTAAAGGTTCATAAAGGTTTTTCGGTGAATCAGGGAGGTTTAATTGACTAATTTCATTCTTAATGAACGCAGAGTAGCTGGAAATAAATTTCATTCTTCTTTAGTCAAGTCAATTAAGTACGATCCGTATCCACTTTTAATGAATGGCTTGGCAAGCTCTACAAGTTGATTTCTGCTAATGAATCCCTTTTTGAAGGCAACTTCTTCTATACATCCTACTTTAAGGCCTTGGCGCTCTTCTACAACCTGAACGAATTGAGAGGCCTGCATAAGGGAACTAAAGGTGCCTGTATCAAGCCAGGCAGCTCCCCGGTCCAGTACACCCACTTTTAATTTACCTTGTTTCAGATAGGCTGCATTCACATCACTGATTTCATACTCACCTCTTGCAGATGGCTTTATAGATTTAGCAATATCAATCACGGAGTTGTCATAAAAATACAATCCAGGAACCGCATAATTTGAACGTGGATTTATTGGTTTTTCTTCAATCGAAATGGCATTCATATTATCATCAAAATCCACTACCCCGTAGCGCTCTGGATCTTTTACATGGTACGCGAAGATGACACTCCCATCGGGATCATTGTGTTCTGTGAGTAAATAATCCAGTGCACCGCCATGAAATATATTATCACCCAGCACCAGACAAACCTTTTCTTTTCCAATAAACTCTTCTCCAATTACAAATGCCTGAGCCAGTCCATTGGGTTTTTCCTGAATGGCATACTGAAAATTACAACCGAGCTGTTTTCCATCGCCTAACAATTTTTTAAAATGTGGCATGTCATGAGGAGTGGAGATTATCAAAATCTCATTTATCCCAGCTCGCATTAAGGTAGATAAAGGATAATAAATCATGGGTTTATCAAAAACGGGCATGAGCTGTTTGCTTACCGCTAATGTTAATGGATGTAGTCTGGTTCCAGATCCTCCAGCCAATATAATTCCTTTCATTGTTTTAATCTTTAATTATGTCATCTTTTGTACTACCTTCTATTGAAAGCTCTTCCCACTCAGCTTCTGACTCTTCATCATATGCCTCAAAATAAGGCTCTTTGAAAGAGCGTGTAGTGATGAATTTGTCCAAAGACAAGAGTAGGGAGGGTAGAACCATTAGGTTTGTTAACATGGCAACAAGTAGGGTAATAGAGACCAATAGACCCAGTGCCTGTGTTCCGCCAAATTGCGAAAATGTAAATACTGAAAAACCAGAAAACAAGACGATTGAGGTATAAAACATACCAAGTCCGGCCTCTCTGGTGGCATTATTTATACATCCTTTTAAATCCCATTCATTTATCTTCAATTCTTGCCGATACTTGGCTAAATAATGAATCGTATCATCGACTGAAATACCAAAGGCAATGCTAAACACCAGAAGAGTGGATGGTTTTAATGGAATTCCGAACCAGCCCATAATTCCTGCAGTAAATAACAATGGAATCATATTTGGTATCATTGAAATAACAACCATTCTCCAGGATCTAAAAAGAATGGCCATCAAAATAGCAATGGATATAATGGCGAATATTAAGCTGGTAATTAAGTTTTTAACTAAATATTTGGTTCCTTCAGCAGCAACCACGGAGGTCCCGGTAAAAATCACCTTGAAATATTCTTTTTCAATCGCATTTCGCAAAACGGGATGAAATCCGACCGCTTGCATTTTCGTCAATAAAAGCTCTGGTTTTTCATATAGTTCGTTTGTCAAGTCTATATCCCCGTCAGCTATTTCATCAATAACAGAGGCTTTAATGGCAGGAACGCGCTTAAAAATAGAATCCAGATAATTTTTGGAATAAGACAGCTCCTTGTAGCATTTTTCTATATAGGCAGAATCAGGATTTAAGATTTTACTAACCTTTGTTTTTAATTTTATTACTTTTTCCGCAACGTCATAGGAGCCTACATCTTTCATTTGACTTCGCACTCTTATGTGTCTTGAATTGGTGTCCAGCACCTCTTTTATTGTAAGTCCGCCATTCAGAATATCTCCTTTAAACAATTTTGTCATGTATTCCTTTTGCCTTCTCGCAGTGGTTCTTGCCATTCCTACCTGCTTAATTCTGAGCTTATATTTTGTAGAATCGTTTGAATAGTATGCCATGTTAAGGGCCTTAATAAAATCTACGATAGATATAGTCTTTGAGAAGAGGTCATCTTTTTCTATCGTTTTTTGGACTTCTTCTACGCGTTCGAGTTTGTCTAAAGTATTATTTAGTTTTTTGGAGCTGAATTCTTTAAAATTAAATAGGTCCTTATCATTGTACTCAATCATCATTTCGAAGGGAATAGATCCTCCAAAATGTTTCTCCAAAAATCTTACATCTTTACTTATAGGGTCATTTTTGGGTAAATCTCCAGTTAAATTACCCGTTGCCTCTATTTTGGTTAAGCCTATAATACTCACTGTAATTATGACAATTGTGCCTAAATAAATCAAATATCTTCTATGCTCTGTATTGTATACAATGAAATTGAGCATCCCCGTTGCCATTTTACGGTCTAAATGTTTTAAGTGTCTGGTTTTAGGTCTTTTTGAAAATGAAACAAAAATGGGGAGTATGCATATAGAAATTACAAAAACCAGCATAATGTTGGTTGAAGCAGCAATACCAAATTCCATTAACTTTTCGGAATTGGTGAATGCAAATGTTAAAAAACCAAGTGCGGTAGATAAATTGGTAAGAAAGGTAGCTGTACCAATCTTCTGGATTACTCTTGATAGGGCCTTTACTTTATTTCCATGTTCTTTAACCTCCTGATGAAATTTTGTCATTAGAAATACACAATTCGGAATACCTATCACAATCATGAGAGGTGGAATCAATGCCATCAGAATAGAGAGGTTGAAGCCCATGGCTCCAATACTACCCATAGCCCAAATTACTGCAATAGTTACTACAGTCAAACAAATTCCCACCACTCGAAAAGACCGGAAGAACATATAAAGAAGAAATCCGGTGACCAGCATTGATGCTCCGATGAACAGAAACATTTCATTTTGAATTCGCGTGGCAATTACTACTCTTAGGTGTGGCAGTCCGGCAAAATGCATTTTACCTAAACTCTTTTCATAACCCATTGCCAGTTCTTCAATGTCCAGAACGATTTTTGATTTGCTCTGATCAGAGAGGTACTCTTCATTAATGCCGACCATCATTAATGAGACATCGCCATTATCACTGAATAGTAAGCCTTTATAAAATGGATTTCCCCTTATCTCTTTTTTAATGACTTCAACACTTTTTTCTTTAAACGTTGTGTCTTTGAAAACCACATCAAATACAAATTCTTTCTTTGCTTTATCGTTTTTTAAGGAAATTAAAGTTGTTTCAGATGTTACAGACTCTACGCCCTTTATTTTTAGAATGGAGTCACCGAGCTGCTTCCATTTTTTTAGATGGGTCTCTGTATATAAGGAATCTGGCTTAATTGCAATGACCAAAATATTCCCGTCTTCTCCAAAAAGTTCTTTGAACTTGTTATAATTTGTGGTAGTTGGAGAATCTTTGGGGAGAACG
>Ga0206679_10001448_pt1 | contig 19613 bp, 18 predicted proteins | sample M110012015metaG_FD_155464 | JGI IMG/M metagenome (GOLD analysis project Ga0206679, IMG submission 155464) | Ammonia-oxidizing marine archaeal communities from Monterey Bay, California, United States - M1 100m 12015 | ecosystem: Environmental > Aquatic > Marine > Intertidal zone | place: USA... | reverse complement strand
TCTTCCACCAGAGACAACTATATCAGCATCTGCAATGGATATTTTACCAGAAACTTTTTCAGTTGAGTTTATTGTTATTTTCTTTTCAATTAACGATGGATTGAAATCCTCTACTAAACCTTTAGTGTTATTTTCTAATAATCCAAAAGCATTACTTGATAGTCCAATAATTTTAACTTCAGAATCTATGGTTGAGTCACAAAATGCTTTATTAGTAAATGAAGTTCTTTTAATAGTAAATGGGCTTAATGAACTTGGAAGCTCAACTACATTGCTTAAATAACCTGCATCTAATTCAATAGATAATAATGGAGCCATATACTTTGTATTTAGGCTACTGCTTAAAACTATATGGTTAGAATTAGTAGTTTTAGCCGCTTGAGCTATTACATTGGCGAATAATTTGGCATCAAAACTATCTAAGTTAGGGTTGGTAACTTTTAAAATTTTAGAAGCACCATATTTATTAAGCTCGCTAGTGTCATTAACGTTTAAGACAAGAGTAACTAGATCTGTGTCAAGTTTTTTTGCTAATTCACTCGAATAAGAGACTATTTCAAAAGCATTTTTTTTAACTTTTCCTTTAAAGGATTCTACGTAAGCTAATACAGACATTTTTATAATTTTATAGGACTTTAGCTTCATTATAAAGCAAGTCGATTAGTTGATCTAAGTTATCTGGAGAAACCAGCTTAACCTCTTCTCTAGGATCTGGTTTATAAAATTTTATTGATTTAGTTTTTGAGCTTGAATTAGAAGATGGAATAACTTCTAAAGGCTTTTGCCTTGCTTGCATAATTCCTCTCATGTTAGGGATTCTAAGATCACTTTCTTCTACTAACCCTTTTTGTCCCCCAATAATTAAAGGAAGTTCACAGCTTAAAATTTCTTTACCACCATCAATTTCTCTTTCAATAGTAGCAGTATTATTGTCAATTTCTAATTTGGTACAGTTTGTTACAAAGTTAATTTGTAATAACCCGGCAATTAAACCAGGTACCATAGCCCCGTTGTAATCTATAGATTCTCTTCCAGCTATAATTAAATCATAATTATTAGACTTAATATATTCTGCAATTTCTCTAGCAACAAATGAACCGTCAATTGGATCGGAATCTATTCTTATGGCTTTATCAGCACCTATAGCCAAAGTTTTTCTTAAAGTAGGTTCTGTATTAGATTTACCAACATTAATTACATCAATAGTAGCATTTTGTTTTTCTTTAAACCACATGGCCCTTGTTAATCCAAACTCATCATTTGGATTAATAACATACTGAACCGCTTGACTATCAAAGATCGTATCTCCTTCAGTAAAGTTAATTTTCGATGTTGTGTCAGGAACGTGACTTATACAAACTAAAATTTTCATATTTAATCTAAAAGTATTTTCATACAAATATAAAATAAAATTAACTAATTACTATGCATGCATAGTAATTATTTTGAATTAAAAGTCGTACTAGTCTATAAATATTTATATATTTTTACAAAAATATTTATTTCAACAAAATTATTTTTATGAGAGTTATTCAATTTAGGGAAGCTATATGTGAAGCTATGTCTGAAGAGATGAGGTTGGACGAGACTATTTACTTGATGGGTGAAGAGGTGGCAGAATATAATGGAGCGTATAAAGCATCTAAAGGAATGTTAGATGAATTTGGAGATAAAAGAGTGATTGATACACCAATTTCTGAATCAGGTTTTTCTGGAATTGGAGTTGGTTCTACAATGACAGGTAATAGACCTATTATAGAATACATGACTTTTAATTTTGCACTTGTTGGTATTGATCAAATAATAAATAATGCTGCTAAAATTAGACTGATGTCTGGTGGTCAATTTCCCTGTCCAATAGTTTTTAGAGGACCTACTGGTTCAGCAGGTCAATTAGGAGCTACTCATTCTCAAGCTTTTGAAAGTTGGTATGCTAACTGTCCAGGGTTAAAAGTAGTGGTTCCTTCAAATCCTTATGATGCAAAAGGATTGTTGAAGTCGGCAATTAGAGATAATGATCCTGTAATTTTTATGGAGTCTGAACAAATGTATGGGGACAAAGGAGAAGTGCCAGAAGATGAATATTTAATTGAGTTAGGTAAGGCGGAAATTAAAATTCCAGGAAAAGATGTCACTATTGTTTCATTTGGAAAAATATTAAAAGAAGCTGTTAAAGCTATTAATGAATTAAAAAAAGAAGGAATTGAGGCTGAACTTATAGATTTAAGAACTATTCGTCCTCTTGATATGGATACAATTATTGATTCAGTAAAAAGAACTAATAGATTAGTTATTCTAGAAGAGTCATGGCCTTATGGGAATATTTCTACAGAAATATCTTATCAAATTCAAAATCAAATATTTGATTACTTAGATGCTCCAATTGAGAAAATTAACACTGCTGATACTCCAGCACCTTATTCACCTGTATTACTAGCTGAATGGATTCCTAATAGTCAGGATGTTATTAAAGCTGTGAAAAAAGTATTATATAAATAATAGAAAGGTGTTGTAAATCGCAAATAAATAGAGGTTTTTTATTTAATCCTATTTGACTATTTTTGCCACCTAAAATTAAAATTAAATTTAAAATAATATGGAATCTATTATAATTTTTTTGCCAATAGTCCTTGCTTTTTTGGGACTAATTTATATGACTATAAAAAAGTCATGGGTTATGAAACAAAATGCAGGTGATGGTAAAATGAAAGAAATTTCTGACCATATATATGAAGGAGCATTAGCTTTTTTAAACGCCGAATATAAATTATTAGCAATTTTTGTTTTTGTAGTGAGTTTAGCGCTCGCAGCAGTTTCATTTATAGTGCCTACTACTCATATACTTATAGTAGTAGCTTTTGGATTTGGTGCATTTTTTTCAGCATTGGCTGGAAATATGGGGATGAAAATCGCTACAAAAACTAACGTTAGAACAACACAAGCCGCAAAAACTAGTTTACCAGATGCTCTTAAAATTTCATTTGGTGGAGGAACAGTAATGGGACTTGGTGTTGCTGGATTAGCTGTTCTAGGTTTAACATCATTTTTTATTATTTTTTATAACTTTTTCATGAATGGAGCTTGGACAAGCACTGAAGATATGACTGTTGTTTTAGAAACTTTGGCAGGATTTTCTTTAGGAGCTGAATCAATTGCACTTTTCGCAAGAGTTGGAGGTGGAATATACACTAAGGCCGCGGATGTTGGAGCAGATTTAGTTGGTAAAGTTGAAGCTGGAATACCTGAAGATGATCCAAGAAACCCTGCGACAATTGCAGATAATGTTGGAGATAATGTTGGAGATGTAGCAGGTATGGGAGCTGATTTGTTTGGTTCTTATGTAGCTACTGTTTTAGCATCAATGGTGCTGGGAAATTACGTTATAAAAGACATGGGTGGAAATATCTCAGATGCATTTGGAGGAATTGGTCCAATTTTATTACCTGTATTTATAGCTGGAGCAGGAATTATTATTTCTATTATAGGAACTGTACTTGTTAAGATTAAAAATAACGATGCTAAAGAAAATGAAGTAATGAACGCACTTAATAAAGGAAACTGGACTTCAATTGGTCTTGTAGCTATTTCTTGTTATGCATTATGTAGTTGGATGCTTCCGGAAACTATGAAAATGGAATTTTTTGGAGAAGGATTAAAAGAAATATCTTCAATGAGTGTTTTCTATGCTACTTTAGTTGGATTAGTTGTAGGTGCAGGAATTTCTTCTGTAACAGAATATTATACAGGACTGGGGAAAAGTCCAATTTTGAAAATTGTTCAACAATCTAGTACTGGAGCTGGAACTAACATTATCGCTGGTTTAGCAACAGGAATGATTTCTACATTTCCATCTGTTTTATTATTTGCAAGTGCAATATGGGCTTCCTATTTCTTTGCTGGTTTTTATGGTGTAGCATTATCTGCTTCCGCTATGATGGCTACTACAGCAATGCAGTTAGCAATTGATGCTTTTGGTCCAATTTCAGATAATGCTGGAGGAATTGCTGAAATGAGTGAGCAGGATCCTATTGTAAGAGAAAGAACAGATATTTTAGATTCAGTTGGAAATACAACAGCTGCTACTGGAAAAGGTTTTGCCATTGCTTCTGCAGCACTTACTTCTTTAGCTTTATTTGCTGCTTATGTTACTTTCACAGGAATTGATGGGATTAATATTTTTAAAGCCCCTGTTTTAGCTATGCTATTTGTAGGTGGAATGGTGCCAGTTGTTTTTTCAGCTTTAGCTATGAATGCGGTGGGAAAAGCAGCTATGGAAATGGTTCAAGAAGTTAGAAGACAATTCAAAGATATTCCTGGTATTATGGAAGGTACTGGTAAACCAGAATATGATAAGTGTGTAGCAATTTCTACTCAAGCTTCTTTGAAAGAAATGATGTTACCAGGATTATTAACTATTGGCTTTCCGCTAGCTATAGCTTTTGTTCCAATGATTTTTGGAATGAATAATTTAGCTATAGCAGAAATGTTAGGAGGTTATATGGCTGGAGTAACTGTAAGTGGAGTGCTTTGGGCTATTTTTCAAAATAATGCTGGAGGCGCCTGGGATAATGCAAAAAAATCATTCGAAGCTGGAATTGAAATTAATGGTGAAATGACTTTTAAAGGCTCAGAAGCTCATAAAGCAGCGATTACGGGTGATACTGTTGGAGATCCTTTTAAAGATACATCAGGACCATCAATGAATATCTTAATTAAATTAACTTGTTTAATAGGTTTGGTGATTGCTCCAATTTTAGGAGGTCACTCTTTAGAACAAAATTATGCTTCTGCTGATCACGAAATCAAGACGGAAGTAATGATTGAATCAGAGAATGATGTTTGGACTATGACTCGTACATATCAAGAAAATGGAGTAAAAACATCTAAAGTTATTACTGGAACTAAAGAAGAAGTTATGAAGCAAGCTGATAATATAGGGATTGCAGCTATGGGGAAAATTGAAAAAAAATGATATTAAAAAATTAAGATTAACTCTTAATATTATATTTAGATTATGAAAAAAAATAATAAACGAGAATTTTCTATAAAGGAAAAATCAATTGCAATTGGTGTTGTTGGTGGTACTCTTGTAGGTGTTTTAACTGACAATATAGGACTTTGGCTTTCTCTAGGGATAGCCTTTGGAGTTGGAATTGGATTTACACTGACCGAAAAAAAGGTTAATTAACTCTTAATAGCATCATTTAATTTTTTATCTGAATACTTACTTAAACTATCGTCAACTTTACTGATGATTGTTTTGAGGTCTTCTTTATTTTTAACAAAATCTAAATTATCAACATCAATTATTAATAGCTCCCCTTTTTTATAGGTTTGCGTCCAAGCTTCATATCTTTCATTAAGTCTGCTTAAATAATCGATACTAATAGAGCTTTCATAGTCTCGTCCTCTTTTATGAATTTGATCAACTAAATTAGGAATGCCACTTCTTAAATAGATTAAAAGATCAGGGGCTTTTACGAAAGACTCCATAAGATCAAAAATAGATTTGTAGTTTATAAAATCTCTATTAGTCATAAGTCCCATAGCTTTCAAATTAGGAGCAAAAATAAAAGCGTCTTCATAGATTGTTCGATCTTGAATTATTTTCTTTCCATTTTTTGCAAAATCCATTATTTGACGAAATCTACTATTTAAAAAATAGATTTGAAGATTAAAGGACCACCTTTCCATTTGATCATAAAAATCATCTAAATAAGGATTCTTCACCACGTCTTCATAATGACCTTCAAACTTATAGTGTTTTGAAAGAAGCTTTGTTAATGTTGTTTTACCAGCCCCAATATTTCCAGCAATTGCAATGTGCATATTTTTTGAATTTTAATTTTTTCTAAGGACATCTAATTTAAAAAATATAATTCAAATTAAACTTTATTATATACTTATTGTCTATTTAGTATTAAATCACTAGAATTGCACAGTTTAAAAATATAAATTATGAAAAAAATATTACTACTTTTTTTAATTTTTAATTTCAATGGATTCTCACAAGATTTTCAGGGAAAAGCATATTACATGTCTAAGACAAGTGTAAATACAGATTTTACTAATAATTTGCCACCAGACAGAGCTAAATACATCTTGGGTATGATGAAAAAAGCACTAGAAAAAAATTACATTTTAGATTTTAATAGTAACTCATCTTATTTTGAAAAGGAAGAGGTTTTGGAAGCGGGTCAAGCAGGTGGAGGAGGATTCAATTGGATGCAATTTGTTGGAGGGCCTGATGGAGGATCTTTACATAAAGACTTGCAGTCTAAAATTTATACTAATAAAAAGGAGCTTTTTGGAAAAATATTTTTAGTAAAAGATAGTATTACTCCTAGTAAATGGGTTATGACTGGGGAAACAAAACAAATAGGTATATATAATGCTTATAAAGCAACTATAACAAAAGAAGTGGAGGAACGTGAATTCAATTTTGGACGCCGTCCAACTAGGGGAGATGCGCCAGAGTCTGAACCAGAAGCTCCTAAAATGAGAGAAGTAGTAATGAGTGCCTGGTTTACACCTGAAATCCCAGTTTCTACTGGACCAGCTATGTATGGAGGACTTCCTGGGTTAATTTTAGAAATCAATGATGATAAAACAATTATTCTTTGTACTAAAGTAGTTTTAAATCCTAAAGTGAAAATTAAAATTAAAGCTCCTTCAAAAGGAAAAGTTGTTACTAAAAGTGAATTTGAAAAAATTGCAAAGGATAAAGCTAAAGAAATGGAAGAAATGTACCAAGGAAGAAGAAGAGGAGGAAGATCAAGGGTGTTAATTAGACACTAAGCAATTATTGTTTATCAATTAAAAATCAATTATAATGAAAAAAATATTTTTACTTATTATTTTACTGTTTAACTCTGTTGTTTACTCTCAAGTAAGATTTGAAGGTGTTATAACTGACTCAATGGGTAATACAATTATGGGAGCTAATGTAATTGCTGTAGAAAAGGATACTCAAGTTTTAGATGGTTTTGGTATATCTAATGATACAGGATTTTATAGAATTTCATTAAAAAAAAATACAGATTATAACATTAAAGTTTCATTTATAGGTTTTAAGCAGGTTGAGTTTGACTTAAATATTAGTGAAGTTTTTGAAAAAAATATAATTTTACATCAACAAGCTGAAGCATTGGATGAGGTAGAAATAGTGTACGAAATGCCAGTGACTATAAAAGGAGACACTATTGTATATAATGCGGATTCATTTAATACCGGTACTGAAAAAAAATTAGGAGATGTACTGAAGAATTTACCCGGAATTGAGATAAATGATGAAGGGAGAATTGAAGTAGAAGGAAAAGAAATAACAAAAATTACTATTGAAGGAAAGGATTTTTTTGATGGCGATTCTAAATTAGCTACTCAGAATTTACCTGCTAATGCAGTAGGAAAAGTGGAAGTTTTAAGAAATTTCACTGAAGTTGGTCAACTTAGAAATGTTACAAATAATGAAGATAACATAGCTATTAATATTGCTCTTAAAAGCGGTAAAGATAAATTTTGGTTTGGTGAAATTTTAGGCGGAACAGGAAATGATAATAGAGTTTTAGCTGCACCAAAAATATTTTATTATTCAAAAGACTTAAGTATTAGTGCTTTGGGTAATACCAATAACATAGGTGAGCCGGTCCTTTCTAGAAGAGATTATTATAAATTTGGAGGAGGCTTTAGAAACCTAAATGCTCAAACTGGAACTTCAATTAGTATTTCATCAGATGGTTCTGGAATTGGGGGCCTTCAGAATAATCAAGCTAAATCTATTGATGCTCAATTGGGAGCGTATAATTTTAGCCATTCTCCTAACGATTCGTGGGAAATAAGTGGTTTTGCTATTTTAGCAAAGACTAAAAATATCATTGAAGAAGATATTAAAAGAACCTATTCTGTTACTAATACTATTGAAGAAACAAGTGATAATGTGGTTCAAGACAATAAGCAGCAACTTTATAAATTTACAACAGAATTTAAGCCTAATGATAGATTACAGACAGAATATAATTTATTGATTAAATCAGCTGAAAGCGAAGAAAATACTGATTTAATTTCATCATCTTATAGAGATCCAAGTAATGGTCCTGTTATTTTACCAGTTGAAATCGACGAAATTAATCTTTTAAGATCTGATAAGCCTAGTTCAATTAATCAAGAATTAAAAGCTTATTATACGTTAAATGAAGATCATATTTTTTCTTTTGAAGCGCAGCATTTATCTCAAGATGAAGATCCTTTTTACAGAGCTATTAAAGAATTACAACCTTTTAGAAAAATAATTCCTCTAGATACGGATCAATCAAAATTTAACATTAATCAGTCTCGTAACACAAAGACTAACAAAATTGAAGGAAAATTAGATTATTATTATATTTTAACTCCTAAATCAAACCTTAATTTTACGTTTGGAGTTACTGATGTTGATCAAAAATTTAATTCAAGTATTTTTCAAATTTTAGATAATAATTCAAATAAAAATTTTGATGACCCTGCTTTAGGAAATGATGTTGATTTTAAATTTACTGACTCTTACTTATCTATGCACTATAGATTTATTACAGGCATTTTCACTTTTGATCCAGGGATTACAATACATTCTTATAAAACTGAAAATACTCAATTAGGAAACTTAGCTTCTGATTCATATTCTGATGTTAGACCTGACATGAGAATTTTTATGAAATTTAAAAGTTCCGAGAGTTTAAGATTTACTTACAGAGCTACAACGCAATTCACTGATGTGAATAAATTAGCTTTAGGATATGTTTTTAATAACTATAATTCTTTTTTTCAAGGAAACCCTGCTCTTGAAGCAGCTAAAGTTTATAACTATAGTTTGAATTATCAAAGTATTAATATTTTTACTTTTACTAATGTATTTTCGAGACTAAGTTATTCGAAAAGAAGTAATTCAATACAAAATCAAACACTAATTAGTGGGATTAACAGAGTCAATACTGCAGTCAATTCAAACTTTCCAAGAGAAACTTACTCTGCTTCAGGTAGAATCGATAAAAGATTTAAAAATTTTAAAGCTGGATTTAATATGAATTTTAATTATAGTGATTATAATAATATAATTAATGGTAATCCAATATCTTCTGTTAATTTCACTCAGAGCTATAGAGCAAGTCTTGCAACGAACTTTAGGGATAAGCCTAATCTTGAAATAGGGTATAGTTATAATAAGAGAAAATATGATACAGGCAATTCAAAAAATTATTTCTTTACTGATTCACCTTACGCCAGACTAGATGCTTATTTCGGAAAAGGGTTTGTGTTTACTGCTAATTATACTTATAATTATTACAGAAATGAAGAAGTTACATTAAATAAGTATAGATTTTTAGAAGCTGATTTATCTTACAATAAAGAAGGCTCTAAATGGGAATTTGGATTAGGTGTAACTAATTTATTTAATGATACATCAGTTAATAGAGATAGTTTTAATCAGCTCTATAGTCAAACAAGATCTTACGTTATTCAGCCAAGATATACTGTTTTTAGATTAAAATATGACCTAACATCTTATGGTGGAGGTAGTGGAAATGGCGGGAAAGGGAAACATCGTTAACATCTTATTTAGTATTTAATTTTTTCTTTATTTAAAGGAGTTTATATTTATTGATAAATAAAAATTACTTTAATTGAATTTCAAATCAGTATTATTTTTTTTAATAGTTCCATTTTTTTGTTGGTCTCAGTCTGGATTTGAATCCATATTACTTGCTGTTGAAAGCGATTCAAAAAAACTATTTCAAGGCTATATGTCTCCTTTAATGAAAGGAGCAATTTATAGTTCAAATGGTGGTTGGTTTAACTCAGCTAAAGTCCATAAAAAGTTAGGTGTTGATTTAAGCTTAAGATTAAATGCTTCATTTGTGCCCTCAGCTGATCAAGTTTTCTCAATTTCTAATTTAGAATATATTACATCAGAAGCGAATGATTTGCCCACCATTATTGGATCTAGTAGACAAGAAGAATTGATAGTAACTATCCCCCCAGATGGAATTTTGCCAGAAATGAAAACGACTATTAAATCTCCCAAAGGAATTAAAAGTAAATTACCTCTTGGGGCTGTTCCAGCTCCAGTTTTGCAATTAGCAATTGGAATTCCTTTTGATACTGAAGTGATTTTAAGATATAGTCCTGAATATCACAGAAAGGGAATAGACATGTCATTTAAGGGTTTAGGCATTAAACATAATCTATTGCAATATTTTGGCCCCATTGATAAATTCCCAATAAATATTTCTGCATTAGCTTCATTTTCTAAAATGAAAATAGATTATGATATTCAATCTTTTAGTTCTATAAAAGGATCTGGTCAAGTAGCTCAATTTAGTCTTAATAATTATAATTTGTTATTGATAGCTTCTTTGGATGTATTGGTTGTAAATTTTTATGCTGGGTTTGGTTTTAGTGGTGGAGATTCTTCTTTTAAAATGTTAGGTCAATATGATTTAGAATATCAGACGGAATCAAATATTCCTATCACTAGGTCTTTAAATGATCCAATAGATATGAATTTTAACGTTTCAGGCTACCAAACTACGATAGGAGCTAAGTTTAAATTTTTGATTTTTAGTGCTTATGCTGATTTTACTTTTCAGGATTATAATACTCTTTCTGCAGGTATTTCAATAAATTTTAGATAATTTCTTTTGTTTTTAAAAAAAAAAATATAATTTAGCCGTCTAATTTATTGTTAGAGGAACGATTTGACTGATTGCAACCTCTTTAAAAAAGTGCTAAAGCAGATGCTTCACACTAATTTAACTGTCAAATCACATCTAATTATAAATTTAATTAATTAATTAAATATATAAAAATGAGTGAACAAAAATTATCAACCAAAGCTTTACATGCAGGACATGATACAAGCTTAAGTCAAGGAACAAGAGCTGTTCCTATTTACCAATCAACCTCTTATGTTTTTAATGATTCTGAACATGCTGCAAATTTGTTTGCATTAGCTGAACCAGGATATATATACACGAGATTGAACAATCCAACAAATGATGTTTTGGAACAAAGATTAGCAGCACTTGAAGGAGGGATTGGTTCTGTTGTTACAGCTTCAGGAACTGCTGCAATTTCAACAGCTTTATTAGTGCTTTTAAGAGCTGGAGATCATATAGTAGCATCTAGTAGCTTATATGGAGGAACTTTTAATTTGCTAAATGTTACCTTACCAAGATTAGGCATTACTACTACTTTTGTAGACCCATCAGACCCTCAAAATTTTGCAAATGCTGTTCAAGAAAATACTAGAGTATTTTTCGCAGAATCTTTAGGAAATCCAAAATTGGACGTTTTAGATTTAAAAGAAATATCTAATCATGCTAAGGCATCAAAGGTTCCATTTATAGTAGACAATACTGTAGCTACACCAGCTTTATTAAATCCAATTGAACATGGAGCTAATATTGTTATCCATTCTTTAACTAAATACATTAATGGTAATGGCACTTCTTTAGGAGGCGCTATAATTGATGCTGGCACTTTTGATTGGTCAAGTGGAAATTTCCTGAATTTACTGAGCCTTCACCCGGTTATCATGGATTAATTTATCATGATGCAATAGGAGCTGCAGCTTTTATTGCTAAGGTTAGAATAGAAGGTCTTAGAGATTTAGGTGGTGCTTTAAGTCCATTTAATGCTTTTCAAATTATTCAAGGATTGGAGACTTTAGAGATTAGGATCACAAAACATAGTGAGAATGCCCTAGAGTTAGCTAAATGGCTAGAAAAAAGAGAAGAAGTAGAATGGGTAAATTACCCTGGATTGAATACAAGTAAGTATAAATCTTTAGCTGAAAAATACCTTCCTAAAGGACAAAGTGGTCTTATTACTTTTGGAGTGAAAGGAGGTTATGAATCAGCTAAGACTATTGCTGATAAAACAGCGATTTTTTCTTTATTAGCTAATATTGGAGATACCAAATCTTTAATTATTCACCCTGCTAGTACAACACATCAACAATTAGGTCCTGATGAACAAGCTTCAACAGGAGTTACCAGTGATTTAATTAGATTATCTGTTGGACTTGAAAATATAGAAGATTTGAAAAATGATTTAGAACTAGCTTTTTCAAAAATAGATTCAAAAGTTTTAGTATAAATTAACAAAATGACTAATTTAAATAAGCTCAATATTCTAAATTTTAATTCTTTTAATGGAACTATATTTGATATTGAGCTTACTTACGAAATTTTTGGATTACCAATTGGAGATGCTCCTATAGTATTAGTTAATCATGCTTTAACAGGAAATTCAACATTAGTTGGAGAAAATGGTTGGTGGAATCCAATAATTGGTAAAGAAAAATTAATTGATACTGAAAAGTATTCAGTATTGGCTTTTAACTTTCCAGGTAACGGATATGACGGTGTATTAATTGAAAATTACAAGGATTTAATTCTAAGAGATATTGCAAAAGTGTTTTTAATTGGTTTAGATAAATTAAATATAAAATCTTTGTTTGCAATAATTGGAGGTTCTATTGGCGGGGGACTTGTATGGGAAATGGCGGCATTAGCTCCTGATTTGGCGAAGAATCTTATTCCAGTCGCTTGTGATTGGAAGTCTTCAGATTGGCTTTTAGCTAATACTAGGTTACAACATCAAATATTAAATAATTCATCAAACCCTGTTCATGATGCTAGAATACATGCAATGTTGTGTTATAGATCTCCTAAGTCATTTGATAAAAAGTTTGACCGTTCAATAAATGAAGGGTTAAATATTTTTAATATTGAGAGTTGGTTACTTCATCATGGAGAAAAACTTCAAAAAAGATTTCAATTATCTTCATATAAACTAATGAATCATCTGCTTTCGACAATTGATATTACTAGTGGAGAGGAAAAGAAATTTTTAGATATAGTCTCAAAAATAAAAGGAAGTTTATACATTGTTTCAGTTGATTCAGATCTATTTTTTACAGATTATCATAATAGAAATACCTTTTATAAGGTTTGTAAGGTTAAAGACAACGTTTTTTACTGTCCGATTAAATCTGTCCATGGACATGATGCCTTTTTAATTGAATTTGATCAATTGAAAGAACTTTTATTGGATATTTTTGTAGAAAAGAAACCTTCGTTATTGAGATCTCTTCAAAAAGTTTAATTATTTTTTAATTGATTTTTGTTTTTTCAATAAGTAATACTACTTTTACACTTTAAGTCAAAAATTATGAACTTATCTTATTTCTGTCAAAATTTTTATTTCTTCTTCTATTTTGAAGTAGAAAAAGGACTTTTGTATATATAAGATATTAGTAAAATATATAATTAAAGGTCCTGATTTTATCAGGACCTTTTTTTTTAATAAAAATGAGTAAAGTAGCAATTCAAGGAGTAAAAGGATCCTACCACGATCAGGTAGCTAAAGAATATTTTGATAATTCTGTAGAAATTATTGAATTTTTATCTTTTGACGAAGTAGTTGATTCAGTTAATAATGGATTCTGTGAGTTAGGTGTTATAGCAATTGAAAATTCAATTGCTGGTTCAATAATATCAAATTATGCATTAATTGACAATTTAAATTTGAATATTGTTGGCGAACATTATATTAATATTAATCATCAGTTGATGGCTTTACCTGGATCTAAAATAGAGAATTTAGAAATAGTGTCTTCTCATCCTATGGCCTTATTACAATGTAAAAAGTTTTTAAAAAATTATCCTAAAATAACACTAATAGAGGATAAAGATACTGCTGAAGTTGCTTATAGAATAAATAGGGACAAGATTAAAAACATGGGAGCAATTGCCAGTGTTTATGCTTCAGAGCTTTATGATTTGGAAATACTTTCAAAAAACATTCAGACTATAAAAAATAATGAGACTCGATTTGTTGTTGTTTCAAAAGAAACTTTAAAAGAAAACACAAATAGTAATAAAGTGTCTTTTAAATTTTCATTAAGTCATGAAACAGGAAGTTTAGCATCAATTTTGAATGTTTTAAAAGATTATAATTTGAATTTAACAAAAATCCAATCTCTTCCAATTATAGAAACACCTTGGAAGTATTCTTTTTTTGTAGATACGACTTTTGATTTATTAGATAATTTAAATAAGTCACTAATAATTATACGTGAAAAATCGGAATCCTTAAAGGTGCTAGGTATTTATAAAAATCAAACCAAATGATTAAACAGGCAAATAGGTTAAATACAGTTGAAGAATATTATTTTTCAAAAAAACTTAGAGAAGTCTCGGAATTAATTTTTTCAGGAGAATCGATTATTAATATGGGTATAGGTAGTCCAGACTTGTTTCCTTCAAAAAAGGTTATTGAAGCCTTGTCTTCGAGCTTAAGTGATGAATTTGCACACAAGTATCAAAGTTATCAAGGTATTTTTGAACTTCGTAAAGCAATTTCAGATTTTTATTTCAGATTTTTTAAAGTAGATTGTGATCCAAATAATGAGGTTTTACCTCTAATGGGTTCTAAAGAAGGTATTATGCATATTTCTTTAGCTTTTTTAAACCCTGGTGATGAAGTGTTAATTCCAAATCCTGGATATCCTACATACTTATCTGTTACAAAACTTGTTGAAGCTATTCCTAAATTTTATAATCTTTCAAAAAAAAATAATTGGTTTCCAGATTTATCTACTTTGGAAAAGCAAGACCTTTCTAAAGTTAAAATCATGTGGATAAATTATCCTCATATGCCAACAGGAGCCGCCGCTTCTCTAAAACAATTTGAAGAACTGATCTTGTTTGCAAAAAAAAATGATATTTTATTAATTAATGATAACCCATATAGCTTTATATTAAATGATGATTTTGTTAGTCTTTTATATGTTAATAATGCTAAGGAGGTTGCAATGGAATTAAATTCACTTAGTAAGTCATTTAATTTGTCAGGATGGAGAGTAGGTATGTTATTAGGTTCAAAGGATAACATAGCTAAAGTATTAAAAATAAAAAGCAATATGGATTCAGGGATGTTTTATGGAATTCAAAAAGGGGCTATTCAAGCGCTTAGTTTGGAAGATTCATGGTTTAATTCATTAAATATTAAATATGAAAAAAGAAGAAAATTAATTTGGGAATTAGTTACAAATTTAGGTTGTGATTTCGATAAAAATTCTAAAGGATTATTTGTGTGGGCTAAACTTCCAGAAGGATTTAAAAATTCAGAAAAATTTATTGACAGTATTTTGAAAGATAAAAAGATATTTATAGCTCCTGGAACAATTTTTGGTTCAGAAGGAGAGGGCTATATAAGATTTTCATTGTGTATTGATGAAGAAAAGATTATTGAAGCAATAAAAAGATGCAAAAAATGAATATAGCAGTAATTGGATTAGGTTTAATGGGGGGCTCTTTTGCTTTAGATATTAAATCGGTGTATTCTAATTCTAAAATTTTTGGAATTGATAATTCAGATTCTAATTTAAAAGAGGCTCTGGCTTTAGATTTAATAGATCAGATTATTACATATGATGATCTTATTAAAATGGATATTGTACTAGTTTCAATTCCCGTTAATTATTCACTTATTGTTATTCCTAAGGTTTTAGAAAAAATAAACGAAAATACATTAGTCTTTGATGTTGGTTCAACTAAAGAAGCCATATGTCAGATACTGGAAAATCACCCTAAAAGAGCTAATTTCTTAGCAGCTCACCCTATGGCTGGAACTGAATTCTCTGGTCCAAAAGCTGCTCATAAAGGTCTGTATATTGGCAAGACCAATATATTGTGTGAATTTGAAAAAACAGATAATAAACTTAGAGAATTTGCTTTAGAAATTTTTGATAATCTAAATATGAAAATCATCTATATGGATCCAAAGCCTCATGATGTTCATGTGGCATATGTATCTCATTTATCTCATATTAGTTCTTTTATGTTAGGAAAGACAGTAATAGAAAAAGAAAAAAATGAAAAAAATATTTTTGACTTGGCAGGAAGTGGTTTTGAATCTACTGTTAGACTAGCCAAAAGTCTTCCTGAAACTTGGACACCTATTTTTTTACAGAATAAAAATAACTTGGTTTTAGCTATTGATGAATATATTTCTAATTTAAATGCATTAAAAAAAATAATTGAAAATAACGATAGTAATAAACTTTCATCAATATTAAATAATACAAATAGAATTAAAGAAATATTAAGTAATAAATTAGAAAATGGAAAATAAGAAAGAAATGAGAAATTGGCTTGATGAGTTTAAATTAATTCATCCTTTGGTAATTGCTGGACCGTGTAGTGCTGAAACTGAAGATCAAGTTTTGAGAATTGCACACGATTTAAAAGATACTGACGTATCAGTTTATAGGGCTGGAATATGGAAACCAAGAACAAGACCAGGCATGTTTGAAGGAGTTGGAGCAATTGGATTAAAATGGCTTGAAAAAGTAAAAAAGGAAACAGGACTTTTAACAGCTACAGAAGTAGCTAATGCTAGTCATGTAAAGCTAGCGTTAGAATACGATATTGATATTCTTTGGATTGGCGCACGATCTACAGTCAGCCCTTTTATTGTTCAGGAAATAGCGGATGCTTTAAATGGAACTGAAAAAATAGTATTAGTTAAAAACCCAGTAAATCCAGACTTATCTTTATGGCTTGGTGGAATTGAGAGGCTATACACTGCTAATATTAAAAAATTAGGAGTAATACATAGAGGATTTTCAACTTATGAAAAATCTAAATACAGAAACAATCCAGAATGGCAATTACCTATCGAATTACAAAATAGGTTTCCAGATTTACCATTGATTTGTGATCCATCTCATATTGCAGGTAGAAGAGATATCTTACAAGATATTTCACAAACTGCCTTAGATTTAAATTTTGATGGATTAATGATAGAAACTCATATAGATCCTGATAATGCTTGGAGTGATGCTGAGCAACAAATCACACCCAAAACACTTGTTCAACTGATGGATGATTTAAAAATAAGAAAAGTTACTAATGAAGAAGCGGATTACAAGAATAAATTAAATACACTTAGAACACAAATTGACGTTATAGATCACGGATTACTTGACAATCTAGGTAAAAGAATGAAGGTTGCTATTGAAATAGGAGGGCTTAAAAAGCTAAAAAATGTTGCAGTTTTACAAACTAAAAGATGGAATGAAATTCTGGGAAAAATGATTTTAGAAGGTGAACAAAAAGGATTGAGTGAAGAGTTCGTTTTAAGAATGTTTAAGGCTATTCATCAAGAGTCAATTAATCATCAAGAAAAGGTGATTAACAGTAAATAAATATATGAAAGGAAGAATTTATAAATCAACTGGAAATTGGTATTCTGTTCTTTCAGAATCCAATCAGGTTTATAAATGTAATATAAAAGGAAAATTTAGATCACTAGGAATTAAAAGTACAAATCCCATTGCAGTTGGAGATTTTGTAAATTTTGAAATAACTAACAAAGAAGACTATACAGGGGTTATCTATAAAATTATAAACAGGAAAAATTATATAATTAGAAAATCTGTTAATCTTTCGAAGCAATCGCATATAATTGCTTCAAATATTGATTGTTGTTTTTTGATGGTTACTCCAAGTAATCCACTAACCTCTTCAATTTTTATTGATAGAGTTTTGGTTGCTACAAAATCTTTTGGAATAGAAACAGTTGTTTTATTTAATAAAATTGATATTTATTCAAAAAATGATCTAAATTATGTAGAACAGTTAAAGAATATTTATATTAAAATAGGATATAAAACATTAGAGATTTCTGTTTTAAAAGAAATTAACATAGGTTTACTTAAAGAAATGCTGTTAAATAAGACATCAATTTTTACTGGACATAGTGGAGTTGGGAAAACTAGTCTTGTTAATCTTTTAGATCCTGATCTAATACTTAAAACTGCTGAAATATCAAAACTTAGTGAGCAAGGTCAACATACTACAACTTTTGCTGAAATGTTTGATTTAAAGTTTGGTGCTTCTATTATTGATAGTCCTGGCATTAAAGGGTTTGGTTTAATTGATATAGAAAAAAATGAATTAGGAGATTATTTTCCAGAATTTATTTTATATAAATCAAATTGTAAATTTAACAACTGTCTTCATGAAAATGAACCATATTGTGGAGTTAAAAAAGCACTAGAAAAAGGTAATATTTCAGAATCCAGATACAAAAGTTATTTAAGTTTATTGAAGGGAGAAGATAAAAACTATAGAACTGATTATTGGGAATAAATGAGAGTAGTAATTCAAAGAGTAAAAAAGGCCAGCGTTGAAGTTGGTAATTCAATTGTTTCTTCTATTGAAAATGGACTAGTGGTTTTATTAGGAATTGAAGATGAAGATGATTCAAAAGATATAGAATGGATATCTACTAAAATTTCTCAACTAAGAATTTTTGATGACCAAAATAAAATCATGAATAATTCTCTTATAGATATTAATGGAGATATAATAATAATAAGTCAATTTACTTTACATGCTTCCACAAAAAAAGGGAATAGGCCATCATATATTAAAGCTGCTAAAAGTGAGGTTGCAAAAAAAATTTATGATCAGTTTTTAATTTCTATTGAAAATAAAATTAAAAAGAAGCCATTTTCAGGATTTTTTGGAGCAGATATGTTAGTTAAAATTGAAAATGATGGACCTGTTACTATATTTATTGATTCAAAAAATAAAGAGTAAAACAAAATTATAAATTAAATAAACATTAGATGAGTTTAAAAAAAATTCAAAAGGAAGTTGATTTATGGATAAAAGAACATGGTGTTCGGTATTTTGACCCTCTTACTAATATGGCTCAACTTTCTGAAGAGGTTGGAGAAGTAGCTAGAATTATAGCTCGAAGATATGGTGAACAATCAGAAAAGCAATTAGATAAAAAAAAGGACCTTGCTGAAGAACTTTCTGATGTTATTTTTGTTGTTATGTGTTTAGCTAATCAAACAGGTTTAGACTTAGAAAAAGCGTTCGATAAGAAATTAAAACTTAAAACTAAAAGAGATCTTTTAAGACATAAAAATAATCTCAAACTAAAAAAACAATGAGTTTTTTAGTTGAACATCCCAACTCTAAGATTAATCATTCTTTTAATATATCAGGTTCAAAAAGTGAGTCTAATAGATTGCTTATCCTAAAATATATTTTTAAAAATATTAAAATAGAAAATCTTTCTAATTCGGATGATACTATAGTTTTAAAGAATTACCTTGAAAGTAACTCGAATTTAATTGATGTTCATCATGCTGGAACTGCCATGCGTTTTTTGACAGCTTATTTAGCTATTCAAAATAATAATTCTTTTCAAATTACAGGTTCTGAAAGAATGCAGAATAGACCAATAAAAATTTTAGTTGATGCATTAAATATATTAGGTGCGGATATTAATTATTTAGATAAAATTGGATACCCTCCACTTAAGATTAATGGTAAAATGCTTTTAGGTGGTGAAATTTCTTTGAGTTCCGAAGTGAGTAGTCAGTATATATCTGCTTTAATGCTAATTGCTCCTAGTTTAAAAAATGGTTTAGTAATTAGTTTAGAAGGTTCTGTTACTTCAAGACCTTATATTGAAATGACCTCAAGTATTTTAAATAGAGTAGGAATAAAATCTTCATTTAAAGAAAATAAAATATCAATTCAATCAGT